>Ga0315298_1003159_pt1 | contig 26654 bp, 23 predicted proteins | sample WHS_1_MG_FD_203077 | JGI IMG/M metagenome (GOLD analysis project Ga0315298, IMG submission 203077) | Extremophilic microbial mat communities from Washburn Hot Springs, YNP, Wyoming, USA - WHS_1_MG | ecosystem: Environmental > Aquatic > Thermal springs > Hot (42-90C) | place: USA: Wyoming... | reverse complement strand
GGGCTTAGGAGCCCGGAGACTATATTAAGTAGAGTGGATTTACCACACCCACTCGGTCCGATGAGCGCAACAAACTCGCCGGTTTCTATGTCGAGGTTGGCATCTTCCAGGGCAGTGAAAGCGTCACCCTGATTGTTAAACCTCTGAGTCACACCCTTGAGTCGTATCTTCGAAATCACGGCGTCTTTGGCACCCCCGTTTCGTGCTACTTACTGGAGATTTGCTTGAGGAATGACATATCTACAGCCGTATCATAAGGCACGTTTTCCCCCACGATGCCCATAGACACTTTCATCCCTCTGTCGTACGTATCCTTGTCGAGCATACCGCTGTAATTGTAGACCTTCTTCTTGAGCTCTTGAACAACACTGACGAACTGCTCTTTGCCGGATACCTTGATCTCGTCGGACTCGTTTTGAACCGCGTCGAAGATTTCCCCTGGAGGTGTGTCCTGTATGTACTTCATAGCCTTGCCGATTGCTCTGACATACGCCACCACGGTGTCCTTGTTATCCTTAGCGTAATCCTTGAGAACCCAGGTAGTAATTCCAGGAATGTCTCCGCCAAAGATATCGTTCCAGGTCTTGTCGTCGGCAGCGCTGAAAAGTGTTTTCCCGAAGCCTTGGGCCTCGCTCTCCTGACGCCAGCTCTCGTTGGCCACAATTGCGTCAACGCGCTTCGATTTCAATCCTCCTAACACGCCCGCGCTGTCGCCTAGCGGAATGAACTCGACATCTTTGCCAACACCTGCCTGGGTGACTATGTAGTTCCCCGCAGTATGAAGACCGCCACCCAATCCAGTCACCCCGATCTTCTTGCCAGCCAGATCTTTCAGTGTCTTGATCTTTCCGGAATCGTAAAGTTCTCTGTTGACGACGATGGTAGCGTAATCCAGCCTTTTCATATGGCTAAAAACGACCTCGGTGGGCTTCCCTTTGGTGTTTAGCTTCATTGCGTTTTCGATGCCCCCGGTGGCAAATTGGACTTGCTTAGCGGCCAACATCTCCGCTGATTTGGACCCAGAGCCTTGTGAATAGACAACCTCCACGTCCAGGCCTTCATCGTTGAAGAATCCTCTGGCCCGTGCCACTAGAGGATAGAAGAACGTAGGATCGCCAATGGAGATTACGTTTGTCACCTTTGTTAGAGACCTTGCCGGGGCTGAAGATCCCGCACTCTTAGCGGTAGTTGCCGAGCCATCATTTTGAGCGGATGAGCTTGATGCCCCGCTCGACGATTGTTGCCTGGCCGCAGTACTACTTGCTCCTGACGCACAACCAACCGTCGAGAGGAGCACAGCGACGATGAGAACGACCGCGAGAAACGAAGCTGGAATCCCTGTCTCTTCTTTCACACCATCCTCCTTGTTGCCTTACCGGCAAGTCTGATACGCCCAGTGTTGAAGACAAACCAAGGCCTGACGCCCAGCTCTGCCATTGCAAGAGCTGTTCATCGACCCCGCCATTGGTGATGCACACAGCACTGTGGAGCAAAGCGGCAACCATATCCGCATCTGCAATCAACAGGGATTGGACCGTTAGTCTATCAGCTTCTTCGCTGACGACGAAGATTCAACGCGCAGGGACGGTCGTGCGCTACCGTTTGACATCCAGTTTCGGAAGGATCTGCTTCTGCAAGACAACATTCATAGAATGTGCAACATGTTGGTTAATCAACTCTTCCACCAAGTCGGCATCCTTTCGCTCCAGGGCAGCAAGTATCTGCTGGTGTCCTTCGACGGACTGCCTTCTTTCAGCTGGGTCGGTCAATGTAGCCAGGCGGTAGCTCAGCAGCGAGCTACGCACCGTGTCGATAAGCTCGCGAAGTCTCCTGTTTTGCGAACAAGAGATGAGGCAATCGTGAAACTCAGTGTTCAACTGGAAAAGCGGTAACGCAGAGTCAGGCTCATCAACGTATTTCAAGGAGCGGGTGTAGATGTCTTTGAGCTCTTCGAGTTGCTGCGCGGTTATGCGGCTTGTAGCCAGGCGTCCGGCATACCCTTCGAGAACCTGGCGTATGCCGAAAATCTCCTCCACCTCCTGAGCAGAGAAATCGGCAACGACGTAACCTTTCCGCGGGATCAAACTAACCATACCTTCGCTTTCGAGCATATGGATAGCTTCACGCACTGGCGTGCGACTAATACCCAACTGCTCAGCGATTTCGGTCTCCACAAGCCTGGCCCCAGCCTCAAGCCTCCCTTCGATGATAGCCTTTCGAAGAACTTGGTACGCTTCCTCGCGAAGAGGCTTACGAGCCTCCAAGCGTGGCATCGTCAATATACTATCCATGCTACACCTGAAGAAGTGCTAACGAGTCACGAGTAACGAGTGCATACTGCATGCCGTATACAGTATATCCGTCCCGGCCTGAATTGTCAAGGGAAAATGTGAGAGAAAATGTGAGAGTGTTGAACAGGAAGTAAAGAACGTGCTATCATACGTGCGCTTGCCTGATAAGGGCTGCTCGAAGAAAACAGTTCAAGAGAGACAGGGGGCAGAGATGACAGCGCGTTTTCGGGAGACTGGTCAAGGGTCCTTCTGGGGTGACTACGTCTACGAGCAGGTGGTGCCCAAGAATCACTTCCTGCGCAAACTGGCCAACTTGATCGATGGGCTAGAGGAGGCGCAAATGCGTGCGTCGAAGGAGTGTTGGCGGTGAGCAAAGCAGCCAGTGCCGCGTAGTGCCAGTGAAAGGGTCTCAAGTGGTGGATACGGCAACTCCGCCTGAACCCTGTTCAACCGCATATTTCGCACCCTAGCCTGAATGATAAATGGGACTAAGGGGTGGCATCTTGCCACGCCAGTAGTGGATGCTGTCGTCAAAGCCTGCCAGTCTCAGCAATCTTTGCTGATTGTGGCTCAATATTGCACACATCTGGAACCGAAACTCCATACTGACAGGAGGTATACACTGCCCACGACGCTCCGAGTACTTGAGCCAAGACCCTTCGTTGCGCTCCGGGTGGCAGTTGCACCACAATCACCGTGGTCGATTACTGGTGGTCCGCTCACCTTGGCCCCATAAGACTGGGATTTGCCTCGAATCCCAGTCTGCGCCTTGCGCTACGCCACTTTTGCTAATTATGGTCAAGTAACCCGCGCGATCGGCCCCACGGGCACAACATCTTGCGCTGACACCGGCGAAACCACGCAATATCTGTGGTCCCGTTGCGACGCGTGCAGCTCGTTACACAAAGTGGGGCACCGCAAGAGTCTGCGCCAATTGCAGCTTGGCACAGGTCGTGCTATAGTAAAACTAGGTTGCCGGCATACATCGTGAAAGAATCGAAAACCGACGCCTGTGCTGAGGAATAAAGACAATGCCTAAGGGAATCGAAACCATTATCCAGGTGGCCATCGCACTGACGGGCGCGTATGTCACGGCTTTCTGGTTTTGCCTGGTCGTATGGACTTTCCGAGATATCCAGAAGCGTACACACGACGTCCTCGTGCAGGTCCTTGCCACCCTGCTGGTTCTGCTCTTCAACCTGCCGGGGCTCCTGCTGTACACTATCCTTCGCCCGCCAGAAACGCTGGCCGAGGCCTACGCCCGGTCGCTCGAGGAAGAATCACTTATGCAGGACATTGAGGATCGCCTCGCCTGTCCCAACTGCAAGTACCGAGTCGAGCGTGACTACGTGGTCTGCCCGTCCTGTGGAACGGACCTCAAGAACGCCTGTGCCAACTGCGGCCGGCTTATGAACTTGGGATGGCAAGTCTGCCCGTTCTGCGCCACGCCAAGGACGGCGCCGGTAGGGCCTGTTGAATCAATGGGGTAGGTGGACTAACTCACCCAACCTGTGGACCTTGAGGAAGTTGGTTCGGCTGCCTATCCCCAACGGAACGCCGCCGGTAATCACTATGTGATCTCCCTCAGTGGCCAGTCCAGTGCTCTGGGCTACCTCAATTGCGCTGGAGATCAGTTCGTCTGTATCCTTGTACTCTTTCAGCAGGGGCGACTGAACTCCCCAAGTGAGCGCTAGTTGCCTTCGCGTGGAATCGAAAGGGGTAGCGGCGATAATGGGGGTGCGTGGTCGGTTCCGGGCCACCATGCGGGCCGTGTATCCCGTGGTAGTCATCGTCACGATAGCCTTGGCTCCGAGTTCATCCGCTATGCGAACCGTGGCCCGGCTTATCGAGTCCGTTATGGTTGTCGACTTGGCTGTCCACGCGTGCGCTATGAGTTGCTCATATGGCAGATCCCTCTCGGCTTCCACAGCTATCCTGACCATAGTGCGCACACTTTCCAGTGGATACTGCCCGATGGCCGTTTCTCCACTGAGCATCACCGCGTCGGTTCCGTCGAAGATGGCGTTGGCCACGTCGCTCACCTCCGCCCTAGTGGGCCGAGGGTTCTCGATCATCGAGTTCAGCATCTGTGTGGCGGTTATCACCGGTTTCCCCGCCTGGTTGCACTTCTGGATTATCGTCTTCTGAACGATCGGCACCGCCTCGAGCCTTATTTCCACTCCCAGGTCACCTCGGGCGACCATGATCCCGTCAGCTTCCTCCAGGATTTCGTCGAATGCGTCCACGGCCTCGTGCTTCTCGATCTTCGCGATTAGAGGAATCTTCACGCCCCCGTTGCGGATGATCTCACGGGCTGCTCGCACATCATCTGCGCCACGAACGAAGCTCAGGGCCACGAAATCGACCCCCGTCTTGATCCCGAAGGCGAGGTCTCTTCGATCCTTGTCGGTGATGGTGGGCACGCTCAAAGTCACTCCAGGCACGTTGATGCCTTTTCGCGAGCGCAGTGGACCGCCATTCACCACACGGCAATACACGACGCCGTCCGAGACCTGCTCCACTACCAGTTCGATGAGTCCCTCTTCGATGAGGATCCTGTTGCCCGGGCGCACATCCTTCGACAGGTCCGCACCCTGCACTGGCACTTCCTGCGGCGCTGTGGGTGTAGGGTTGGTCGTCAGGGCCACCACTTCTCCAGCAGTTAGCGGGACCTCGGGAATCTTGAGGTCCCCTATACGCAGTCGAGGGCCCTGCAAGTCCTGGAGGACAGCCACTACCCTGTTGAGCTCTCCAGCAACCTTGCGGATATTCGCTATGTTCCTCTCGTGCGCAGCCAGGTCACCGTGCGAGAAGTTGATGCGCGCCACGTCCATCCCCGAACGGATTAGTTCGCGAAGCATCTGCTCCGGCTCTGTAGCCGGACCTATTGTACAGACGATCTTGGTACGTCGCTGGTCAGGCATTCTTGAAACTCCTTAGGCACTCTTAAACGCGTATAGGATAGTCGCCGAAGCGGCTACCCAGAGCAACACGTCAAACAGCAAAGGCTTATCCTTCAGAAGCATTTCCTCGGGGCTGCCCCCGGCGTTCTTAAGATGCACGAGATAAAGATATCTGAACGCACCGTAGAGCACGAAGGGTATCGTCAGCATCATCGCGTTATTCCTGGGCAAGTTTGGAGCCGAGAAAGTATATAGCGAGTAGGCCATTATCGTAGTCGCCGTCACGATTGTGATTAGCTGATCCAGCATCGGCGCAGTGTATTCCTCAAGGATCGGCCGGTGCGTCGTCGCCTTTCCCTCTAGGAGTATGAGTTCGTGTCGACGCTTGCCGAAGCCCAAAAAGAGTGCCCCAAGAACGGTGCACGCGTAGAGCCATGGCGAAATCGGCACGGCGATTATCACCGCTCCGGCCATCGCGCGAAGCACGAACCCCCCCGCGATGGCAAAAACGTCGACAAGCACGATATGCTTCAGGCCGTAACTGTAGGCCACATTGAGAGCGACATATCCCAGCGCCACGAATCCGAAGGCTTGGTTCAGGCGGAAGCTGATAAAGAGTGATCCTACCAGAAGTGCCGAGGCCGCCCCCACAGCCACACTCGGACGCAGCTTGCCGCTTGCCAGCGGACGCCTGGATTTTACCGGATGCCGGCGGTCGTTCTGGATGTCGGCCAGATCGTTGATCAGATAGACGCCACTTGAAATGGCGCAAAACACAACGAACCCTACTACAGTGAGAGCCACCATCCGTGGATTGAAGAGATTCATAGAGAAAATGAGGCCAAAAAAGACCAAAGCATTCTTTGTCCACTGTTTGGGCCGCGCGGCGATCAGGAGGTACTTCAGCGATACCATGCCGATAGACTGTGTTCCTCCCGCCTCCTGAACGCCGGATTTTTCCACGTTATTCGTTCCTCCCGCCACATGTTGGATCGTGAACTAAAGACAATATTAAGTGTCCAGCAATGCAAAGTCAATCTCAGAACTGTTCGTGTGCCGTGGCACAGTTCGTGCCCAACGGGGTTGAAAGTCCTCAATAATCCTACGGGGTGGTTGTGGGACAAGTGCGAGGGCAAGTGGCGCTCTCGCCTAACGGGGGGGGACATGCTGCCATTTGAAGACCATCCGGAACGCGAGCGAAGGGGCTTCCCCATAGTAATGATCTCGCTGGTTGTACTGAACGTGCTCGTCTTCCTGTATATGCTCTCGCTGACTCCTAGCCAGCTGGAGCGCTTCGTATTCACCTTCGGCATGGTGCCAGCCAACATTACTGGCGCTGCGCAGCCTACCTTCACTTCGGCTATTCCCCCTGTCCTCACTCTGGTCACTGCGCTCTTCGTTCACGGAGGTATTCTGCACATTGTAGGGAACATGATCTTCCTGTGGGTGTTCGGTGACAACGTGGAGTCGGCATTGGGCCACATCACCTTTCTGATCTTCTATCTGGTCGTGGGTGTGCTCGCGATGCTGGCGTTCATTGCTGCTTTTCCTACTTCGAATGAACCCGTTATCGGGGCGAGTGGTGCAATCTCTGGTGTTCTTGCGGGTTACCTTCTCCTCTTCCCTCGAGCCCAGGTGCAAGTCCTTCTCTTTATTGGGCCGTTCTTCACCTTGGGGCGAGTGGCAGCCATATTCATGATATTTGCATGGTTCCTTCTACAATTGATCGAAAGCTTAGTGACCTTTCTCCCAGGCGCCCAACAAACCGATGGTGTGGCCTATCTGGCTCACGTCGGCGGTTTCATCGCCGGGCTCATCATTGTCGGGGCTATTAGGACGGTACGCCACGAGCCGTTGGGCAGGTTCCAGGGGCGCTTCGGATGGAACTGGGCATTCCGAAACTGGGTCATTACCGCTCTGTTGCTCGCTGCTCTACTTGGAATCGGAGCGCTCGTCGGTGGTTCGACTGGATCGTTTATAGCAAGCGGCACGCTTGGCGTCGCCGCATTCGTAGCCCTAGTCGACGGCATTCTGCGCGTATCTGGCCACCGAGGACTGCTGGGCGAGGGCCAAGGTTTGGGCCGCCTCCTGGCCGTCCTGCAGACTATGATAGCGATACTGGCGCTTTTGGCTTTGTTGCCGTAGCTCGCGAACGTAACGTATTGATCGACTCCTTGCTCCAGTTAAGTCCGTTCTCGCCACGCCATCCCCTCACACTGCCTATAGTCTTGCCTACACAAAATCACAAAACACGCAAGTGCGCCTGCCAAGGCCGCACGCCCGGGGACCAACCGGAGCGGGAAGCTTGCTGCCGGCCGATCGTTGTCAAATTTCTGCTCTCAGCGTCACGATCTGCTTCCCCTGAATGTCGATGTTTATAGCGCCGTCGACGACCGGGATCTCTCTGATGCTTTCCTCGTTCAGATTCACCAGTTCTGCTCTCTTTATTGGCCAGAAGAGCCTCAGTCGCGCTGAGAGCTTGTCATCGTGAGGGTTGTGAATGCGGATTATTGCGCCTCCTTTCTCCTCTGGGAGCTTCACTGTGGAGACGACGAGGGTTGGAGGCTGAACTTCGACGAAGCTTGCTGACGCCGGTAATACGCCCCGATGTTCGTCGGTTGATATGGCTCGTAAGGGGGAAGTGTACCAACTTCCCTGCTGATACGCTTCCTTCCAGTTACCGCGGTGGGGCACCAGACAGTAATGGAAGACGTACCGGCCGAAGCACTGCGCTCCCGGCGTGGCGACAATGGGCCCGGCCGCCCCCTGGCGTGTTGCCAGGTCATCTCGCGAGAGCCATCCCACACACCGGAGCAACGTCAGGAGCACTGTGGTGCCGGTCTCTGTAGAGATGGCCTCGTACTCCGGTAACCCCCGGTTGCCAATTAGCAACCCGCGGCTGCCGTCACTGATATCAACGAAGCGGAGTTGAGGCTGTCTGCCCCTCGGCTGCTCGATCCAATTCGAAGTCCCAGTTGGCAAGTCTAGCGGGCGGGACAAGACGGCAAAGTGACCGTCGACATCTACGTGAGGCGTTCTTATTCGAGTGGGAAACCGCACCTGCAGCACGTGGTCGGATGCGCGATTGTCGACCTCGGTCTCGATGTCGATGCGCGGAATGCCCTGGCAAACGCTGATTCTCGTGGAAATGGGACAAGGAACGAGCCGATTTGATCTGCTCCGTCTGTCCTCGGTCAGCCCTTCCGGCAGCATCATAACCAGGTCTACCTGCGCACGCCAGCGAACGGGCCCTTCTTCGAGCATAGTGATCCTGGGCGGGGCAGAGGGTTTCTCGATGACCAGGTCTTCCAGCGGGGGCGAGTAAGTGTACTCGTCGCCGGCGTCACCGCCGTCCACGAAGCAGTTGAGCCCTTCGTATAGGGCTCCCGTTTCCTTGTCGACCATCCGCAACGAGCCGTCGCTGGGATCTATCTCCGCCGAGAAAAACTCGTTTCCAATAAAGTACTCACCACCAACGACCTCCCCATAAGTGGACAGTTGAGCAAATGGCGCCTGTCGGTGCCCTGGCAGTAGACGGTAGGTTTGGTAACCATAGGCCGGCAGATTGTTGGCGATGAAACCCAGTTCCACTCGCTCGCGGCGAAGCAGGCGCAGATGGAATAATTGGACATCGCCCTGTTCGAGCAGCACCCGAGCTTGCGCCAGCGCGCGGGATACTGCGCCATAGTCGTGCTCTCCGTCGCTCGTCGTGCGAATGTCCACCTCCACGGTTCCCGATTTCGATCCCGGGCGGACTTCCACGCCGGTCACGATCACGTTGGCAAGTCTGCCCCGGGCCAGAGCCTTCACGGTCCTCTCCAGAAGCCGTAATCGCCAGCGTTCACCGCCCCCAACCATCCGAAGATAGGTTCGCATCTCCTCCCGGCCAAGGGTGTAGCTCATTACGTCGGCCTCCTGCGCGCCGATGACTTGATGGGTAATCAACTCTCCGTCGGAGTTGGCTAGCGCGAAATCCTCGGTGCCTTCCATAGGCGAGACGTATACAGACACAAAATCTGTGCGTGGTCCACTGGTGGGATTGAACACCACGAGATAACTCGGGAGTTTCTCATTGCGCCCGTATCCCTGCGGGGAAGGCAGCGACGTAGTATCGACCTCGTCGCAAATGGCTTCGAGGGACTGGTTCACTATGGTTTCGGCTATCTGCTCACTTCTGTCGAAGCGAATTCGCATCTCCTCGTGGACTTGATCTACGGAGCAGCCACAAATAGAGTCGTGGGGATGGTTGTGCAGCAAGTGGTTCCAGGCTTTTAGAAGGAAGGGGCGAGCCCCCTCTCCGATGAGCGGGTAAGCCGAATCGGCCGTGCTCGAACGGCGAGCGTACCCGGCGAAGACGGAGAAAGGCTCTGCCCATCGAACCAGCAAATCCTGAATGGCAGTATTGCGCTGCTTTATCCATATTCGTGAGGAGAGCACGCCGGCGAGAATGTGCGCTGTTTCGGACGATCGAAACTCACCCTGAATTACCTGCCATTTCACCCCTCTGGCCTCGCCTGCCGCGCGCACATCGGCTATGAACATCGGCAATGATCCGTGGATTAACTGGGCATCCTTCAGCCGGGCGTTTGCTATGGCGATGACCTCGGGGATATCTGGTTGGGCTTCGGCGTGGTCATCTCCGTTCATCAGCAGGAGAAACCGCGTGGTTGCCTTGGGTTCCAAACCACGGCGAATGAAGTTTATGCGCTCGATCAACGCCCTCGGGTCCGAGGGCAAAACGGCCGCATTGTCGTAGGCCTGCCACAGGTAGACCGTGAGAACCTCGGACCCATCGGGTGACTTCCAAAGGAACTCGCTTCGTTCTGCCCGTGTTCCTACTCCCCGCCAGATGACAGCACTGTCGATGCCAAATCCCCGCAGAATCTGAGGCATCTGGGCGATGTGGCCGAAAGTGTCGGGCAGGTAACCCACTTTCATCACCTCGCCTAGCTGTCCGGCGAGACGGTGCCCCCGTAGGAGATTACGAATCAGCGCTTCAGGGTCGACCAGAAATTCGTCGGGCATGACGTACCACGGGCCGTTCAGGATTCTGCCGTCGCCAATGTACCGCTCCAGTTCTCTTCGCCGCTCCGGCCGAATCTCCAGGTAGTCCTCTAGAACGATAGCCTGTCCATCGAGAGTGAAGTGGTGGAAGTTGGGCTCCCTCTGCAGGATGTTGAGCAGCCGGTCCACCATCCCGACGAGTCTAATCCTGAACTGCTCGAAGGGCAAATACCACTCTCTATCCCAGTGGGTATGTGATACTACGACCAGTCTCCACTTCTCCGCTGCCACTTGTGGATTTCCTCTACTCGCAGCGACTTCTCTTACTCGATTCTAGCACCATTCCACCGAGTCGCCAAGTTGCTCTGGGCGTTGACCTCGGTCAACATCTTCAATGAAACTGCAGTACTGCGTCAGTGCTGCGTCCTCACGTCCGCGTTAATTCTGTCTCCTATCCAGTCTCAGCAGAAAGTATAAGCCCTTCATCCGAAGTGCTTGCGCCTTGACTTTTCGCTCCCCAGGCACTATGCTTATCGGCGGAGAGCGACGAAATGTGGTGCCCGCTTTTCGCGCCGGGATACCCCTGAGTGTCCGTTCTCCTCGAAGATATGCACCGTCGGAGAAATCCTCGGGGATTAAGCAGTCCCGAAAAGGACTGATGTTGGCGCCGATGAGCAAGACGAGACTGGACCTGGTGCTGGTTCAGCGAGGTCTGGTTGAAAGCCGGGCCAAAGCGCAGGCGCTGATAATGGCCGGCAACGTTCTGGTAAATGGCCAACCCGTCAATAAGCCGGGGCTTCTCGTTCCTGGCGATGCCCAAATCACCATTCGCCCGTCACCCCCCTATGTTGGAAGGGGCGGGACAAAGCTGGAAAAGGCGCTCGACCATTTTGGAATCGTGGTGAGCGGCCTTGTGTTGCTAGACGTTGGCGCTTCTACCGGAGGCTTCACCGATCTTTTGTTGAAACGTGGAGCCCGCCGAGTTTACGCCATCGACGTAGGGTATGGGCAGCTCGATTGGCGACTTCGCCAGGATCCGAGGGTGGTGGTGCTGGAACGCACCAATATTCGATACTTGGAGAGCCTACCTGAGCTGGCAGATGGGGCTGTGGTGGATGTATCGTTTATCTCGCTGACACTTGTCATACCAGCGGTACTGAAGCTACTCAAGCCGGACGGATGGATAGTTGCTCTGGTGAAGCCGCAATTCGAGGCGGGCCGGCAGCAGGTAGGCAGAGGCGGTGTGGTCAAAGACCCCTGCGTGCATCGCCAGGTGCTTCAAAAGATCGCCGATTGGGCGCGTTCCGAGGGATTGGCCGTGCTAGGACTGGTGGAGTCTCCACTCCGTGGTCCTGCTGGGAATCGTGAGTTCTTTATATACCTGTCTAGGCGTGGAGAGAGCATCGCAATCGGGCCGACTGTGGATAGGGTGGTTGGCTCCGAGTAAGGGTATGCTTGCCTGATGTCCGTCGCTGTGAAAAAGCTGTTGTTTCTCTACAATCCAAGACTGGATAAGGCCGAGCCCTACGCTCGAGACTTGGCCCGAAGCCTCTCCAGTCCTGCATTAGAAATCCACGTGGAGTCGGTGTGGGACGAACCAGTGGTCAAGAACGAGGCGCCGGGAGCCGCCTTTGCTGTCACCTTTGGCGGCGATGGGACGGTCCTGCGAGCGGCCCGCATTGTGGCTCCCATTGGGACGCCTTTGGTGGGGGTGAATCTGGGAAAGCTTGGATTCCTCACCGAACTGGGTCCTAAGGAGGCCGAGCGTAAGGTGCCACAATTCGTCCAGGGGCGCTACTGGGTCGAAGAGAGACTGATGCTTGCGATTACCATCGATCGCGCCGCCAAGGAGGCCAAAGGGGAGTGGGTCTCTCCCGAGCGCAGGGTCGATGAGTTGCTGGCTATCAACGACGTCGTCGCCGGCCGTGCAGCACTGGCGCGCGCCGTGGACATAAACGTGTGGATCGACGACGTTTTCCTGTCGAGCTACGTGGCCGACGGACTGATCGTGTCCACTGCTACCGGCTCCACAGCCTACTCCCTCGCCGCCGGTGGACCCATTCTGCATCCGCAACTGGAGAACTTGCTCCTAACGCCCATCCTTCCACACCTTGGCTCTCGATATCCACTCGTTCTCCCCCCAGGCGTAAGCATTCGCATCGAGGTAGTTACCAGCCATCAGGCGGGAATCACCGTGGATGGGCAGGTCGAAACTCCACTGTATAACGGTGACCTGGTCAGTATTACGGCTGCACCACAGCGCGTGCGTTTCCTGAGAGCTCAACCACGAACCTACTTCTACCGCAGTATGTCCAGGCGTCTCAAGCGTGAAGAGACGAGGGACCGCCCCTCCAGCGATCAGGCTGCTGATCCTTAGTGCAGGGCCGTTGTGCATTCAGTGAGAAACCCTGCCAACCTCCTCAACGCATTTGGTATCCCGACCCTACTGTGATAATATTACTGATGTATCCCATCGACCGAGGGGTGGAAATTGCTGCTGGAGCTAACCATCTCGAACTTTGCCATCGTCGATCACCTGGTAATCGGGTTGAACGAAGGGTTCAACGTGCTTACCGGCGAGACTGGCGCAGGCAAATCAATAGTTGTCGACGCGGTGTCAGCCCTCATAGGGGGCAAGGTCGGCATCGAGTTCTTGCGGACAGGCGCCGAGCAGGCTCGCGTGGAGGGGGTATTCGCCTTTCCACCGGCCAGTTCACCGTCTTGCGCTCAACTGGCACGCATTCTGGAGCAGAATGGGCTCAACACCGAGGACGATACCCTTATTCTCGCACGGGAATTGAACGCTTCTGGCCGAACAGTGGCCAGGATTAACGGTCGCGCGGTACCTACATCCGTGCTGCAGCAGGTTGGGCGACTGTTGGTGGACATTCACGGGCAGAGCGAACACCTTTCCCTCCTGAGGGTCTCTTCGCATCTGGACTTGCTGGATGAATTCGCTGGCCTCGGCGAGCTGCGAAGACGAGTGGCGGAGAAGGTCGCCGCTGTGCGAAACCTGCGTCGGGAACTGGATGCCCTGGTGCGAGATGAAAGGGAAGTTGCGCGCCGCATCGACCTGCTGCGTTTTCAGGTGCACGAAATCGAATCGGCGCGGTTGGAGGTCGGTGAGGAGGAGAGGCTGGAGTCAGAAAGGCACATTCAGGCCAATGCCGAGACGTTGATGGCCGCAGCCGACCAGGTCTACCGCAACGTGTACGAGGGCTGGGATGAGCAGCGCGCAGTGGTCGATTTACTCGGGGAAGCCAGCGACAGGCTTTCCGAAATCGCGCGAGTTGATCCATCGGTCGAGACTCAGGCCAGGCTGGTGGAGAGCTACCTGGCGGAGATTGAGGAAATCGCACGCTTCATACGCTCGTATCGAGACCGTATAGAGTATGACCCGTCGCGGTTGGAAGAAATTGAAGAAAGGCTGCAGTTGATTCGCGACCTCAAGCGCAAGTACGGAGCGTCGATCGAAGAGATAATCAAGTTCGGCCAGCAGGCCGCTGCGGAATTGGATCTGCTTTCTTCCCGAAATGAGCGGATCGAAGACCTGCGCCTGCGCGAGGTTGAGAGCATGGCCGATGTAGCTGGTCTTTGCCGCGACCTATCCCAATCCCGGATCAAAGCCGCTGGCCAGCTTTCTTCAGAAGTGGAGCGAGAGTTGGCTGACTTGAATATGCCCAGAGCTCGCTTTGTTGTCGTCGTAGAGCAGTACGAAGACACCGACGGCGTTGAGTTGGACGGAAGACGTTACGCCTTTGACGCAACAGGCATCGACAGGGTCGAGTTCTTCATTTCGCCCAATCCCGGAGAGCCGCCCAAGCCGTTGGCCAAGATCGCCTCGGGCGGCGAGACTTCGCGCATTATGCTAGCGCTGAAGACCGTACTCGCTCAGGTCGATCCGGTGTCTACCCTCATCTTCGACGAGATCGACCAGGGTATCGGCGGGAGAAGCGGTCAGGTAGTTGGGAAGAAACTCTGGAGACTGAGGGATTCGCACCAGGTCATTTGCGTGACCCACTTGCCCCAAATCGCTTGCTATGGCGATGCGCACTTCCACGTTTCCAAGACCATAGTAGATGATCGAACAGCCAGCCAAGTGCAAAGACTCGTGGGGCAGGAACGGTCCAACGAGATAGCAGCAATGCTCGGCGGCGTGAGCGATAGCGTCGCTTCTTTGCAAAACGCCGAGGAGATGCTGCAGGAGGCCATCCGGTGGAAGAGGAGGAATACCTAGTTGCCGCAAGACGTGCCGGTACAGGTCCGCAAAGCTAGATTGTCGGACGTTGTGAGCATACAGAGACTAGTCAATTTCTTCGCTGACCAGGGGGGGATGCTTCACCGACCGCTGAGCGAGATTTACGAGAATCTGCGTGACTACTTCGTAGTGGAGAATGAGGGACAGTTGATTGCCTGCTGCGCGCTGCACATCATCTGGGAAGACCTGGTTGAGCTCAAGGCTCTGGCAGTTGCCGAGGGACACCAGGGCAAGGGAATCGGCTCAGCCATCGTGAGAGCGTGTATCCAGGAAGCTCAGGACCTAGGTTTGCCGACTCTGTACGCCCTAACTGCCCGGCCGGAATTCTTCGAGACTCTTGGTTTCCACAGGGTTGAGGTCTCGCAGCTACCGCGAAAGGTGTGGGGGGAATGCTTCCGCTGTGTCAAGTTCCCCAACTGCGACGAGGTGGCGGTGGTGTACGAGGTCGGTATCGCTAAGCGAGAAGAGGTATAGATACGATGACTGAAGAAAAAACAGTTTCCAGCGACCGCGTTTACGAGGGGCGTGTCCTGAACTTGCGTGTGGATACGGTCCAACTGGACGAGAGCAAAACAACCAGACGCGAAATCGTCGAGCACCGGGGAGCCGTTGCGCTGGTTCCTATGGACGCCGACGGGAGTGTGTTGCTGGTGAGGCAGTTCAGAAAGGCTGTCGAGCGGGTCATGCTAGAAATACCTGCTGGCACTCTCGAAATCGGAGAGGACCCTTTACAATGTGCCCAGCGTGAGCTGGAAGAAGAGACGGGTTACAGAGCAGCGAATATCCGGCAGATCGGTGGTTTCTACCCAAGCCCCGGCTATTGCACTGAATACATCCACATATTCCTGGCTACCGGACTGACTCCAAGCCCAAGACGAGGAGACGATGACGAGGACATAGAGGTCGAGGTGGTTCCCTTTTTCAAGGCGCTGGAGATGATAGACCGTGGCGAAATTTGTGACGGAAAGAGCATCATCGGGCTGCTCACATTGAAGTCGCACGTGGCGTAGAAGGCCGTGACTGAAGTGGGCAGCGCTGGCGCCTCGCCTTAGGGGTCGGCGAAGCTTTCCTTTTGCGGACGGGTTGGTCCGTGTCCCCTACCGTTCGCGGTAGGCTGGGCTAATCCCGCGATGGCCGGCTCATCATACATTGGGGAGCAGCGCATGTACGTTACTGGAGAGATTATCGCGGAAGCAGAAGCCAAATACGGAGTCCCCGAAGATATCTCAATGGCGTTCGACATCAACCTCCACGAAGCGGATGTCATCAAGGGTAGTAGGATCAACGGCAGATCTCACGATGTGACCGTTTTTGCCTTCCGTGGAAATGAGTTGGCTGTGATCCGCAAGCACAGCTTCCCAACGGGAGCATATCGGGCGCCAAGTGGTGGGCTGCGCCCGGGGGAACCGATCGATGCTGGGGCACAGCGCGAGTTTTTCGAGGAGACTGGCCTGGTGATCCAACTCCAGCGCTACCTGCTGCGCATCAAGGCGCGATTCACCTGTGGCTCTAGAATCGAGGATTGGGTCACCCACATCTTCTGTGGGAGCATCATAGGAGGGAAGCTTGGTCCCATCGACACCCAGGAAATCGAGGATGCTCGCTACGCGACGATTGAGGAGTTACAGGGGCCGTTTCGGGACATACTCCTATCGAACGGTCGAGGGCTCTACAGGTACCGTGTCGCGCTGACCGACGCCACTATAAGAAAAATGGACGAACTGGGATGGCCGTGTGGCCTACCTCCAGGTGCGTTGAGCTAGAGACCGGGAGTGGATATGGAAATCAGGAAGATCGTTGTAGGGCCTTACGGAGTGAACTGCTACATCCTTGTCTATCCGAAGACGATGGATAGCGCTATCGTAGACCCGGGGGCTGACGCCGACCGTGTTATGGAGGCGTGCCGTGACACAAAGGTTAAATACCTTCTGCTCACTCACAGCCACCCGGATCACATCGGAGCGGTGGCGGAGGTTCGTACCCTGACACGTGCACCGCTGGGAGTGCATCCCCTCGACGCTGTCCCAGTCGAGGACTTTGTTGATTTTCAACTCGATGACGATTCGGTCCTGGTGCTCGGCAACCTGGAGATTTCCGTGATGCATACGCCAGGGCACACGCCCGGAAGTGTGAGCTTCAAGCATGAACTTGACCTCATTTCCGGCGATACGCTCTTCCCTGGTGGCCCGGGCCACACAACCAGCCCGGCTAATCTGCGGCGAGAGTTGGAGAGCATCCGTGAGAAGATTCTTCCTCTTCCCGATGAGACCCGAGTGTATCCCGGGCACGGCGAAGCAACCACGCTCGGAGCTGAGAGGCCAGCGATCGAGGGTTTCCTCAAGAGAGGTGATTACGGGAACCTTTGTGGCGATATCACCTGGCAGGAGGTATAGCCCCCGATGATGGCAGGGTTGCGCAGCGACTCCGCCTCAGAGGTCGCTCGATGATGCGATAGTGGATTTCATATGCGAAAAGGAAACTTGGGGCCAAGACTCAACCGTAAGCTGAAAGACCTGGTCGACGTGTTTGCTAGGAACGGCAAGGAGCTGTACCTGGTAGGCGGGTCCGTGCGGGACTCTATCCTGGGTCGAGAGCACGGTGATTTCGACTTCGCTACGAACGCCACCCCTAGTGAGGTGAAGACGCTCGTGTCAGAAGTTGGGCCGTCAAGTATATACACTGTGGGCGAGCGCTTTGGCACCATTGGTGCAGTGGTGGATGGCCGTGTTGTCGAAATCACGACTTATCGCTCGGAGGAGTACCGACCTTACTCGAGGAAGCCCGAGGTGCGCTTCGGGACCACGCTCGACGGGGACCTCTCCCGCCGCGACTTCACCGTCAACGCGATGGCTCAGAATCCCATCACTGGCGAGATTGTGGACCCGTATGGCGGCCTGGGAGATTTGCGCGCTAGGTTGATAAGGGCCGTGGGAGTAGCTGAAGAGCGATTCTCCGAGGATCCACTTCGCTTGCTTAGAGCCGTCCGCTTTGCCGCCCAGCTAGGTTTCGACATCTCTCCGGATACTGCGCTAGCTATTGAGAAAAGCGCGAGCAAGATTCGCATCGTCAGTAAAGAGCGAATTGCCGACGAGATGAACAGAATTCTCCTCTCTCCCCGTCCGAGCCGAGGGATTCGCCTCATGGTCGATCTCGGCCTCATGGAGTTCATCATCCCGGAGTTCCTGAGGTTGAAGGGGACACCCCAGAGCGAGCCACATCATAAGGACGTGTACGAACACACCCTTATGGTCCTGGACAGGTCTCCTTCCGACCTCCGCGTTCGCTGGGCTGCGCTACTGCACGATATAGCCAAGCCCGCTACAAAGGAAATCGTGGCAGGCGAAGTGCATTTTTACGGGCATGACGTGATCGGTGCGGATATGGCTCGGGGCATCATGACCAGGCTTCGGTTGGATAAGAAGACGATTGAAGTGGTAGCTAAGTTGATATCTCTGCACCAACGAGTGAACCTTTACGACAGCTCCTGGACCGACGGAGCCGTGAGGCGGCTTATCCGCGACGCCGGCGAGGAGTTGCCATTGCTTCTAGCTCTCTCGAAAGCCGACATCACCAGTCGGCGCCCGCGCAAGGTGGAGTTCGCGCTCTCTCAGCAAGCAGAGTTGGAAGAGCGGTGCAGACGTTTGATTGAGGAAGAGAAGTTAGAGGAGATCAAGAGTCCGCTGGACGGCAATGAACTGATGGAGATGTTCAAACGACCTCCCGGTCCCTGGATTAGAGAGGTAAAGGATTACTTGCTGGGCCTCGTTCTGGAGGGTGAACTTGCACCGAACGATAAGGACCGAGCGCGCGAGCTGGCCCGACAGTTCATCGAGAGCAAGCACGATTGATGTCTAAGTGGTGCATCCGGTGGGTCCTTGGCACTTGCTCCGGCACGAGCGTTCGAGGCTGAGCCCGCTTGGCTGAGCAAACGAGGCCCGATGCATTGGGCTGTAGTCTAGCCTCCAAGGGGCTTTGTCAACTAAGCGCGGTCGTTTCGGCGCCTCGCGGACCGCGAAGGATTGACCGGATGAACCAGTAGGTTAAGCAGTAGATAACAATCAGCAAGAAGCTATGCCTTGAAACCCAGACAGCGCTTAGATCAAGGTGCTGATGGCTGAAAGCTGATTGCTGATGGCTACCTAGCGTTTGTCGCGGACCTTCGTAGGGAGGAAATACACCGTGAAATGTAAGAATTGCGGAGCACGCGTCGAGATGGGTGACCGGTACTGCCGCAGTTGTGGCGTCCACCTCGAATCTTCGAGAGCGCTGGTCGCATTCACGTCTCAGCGGAGCGTGATAAGGCAACTGCCCACCGAACCAGCGATTTGGCGTGGATTGACAGTCGTTGCCGGTGCTGTCCTCGTCGAGCTTCTCCGCCGTGTTCTGTCAGACCCGGAGCGTTGGGCCGGATTCACGCTCGATCTGCTGGACCGCCGAGTGGCGAAGACCTCTCCGAGGAAGAGAGGCAACGGAATCGTTGCCAAGTCGCGTAGCCGCATCCGCCGGGACCAGGATGCGGAGATTACCGAAACGATCTTGCTCATTGAAAGAAGGATCAGACGCTAGAGCCGGGAATCCTGGCCCAAGGCGGTCGGGGACGTCGCCCAGCAGAATGACAACTTCTGCCCCCTTGACATTCAGAGATTGAACCCAGGCAAGAGTGTGGCGTACCCTTGCCTGGGTTATGGGCTAGTAACCCTAGGTCGGGTTACTTGGGAGCCCACTGATCGAAGGTGTCGATGAAGCGTCGATCGAGCAGCTGTGACTCAGGCCACGCCTGCTTCACATCACCCGAAGCCACCGCGATCTCCCAGAACACCGGCATCCATTTCGTCGGGAGCGTCCCACGCTCGTTGAAGCTGTTTATAACATCGTCGTAGGCTCGCTCCGCATCCTCCTTGCTGTACTTTAGCTGGTCCATCATCACCTAAGGGCATGTTGCTCAACCATCAACTGCCATCGCAAGGCCACGATTTACCGCTAGTCATCCACCTCTTGGGTTGCGTCGGAAACGGCCGTAAGAAAGTCGGCGAGAGGGACACCAGCACCCAGCGCCTGGCAGGCCGATGCCAACCGATCTACTGATGAACGCTTGGCAATCCCTCGAACGACGCTCCAGAGTTTATGATTCACTTCGTCCCAGTTCAGCGGGTTACTTGGGTCCCCCTTTGAGTGGCGGACCTCACGCGTGAGCTTGCCAGATGGCGTGTACACCTCAACGCGACTAGGCCAGGCGCGTGGGTAGTAAGAGTGCAAGCTCTCGTCAGCCTCCACACTGATCTTCGTCATCAGGGCACGGAACTCCTGCTCCCGGTGAATGTCCGGCCGAAGAACGTCCAGTAGTTCACTCCGATGGTAGGCTGCCAGCGCCAGCTGGTACTGTACACTGACGATCGACGCCTGTCGGTAGGCCGGCGCCTCCGCCTGGTCGATCATCGAGACAAAGTGCTTTGGGACGGCCACCACGATGCGCTCAATCGCCGCCGGGTCCAGTCGTTCTTGATCCAGTAGCTGCACAAATCCATCTATAGCGCTGATCGTCTGTTTTGCCGCGCAATACGGCTTTATGCTCGCTCTGTCTATTTCGTAGGAGTCTCCCAGGGCATCGAGTAGCTGCTCGTGGTCCAGGGCTATCCCCACGGTCTTGTCCCAGTCACTTTCCAGCAACAACAGGTCGCCTCTTAGCTTACGTCGCGCTGCCAGAGCAGCAAGAATACCGTTCTGCGCCGCGCACCCCAAAGTGAGCCAGCGAGAGGAGAGGCCAGTGATTCGTCCCCTCGTGCCCGTAGTGAGAGTCAGCGCCACTGCTAGCGCGTGGGCAGTCTCATCGCCCGACAGGCCAAGCAAGCGCGCGGCCGTAGCGGCCGAGCCGAAAGCGCCGCTGAGGTATGTTGGCCAGATGCCGCGATATAAGATGACCGGCCCACTAGCGGCTTTCCCCAGCCGCGCCAGCATCTCATAGCCCACCAGAATAGCAGCCAGAAAATCATTCGTATCAACCTGCGGCCGACATTGCGCGAGCGCGAGTGCCACCGGAACGACGATCGATGCCGGCGTAGTGCACGACTCCATGTGGATATCGTCGATCTCGGTGCAGCGTATGGCAGCACAGGTAGCGAGTGCTGCCAGGGGCGGCGAAGTCCGCACCGGCAACCCGGCCGCGACGATAGAACCTGGGCCAGCCAGATCTTCGACGAGGCCCGCCACCGCCTTGCCTTCGGCTGTCGCCCCGCCGACAATTGCTGCACCCAAGGTATCGAACAGGTGGAGCCGGAGATGATCGACAGTGTCTGGATGAACGTCGCCAATCTTTGTTTCGGTTACGAATCTGGCAAGCTGCCCAATTGCGCCCACGCGTTAGTTCTCCTCACAATGATCTCCTTAAGTCCCGCCACCGCCCGCGCTTTCCGCGCTGCGCGAGACCCGCAACCTTGACCGCCGCTCCTCAGTCGCAGCCAGATCAACTTCCAGCGTCACCGGGTCGAGCACAACACCGTACTGCTCCAGGGCTGCCTGCAGCGTGACGTATTCCTCGATCACGTCCCAGCGGACCTGCTCCGGGTCCCGTTCAAGGGGATCGCCCCAACCTCCTCCCCCAGGGGTCATAAGAATCGCCGTGGTTCCAGCCGGTACCCATTGCCGCTGGGCCTCGACGCTTTCAAAATCACTTGCCTCGGGCGTACGTAGGTAAGTGGCCATTGTAGCACCTTCACCTCCCCCCCACAGACCCCAAGGGGGGCAATTCTTGCGGCTAGTGCTGGCGCCCAAGTTCCAATACCCTTCAACAAGGTTCTTCATACGAGTAACCATCCCTAGGCCGCCTCGGTACTTGCCGGTCCCGCCGGAATCCTGCCGTAAGGCCCGGCTCTCTATCAGCAGTGGGCTCTTTAGCTCAATGTTCTCGATCGGAGCGTTTCGAACATCACCCTGGCAGACAGAGACCGAGGCCGACTCCCCGTCTTCCCACGGACGGCCACCCCATCCGCCGCCCTCGATACTCTGAACTACAAAGCCCCGCTGCCTCTTAGGATCGTATCCGAAGAATGTGAAGCTGCCACCAAGCATCCCTAGATGCGCAGCCGGAATTCGGTCGGGGAGAGCCGGCGCTAATGCAGTCAAAATTGTGTCGACGACCGTTGGCAGAGCGGTGCTCCAGGAGGCCATTGGCGCCGGATATTTCGCCATCATAAAGTTGCCTTCCTGGATCTCTACCTTAACTGCACGGAAAGACCCTTCGTTGACCGGCTCGAGCGGCGTGGTAATCGCCTTGTACGCCACGTAGGCCGCCGCCTTGGTCCGTGAGTTCACCGCACCGCGACGCTGCGGAGAGCATCGCGTTAGGTCGATTGTCATATCCCCACCATCGACCACCACCCGAACGTGAATGGGAACTGGTTTGTCCCGCTCAATCCAGTCGTGGTCCAGCGCTGCATGGGCCTCGTATTCACCGTCCGGAATCTGCTGGACGATGGCCCTGCACTTTGCCTCTGTCTCATCGAAAACCTTCTCTATGCTGGCTAGGACCGTGTCTCGGCCATACCGGCGGAATAGCTCATCAAGGCGCCGCTCGGCCAACCTACAGGCTGCGATCTGTGATCGCAGGTCTCCCATTGAGGATTCGGGATATCGAATGTTATCGCGGATTAGCTTGAGTACCTTCTGGTCCGGTTCTCCTCGCTCGTACAACTTGATCTGGTCGAGTTGCAGCCCTTCCATCCATGGGTCTGACGCCCCGCGGGACGCACCAAAACCTGTGCTCATACCGCCGATATCTACCCAATGAGCTCTGACAATCGCGAATCCCAGCAATTCGCCATCAAGGAAGTACGGGGTATATATGCACACGTTGTTCAAGTGCTGTCCGGCCACTCGCTGGTGGTTGGTGATAATGACATCACCTGGGGAGAAGCCCTCGCGACCATACTGGGCTACCCCATCCTTGATAACGACGCCGAGGTCGGAGACGAAATGGGAGACGCCACCTACGTTCTGCGAGATCAAGCGCCCCTGGACGTCGATAAGGGCACAGCAGTAATCTCTAACCTCGTAGATCATCATATTGTAAGAGGTGCGCTGGAGATCAAACGACATTTCGTTCGTTATGGCGGGCAACCCATTTCGGATGACCTCCAGAGTCACCGGGTCTAGCTTCACTGTTTCCTCGGTCACCATTTCTGATCCCCTCTTGACGGCCTCATGCAGAACCGAGCAGGCTCTCACTACTGCTCGTCCCCACAAGCACAAGGTCGGAAATGAACACTCCAGACAAAGTGCTATCGGCTAACCGCACTCGCAGGCTCAACACCGCGTTGTCCGCCAGAACCTCGTCATTTCCCAGCGTCACGTCCGGCGCCGAATGAAGCGATAGACCAATACCATTGCCCAGTCCGTACCGCCGAGCTTCGTTAAACCGCGATTGGCCGAGCGAATCTGCCGCCGCTTGCGCTAACTCGTTAGCCTCAATGCCGGCGTGTGCCGTTCTCACCATCGCCCGCAGCGCGGATTCTGCGTCCCGAAGCGACGCCGCTGTTGCGCCAACTGTTACGGCTAAGTCTGCCCAGTAGCCAAGGAAGTTAGCAGCTAGATAGGCCACGAACGGCTCGCTTCGAAGGGTAGACAAACCTTCGACCGGCGCTAGCGCGCCACTCTCGTCTAGAACGGCCAGCGCACGGAAGTCGACAGCACCCAGCCGACGCGCTTCTCCATCTGCCGCCACCACGGCCTCGGTATTGCTTGCTCCCTCGGCGTGGGCTCGTTCGAGCACTCCTGCAGCCATCTTGACAATGTGTGCCGCTCGCCGTAAAGCCGAAATCTCACGTGGTCGAAGCGACCGCCGGATTTCGGCCAGCATTTTCTCCACCGACACATATGATACAGACGCGAGGCAAGCCAAAACTTCGTCGTGAAGGTTAGCAGGGAGGCTATGTTCAATGCCAGCTAGCCCAATCTTGCCGTCGGCCACACCCTCGCCAAGCATTTCGTGTATAGCTTCGCTGAGCGTCCTGTAGTTGCGCACGTCCTGAACCCACGTACGCGCACGGGCAGCCGGAAGATCTCGACCGCCTTTCAACTTCGGCAGAAGGATGATGTCTCCTTCCAGCGGAACGAACGCCAGCGACCAATTTGCCGCTGGAAAGAACTGCGTCAGGTAACAGAGGTCTTGGTAGTCGGTGTAGTGGCCAAACACCAGAAGCGCTCGTAATCCACGGCGTGCCATCTCGGCCCGAACAATACGCACGCGCTCCTCGCACTCGTCTCGTGGAAAGTAACTCTGATCCCAAACGGACCGCCCGTGAAGATGAACTGGATTCATCGTGATCATATTCGTCACCTACCTTAGGATGGAATCGAGCCCGGGCTGCCGGCGGGTCAGCGGCTTCAGACCGGCATCGGTCACGACCACCGGCTCCCCCACAAGGAAATAGCCAGTTTCCGGGATGTACTGGTTTGGGTGAATCACGAAGGTCATTCCAGCCACCAGCCTTGTCTCATTTTCCAGCATTAGATCGCCAGGAGATGCTGAGCCTAGCCCAAGTCCGTGGCCACGAGCGCGCATGTACGGAGGGAAGCAATACTTGCCATAACCGGCCCGGGTGACCACTTCATTCATTGCCTGGACCACTTCCCGAACCGTTGTCCCCGGCACCCCCGCCCTCATTCCGGCTAGCATAGCGTCTATGAGCAACTGGTACTTTTCCCGTTGGATGTCGGTCGCCGGTCCTATAACAGCAGTACGACAAATCTGCACGAACTGTCCCTCGACACTGGGCGAAATCTCGGCGAGAATCACGTCCCCTACGTCGAGCCGTCGATCACTTGGGGCGCGGACCGCCAGATTGTGCTGCGAGGCCGACATCAACTGGAAATTATCGTCGGCCCCAAGCGACTTCATATAGCACTCCACTTCCCCCGCAAGCTCGTACTCCAGCATCCCCGGCCGAACAACCTCCAACAGGCGGGCGTATCCTCGCTCGGCAATCTCAGCAGCCCTCTCTGAGAGCTGCAACTCGAGCTGGTCGCGAGCTCGTGCGATGTTGTCGAACTCTTCGTCGAATGCAGCGAGCGGTACGGTGAACTGGCTATTGATGAGATCGCGTGTTCCACGAGTCATTCTCCATCCACCAATGACCCCTGCCTTGCAGGGGTGTAGCCTTTGGCTACTCACCGCACGTGCAAAATCAGCTGCGAAGTCATCTGTCGCGATCAGCCGTTTCACAGCAGACCGCTTCTTTGCCCGCACCGAATCCAGGGCCGGGGTCAGTATCAGGATAGGATCGCCGTCCCTTGGCAAGAGGACGGCCGAGTGAGGCCCCATTGGCTTGAACCCCGTGACGTACCGCACCGCATCCGATGCCAGAAACGAATGGCACCCATTGGAGTAGATGACCAGGAGATCAAGACCAGAAGTCTCCATTCCCTGACGCAGCTTGGCCATTCTAGATTCATAGACATCCATACACTGGCTCCTTCCCATTTAAGCGTTCCCTCTGCTAACGGCAGATCGCTGTCTCTTGACCACCGCGCACGGTTGCCACATCCTACACCCCACCGATGGAAATGATTAGCTCTCCCGTATCGGTTGCTTTGGCGACATCTCCCTCAAAGAGCAGAGTTGTCGAGGCGTACTCCTCGATAATGGCCGGCCCGACCACTTCTCTACCTGGCTGGAGCAGGTCACGATCATAAATCGGGCATTCGACAGGCCGGCGAGGGTCGACAAGGTACACCTGACGATGACCGATGAGCGGGTTACGGTCTTTGCCTGACAAGGGGGGGAACGCGAGCTGCCTGCGCTCGCCTTTCACGGTCAGGCGGATGTTCACGATTTCCACTGGTTCATCCGTAGCACGGTGCCCAAAGCGTCTGTCGTGTATCTCGTCAAATGTCTTTCTGATCGCCACCTGGTCGGCCGCACCCACTTGGTCTTCCGTCACCGGTGTCTGGATCCAGAACTCCTGCCCGATGTATCGTATATCAAGGAATCGATGGAAGGTTATTGCTTCTGCCGCCACACCCTCGCTCAGCAGCAGGCGATGTCCCACCTCCATAAGTTCGCTAAAGACGCTTTGAATCTCTTGGAAGTTCGATTCGTCTAGCGGCTTGTAAAAAGTTCGCACGTAATCGTGCCGCAAATCAGCCATCAGCATGCCCAAGGCAGAGAAATGCGCGGGCAAACGGGGGATGATCACGGTCGGGATATGCAGCTCACGAGCGATCTCCGCTGCGTGAACCGGGCCGGCACCGCCGAAGGCAACCAGTGCGAAATCTCGTGGATCAAAGCCTCGCTCTACGGAGACACCTCTAACGGCGAGGGACATCTTGGCAACCGCTATCTTCACGATGCCTAGCGCAGCCTCAATCGTGTCTAGATTCAGCACTCCCGCCACTTTCTCGGCAATGCCCCGGCGTGCTTTTTCGACGTCAAGCGGCATCTCGCCCCCTAGGAAGCGAGTGGCACTTATGCGACCTAGGACCACGTTAGCGTCCGTAATTGTTGGCTCGTTGCCACCCCAGTTGTAGCAGATGGGTCCAGGGTCGCCTCCCGCTGAGCGTGGGCCGACTTTGAGCGCCCCAACTTCATCGATCCACGCAATGCTTCCCCCGCCAGTTCCAACCTCGACCACGTCGACCACCGGCAGCATCACTGGATGACCACTCGCGTAGCCACCGATGTAATAACCCTGAGCGATTTCTGGCGTGTTATCTTTAACAAGACTTGCTTTGGCTGTTGTCCCTCCCATATCGAAGGCAATAGCGTTTTCGTATCCAAGCGACCTACTGACCTGAGCTGCAGCAATAATGCCCCCAACTGGCCCCGATTCCATCATCGACACTGGAATGCGCTTTGCTGTATCGGGCGAAGTGACACCGCCGTTTGATTGCATTATCAAGAGCCGCCCTTTGAAGCCAAGCGAGGCAAGCAGGTTTTCCAACCCTTCGAGATATCGGCTGACCTTTGGCCCTATGTACGAGTTCAGAACAGTGGTCGACGTGCGCTCGTACTCGCGGTACTCCCGTAAGACTTCGTGCGACAGGGAAAGGTACTTGTCGGGAAGAACCTTGCGGATGATCTCACCCATCAGTGCTTCGTGCTCAGGATTGAGATAGGAGTGGATGAAGCAAACGGCTACCGCTTCGACCCCTGCCTTAGCCAACTTCTCAGCCACTTGGGTTGCCTGCTCCCGATCGAATGGCACG
>Ga0315298_1003158_pt1 | contig 26664 bp, 28 predicted proteins | sample WHS_1_MG_FD_203077 | JGI IMG/M metagenome (GOLD analysis project Ga0315298, IMG submission 203077) | Extremophilic microbial mat communities from Washburn Hot Springs, YNP, Wyoming, USA - WHS_1_MG | ecosystem: Environmental > Aquatic > Thermal springs > Hot (42-90C) | place: USA: Wyoming... | reverse complement strand
ATCCGCGCCGATGGACCCGAGGATTGGGCCGAGCCTCTGCACCCACCTCCATATCGACACATGACTCCTGCTCACGATGAGCCTCAGGGATCTGGCGGCCCTCCTCAGCGAGAGGCCCGAGAAATACAGATAAACAGCGTAGGCCATGACGGGAAGGGGAGTCCTCCTCCTGATCTGGATCGGGTTGGTGGTCATTGCGGGTCGGGCGGAGGGCTCCCCTCGGATTTAGGTTCATCGATCGGCTTAAGGTAACGGAGCCGGGCTGCGCACCCGCGCCCCGATCGCCTCAGCCGAGCTCCGCGCCCCTGGTCTCCGGCGACATCATAGCTGATGCCAATATGAACAGCTCGCCCACCACTATGAAGGCGCCCCAATACGCGTAGAATGCGGCGCTGGTCATGGACGTGAGGAGCAACAGTAACGCTCGCCCGCGGGACGCCGGCCCTCCGGCGGCGCAGCCTCAGCACCCTTTAAAGGCCCCGGCCACCGGATCCCGCCGACATTGGGCCGTTACGTCGTGGGGATGAGCGGGGCTAGTGGCGCCATCTACGGGGTCAGGCTCGTCGGCGCGCTGGCGTCGGCGGGACATGAGGTCTACGCGGTCGTGAGCGACGCTGCGCGTATCACGTCCAGGTACGAGCTGGACGCGCCGCTGGAGGACCTCCTGCGGGGGGCCAGGGTGTACTCGGAGCGGGATCTGGACGCGCCGATCTCGAGCGGGAGCTTCCGCACCGACGGCATGGCGGTGGCGCCCTGCAGCATGAGGACCCTGGCGGCGATAGCCCACGGGGTGGAGGACAACCTGCTGGTGAGGGCCGCGATGGTGCACCTGAAGGAGAGGAGGCGGCTGATCCTGCTGGTGAGGGAGGCCCCTCTGAGCACCATCCACATAGAGAACATGCTGAGGGCCTCGTCCGCCGGGGCGATAGTGATGCCCGCATCCCCCGGGTTCTACGGGAGGCCCAGGACCATCGAGGACCTCGTGGACTCGGTGGTGGGGAGGGTCATGGACCTCCTGGGCGTCGAGAACTCCCTCGCAAGGAGATGGGCGGGACCCGACGAGGGCCGATTCCTCGACCATCAGCCTCCAGTCGCCCCCGGCCCACTCGACCGAGGGCGGCTCCGGGAGCAAGTTGAGCACTGATGAGCACGCGCCGCCCCCGTAGCCCGCGACCACGCAGCATTCCTCCCGCCCTGCCCCGCGGACCGCGGCCAGCGCCGCCTCTATCCTGTCGGTGCGCAGCAGCCTCAGGAGCAGGTCTAGCTCGGCGCTCCTGGCGACGCAGATCCCTCTCCTCCTGGACTCGCGCGCCTGCGCGGCTGCTATCAGCGCGAACTCCAGGCCCGGCAGGAGGCGGCACGGCACCACTTGGACTGTGCAGCCCGGGGGCCAGTCGCCCGGCGCCGAGTCGCAGCGCACCGCGCGCGCGAAGGCCAGCGCCTCCACCAAGCGCATCGCCCCCGCGCGGCCCATCTGACGATGAGCGGCCTCTCGCCCCGATGCCCCTCATCGCCGGGCTGGAGCACGGCGGAGCGCGCGGCCTCCTCCAGGGGCGAGAGGTCGGGCTCGGAGTCGGACCTCAGGACGCCCAGGGGGACGCCCAGTCCCAGGGGCCTGGCGCCGAAGCGGTGTCTCGTGCTCCTCGGGGGGAAGAGCTCCCCCGAGGACGCTGCCCGCAGGACGTCCAGCTTGGAGGGGGCACTGACATATATTACCGCGCGGCCGGACTCCAGTGCCCTCCCCACCTCATCGTCAGGGATGAGCTCGGGATGCGACCCGGGGCGCGCCCATATGGACCTGGCGAGCCTGTGCGCCTCGAGGGCGCTCCCGAGGGCCGGGCCCAAGTAGGAGGGACCGCCCGGCATCAGGACCGCGACGCGCGGCCCGTGGGAATCGACCGCGGAGCGCGCGGCCTCGGGGCCCTCCTCCGCCATGCCCAGCGAGAGCGCCGCCTCGCGGGCGGCGCCCGGATCGATGGCCCTGAGCCAGCGGCCAACCGAGACCTCAGGTGACCCGTAGTCCACGGCCGCGACGGCCGCCCAGCGTGCGCCGAGCGACGCGAGCGCGGAGGCCCTGTGGGCGCCGTCCAGGACCGTGAGGGTGGACGAGTCGACCATCAGGGGGTCCAGCAGCACGCCCTCCGACTCCATGGCGAGCGCCAGGGAGCGCGCCGCGTCGGCGAAGACCTCCTCGTGCTGCCTCAAGGCCCCGAGGGGGGCGAATCCCAGGCGGATCCCTAGGCCGCGCAGCTCCACTGCCCGGAGCCCGCTCAAGTGGAGGCGGCCCCCGCCTCCGACCCGCCCGCCTCCTCGCCGGGCTCCGACGGGGAGGCGACCTCCGCCGCGGCACTGATCCTCCTCATGTACCTGGTGATGTAACCGGCCAGCACGTTCCTGACGTACTTGGACTCCGCTTCCACGAGCTCCTCCAGCGCCCTCTTGTTGTGCTCGAAGTCCGTGGTGAACCTGTCAGGGTAGCGCCTGAGCAGCTCCTCGGCGATCATGCGGAGCCTTGCCATTGTCTCGGCTCCGGGAAGTACGATTAAAAATCTTCCTGGGGACGAAGGGATCGCGCTCCGCTGCGACGTCGCCTGAGAGCCGCGACGTCGGCGAGCCCCTCTCAGCCGCCTTTCAGGTCCCGGCCCTCGAACGCGAGGCCCGCGCGGGTGCGAACGCCGAGGGCCAGCCCCCCGATCGCTCGAACGCCCGCGCGGCCGGACGCCTCGATCCTCCTGAGGCAGCGGCGCCTGCGGAGGGGCCTCCCATGAATAGTATGCATCCGTGGAAGGCCAGGCCCGGGGCGCGCTCCCCGCTCAGGATCGGCCCGAGGCCCGGGAAATGCAGCGGACCGCGCGGGCGACCATGTGGAGCGGGCCCCCGGATCCGCGTTGAGCGGGGGCTCCCCCTCAGATTTAGGCTCATCTATCGGCTTGAGGGGACGTGGCCGACGGCGGCGCGCGGACGCGCGGCACATCTCCCAATTATGGAGTCTGGATGGTCGGATCTCGCAGAAATCGGGAGATATTGCCAAAAGAGCTTTATATGAGCCAGATTCAGCCGATTCCGGGGTGGCATGATGTCCGAACCGGACTTCGGTGCGGCCGCAATATATCGCATATTCAAGAAGGCCGGGGCCGAGCGCGTGGGCGAGGACGCCATAGAGGACTTCCGCGGGGCCCTGGAGGAGATAGGGCTGGACATCGCGAAGAGGGCAGTCGAGTTCGCCACTCACGCCGGGAGGAAGACCGTCAAGTCCTCCGACGTGAGGCTCGCGATAAAGACCTACCTCTCGCATCGATCGCGCGCCGAGGGAGGTCAGGCCCCGCCCAGCCGATGGCGAGGGCCGGGCGGCGCCCGCGCGCGACGCCCTCTGCGACCTGTAGATCGTGGCGGGCCCCGACACCACGTACGCTATCGTGACCGCTATCAGCTCCGCGGGGAGGAGCTGGAGGCTCCCCGTCATCTCGACCACCATGACTGTGACGGATATGGGGAGCTTGCCGGCCGCCCCGAAGACCGCCAGCACGCCCACGATCGCGAAGGGCACCGGCGACTGGACCAGCGAGGGCGCCAGCATATGCATCAGCACTCCGAAGAGCAGCCCTGTCGCGGCGCCCACGAATATCCCGGGCGCGAAGACCCCGCCGCTCCCCCCGGACCCCACGGTGAGGGAGGTGGCCGCGATCTTGGCGAAGGGGAGCGCCGCGAGGATCAGGAGGCCGGCCCCATGACTATCGACGACGCCAGGAGCTTGAGGGGCGCGATGGCCCTCCTGATAGCTCCCCCCAGCTCGTGATACGCCGCTATCGCGCTATCTATGCCGGAGCCCCTGGCCTCAGGCGCCGCCTCCGTCAGCAGCCCGGACGCTAGCCCGGCGGCCGCGGCTATCCCCAGGAACGCCAGGCCCCCGGGGGCCCGGGGATGGACGGGGGTTCACCCGGAAGCCCAGGACCCCAGCGCCAACGGCCTCACCGCGACTGTCAGGTAGTGCAGGGCGAGGGCGGCCGCGCCCGATATCAGCCCCACGAGCGAGCCGAGCAGGAACCAGCGGGCGAAGTAGGAGCGGCGCCACCCCGACACGGGCGGGCGCGGCATCGCCGCTATAAGTGTGTGGGTCGCTAACGCTTTTATCGGCTCGACCCGGCGCCCTCTCCGTGGGTAAGCCGTCGCTGAAGGAGCTCGAGGAGGAGGTCAGGCGCATCTGGGAGTCCGACGGGGTCAGGGGGGCGCTCGAGTCGCGCGGGGGCGAGGTCGTCGGCTTCATCGAGGGCCCGCCCACGATGAACGGCGAGCCGCACGTGGGGCACATCAGGGGGAGGATGCTGAAGGACGTCTGGTTCAGGCTCGAGACCATGAGGGGCCGGAGGGTGGTCTTCAGGGCCGGCTGGGACACCCAGGGACTGCCGGTCGAGCTCCAGGCGGAGAGGGAGCTCGGGCTGACGGGGAGCAAGGCGGAGGTCCTCAGGAGGGCGTCGGTCGAGGAGCTGGTGGGGAAGTGCAAGGAGATAGTCCACAAGTACAACGAGGCCTGGAGGAGGGCCGACAGGCTCCTCGGCATGATGTTCGACTACGACCGCGCCTACTGGACGTACAGGGACGAGTACATAGAGAGGGAGTGGCAGTACCTGAGGAGGGCCTGGGAGTCCGGGATCCTGGGCGAGGGGTACCGCGTGGTGGCCTACTGCCCGAGCTGCCAGACGTCGCTGAGCCACAGCGAGGTCGCGTCCAGCTACGAGATGCTGGAGGACCCGTCCGTGTACTACAAGGTGAGGGTGGCCGGCTCCGGGAACACCTATCTGGTCGTGTGGACCACCATGCCCTTCACGGTAGTCACGGACGAGCTAGTGGGCGTGAACCCCGACGCGACGTACGCGTACGTGGACGTCGGGGGGGAGGTGTGGGTAGTGGCCGAGGGGAGGATCGCGGACCTCGGGCTCTCGGGGAGGCCCGTCCTCAGGAGGGTCGCGGGGAGGGAGCTGGAGGGCCTCAGGTACGAGCCGCCCCTGGCCGACGAGGTCCCGGGCCAGAGGAGGCTAGCGGAGGAGGGGAGAGTGCACTTCGTGGTCGCGGAGGGCTTCGTCGACCCCGAGACGGGGAGCGGCATCGTGCACCTGTCCCCGGCGAACGGGGAGGAGGACTTCGAGGTCGCCAGGAGGAGGGGGCTCCCCGTCTTCAACCCGATAGACGACCAGGCGGTCTTCACGGAGGAGGCGGGGAAGTACGCCGGTAAGTACGTCAGGGACGCGGACCAGGAGGTGATAGAGGACCTCAGGAGGAAGGGCCTCCTGGTGAGGGCCGAGAGGATAGTCCACGAGTACCCGGTGTGCTGGAGGAGCGGGCACAGGCTGGTCTTCGTCGCCAGGCGCGAGTACTACTACTGGATAGATAAGATAGTGGACAGGGCGCTCAGGGCGGCCGAGAGGGTCGAGTACTACTATCAGCAGCCCAGGAACAGGTTCCTCGAGATAATCAGGGAGGCCAGGCCCTGGTGTATAAGCAGGGAGAGGTACTGGGGGACCCCCCTGCCCATCTGGGTCTGCGAGAGGTGCGGCCACAAGTTCCTGGTGTCGTCCAGGAGGGAGATCCTGGAGAGGGCCCTGGAGCTCCCCGACGGGCCGGACTTCGAGCTCCACAGGCCGTGGATAGACCGCGTGGTCCTCAGGTGCCCCAAGTGCGGGGGGCCCTCCCGCAGGGAGCCGTTCGTCCTGGACACGTGGCACAACAGCGGCGCCGCGCCCTACGCCTCGATGACCGACGAGGAGTTCTCCTCGCTCGTGCCGGTCCCCTTCCTCACGGAGGGGATAGACCAGACCAGGGGGTGGGCATACTCCCTCCTAATGGAACACGTGATAATGACTGGGAGGGACGAGGCGCCCTTCCGCTCCTTCCTGTTCACAGGCCACGTGCTGGACGAGAGGGGGGAGAAGATGAGCAAGTCGAGGGGGAACGTGATCTACGCGCTGGACATACTGGAGAGGGAGCCCGTCGACGTCCTGCGCTTCTACCTCGCCTGGAAGTCCAGCCCCATAGACCCCATAAACTTCTCGGAGGCGGAGATGAGGGGCAGGCCCTACCAGGTGATAAGCACCCTCCTGAACCTGGCGGAGTTCCTCGGGGTGAACGGGGGGTACGACGGGTACGCCTGGAGGGGGGAGAGGGCGCTCGAGTTGGCGCGCGACCCGGCCCTGGGCCCCCAGGACAGGTGGGTCCTGTCGGCCCTCCAGGGGCTCATATCGCGCGCCATCGAGTCGTACGACTCCGTCAGGTATCACGAGGCGGCCAGGGCGCTCGAGCGCTTCATCGTGGAGGTCCTGAGCCAGGAGTACATCCCGCTGGTGAGGCAGGAGCTCTGGGACGACAGCCCGGAGACCCTCCCGAGGAGGATGGCCATCTACGACGTGCTCGCGCACGCGCTGTTCGCGGTGATCAGGCTCCTGCACCCCATATCACCGTACGTGACGGACCACATCTACAACAGGTTCTTCTCGGGCGGGAGGAGGTCCACGCTGCTCCTGGAGCGCCTCCCGGAGCCCGCGCCCGAGCTCTCGGACCCCGGCCTGGAGCGCGCCTTCGATGCCTTCTGGAGCGTCGTCTCGGTCGCGAACTCGGCGCGCATGAGGGCGGGGTTGAAGAGGAGGTGGGCCCTGAGGAGCGCGACGATCCTGTCCCCGGTGGAGATCCCGGAGGGGCTCCTGGAGCTCCTGAGGAGGACCCTGAACGTCAGGGAGCTCAGGATCGCCAGGGGGCCCGGGGAGCTCGGCGCCAGGCTGGTGGCCAGGCCCGTCAGGTCCCGCGTGGGCAGGGAGTTCGGCAGGGCGAGCCGGGAGGCGGAGGCCGCGATATCGGGCGCCGATCCCTGGTGGCTGGAGGGGGAGCTGCGCTCCAAGGGGTCGGCCAGGCTGAGGGCGGGGGCCGGGGAGATCGAGGTGACGCCCGACATGATCGAGTTCTCGCTCGAGGCGGGCCCGGGGAGGGCTGCGGCGTTCAGGGACGGCTTCGCGGTGGTCCTGGACTCCGTCAGGGACGAGGAGCTGGTGGCGGAGGGGCTCATGAGGGACGTCGCCAGGAGGATCCAGGTGCTGAGGAAGGAGAGGGGTTACGTGCCGACCCAGGTGCTCGAGGTCGCCAGGGTGGCCGGCCTGACGGGCGAGGCCAGGAGGTCCCTCGAGTCCAGGGCGGACCAGCTGGCGAGGCTGGTGCGCGTCAGGAGGGTGGAGTTCCTGGACGCGCCGGAGGGCGAGGGGTGGGCTGAGTTCGAGCTCGACGGCTCCAGGATATTCCTGGAGGTGTAGCGCTTGAACCAGTCGGACGCGCTCGAGCTAGTGAGGGACTCCCTCAGGGCGGCGCAGAGGGCGGTGGCGGAGTCCCTGGCGGACCGCGGGAGGGAGTACACGGGGACGGTCGGATACTTCGGGGACGCGACGCTGCTCGTCGACAGGGCGGCCGAGGACGCGGTGCTGTCCGTGGTCAGGAGGGCCCTCCCCGACGCGTACGTGGTCACCGAGGAGGCGGGGATCGAGGGGGAGGGGAGGGGAGGGCCGCTGGTCCTCCTGGATCCGGTGGACGGGTCGATGAACGCCAGGAGGGGCATACCGGTCTTCTCGACCGCGATCGCCGTCACCAGGCCGGGGGGGAGGAGGTACGGCGACGTGATCGCGGCGGGCGTGTTGAACCACTCGACCGGCGAGATTATCTGGGGCGACCCCTCGGGCGTCTACGTGGGCTGGACGCCGGCCTCCCCCTCCGGGGTGGAGCGCCTGGAGGAGGCGGTCGTGGACTTGCAGTCCCAGACCCATGCGGCCGGCGGGGACGAGGCGCGCGGCCTGGCGAGGATCCTGGGCAGGACGAAGTACCCCAGGATCCTGGGCAGCGCCGCCCTCGGCATAGCTTACGTGGCCGCGGGGAGGATAGACGCGTTCATCGCGCACTACGGGGGGCTCAGGACCTTCGACTGCGTCCCCTCCCTCTTCCTCCTCGAGTCGGCCGGCGGTCACCTGGCGGTCCTGGAGCCGGCGGATCTCGACTCCCTCAGGCTGGACTCCTTCGAGAGGGTCAGGGTGATCGCGGCCGGGAGCGGGGCGCTCCTGGAGGAGATAGCCAGGGAGCTGGGCCTGGGGCCCGGGGTGACTATCAGAGGTGGTAGGGCTTCCCGCTGAGCGCGATGTCCGGGACCCTGTCCCTGTACTTCGACAGGAACTCCAGGTCCCTGTTCCTGTCCCTGAGCTTGTCCGGGAGCAAGTGGGGTATCTCATCTATTATGGGATACCAGCGGCCGCACTTGGGGCAGACGAGGATGCCGTTGACTATGACGTGCCTCATGCACTCGGCGCAGTTGGCCACGTAGGATCTCCTGTCCACGCCCCTCATGTCGGCGCCCCTGAAGGCGCAGACGAGCTCGCACGGGGCCTCCTCCAGCTTGACCTCGACGTCCTCCACCCGCTCCTCGAACGCGCGCAGCTCGAGCGGGAAGTGCCTGCACATGGGACATGCCAGCACGTCGAGGAGCCAGTGCCTCACGCCCGGCCGCGGGCCCGGTCCCTTTAAATCGTTAGCCGGCCCCGGCCTAGCCTACGAGGGAGAGGGCGGACTCTAGGAACCCCTCCAGCCCCTCGCGCGAGCGCCCTATCGGAGATACGTAGAGGGAGCGCCTGAGGCGCCTGGGCACGGACTCGAGGGACCTGAGCATCTCCCGCGGCTCGAGGGCGCGGGCCCCGAAGAGCGACTCGAAGCGGGCGCGGGCCCCCTCGGTGGGCGCGTAGGGCACGCCCAGCGCCACCGCCACCCCCAGGGGCTCGAGCCTCTCCAGGGCCCCGGCGGCGGACGCCGGATCCGCCATCAGCTGCGACATGAGCAGGTTCGCGCCCGCCTCCACCTTCGCGGGCGCGAACGAGACCGAGCGCTCGCTCCCGGGGTCGACCGCGGCCGCCCTCAGGAAGCACTCGCGCTCGCGGAGCACGGGCCTGAAGTAGATGGAGACGCGGATCCCCTCGGGGACGTTGGGGAGGGACGCCGCGAACCTGAGGGCCTCCAGGACGTCGAGCGAGTCGGCGCAGGACTTCGTGTCGCCGGCGATTATCAGGACTCCTCCCAGCCCCGAGACGTAGGCGGTGGCTATCCTCGAGAGGGAGGCGGCGGAGCTCCTGGAGCCCAGGGGCACGGCCGCGATCGCCGTGACGCCGAGGGACTGGACGGACAGGGCCGCGACCAGGGAGTCCGCGTTCACGGTCCCGAAGGGCAGGTCCTGAGCGAAAGCCGCGTCGACGAGGCCCCTGGAGCTCAGCCTGCCCACGAGCTCGACGTCCGAGGGATACCAGAACTCCAGTATTATGCGCGGCGTCGGGCAGCCCAATCCGGCCAGGCCTCGCCCCCTCGGAACAGGTCGTACCTGCGCTGGAGGATGCCCTCCCAGATCCGGGGGAGCCTGGAGAGCTCGTCCTCCACCAGCGACTCCGCGTACCTCCTGACGGCATCCTCGCCCGCGCTCCCGTAGTATTCTATGTGTATCGCCTGGGGCTCGTCTATCGGGTGGCCTATCTTGCTCAGCATGTAGCAGTAGGCCTCCTCCACGCCCCGGACCTCGGACGTCAGCCTGTCCACTATCTCCTGGGCAGCTATGTTGTAGATCTTGCCGACGTGGTTCACCGGGTTCTTCCCGGCAGCTGCCTCGAGGGACATGGGCCTCATGGGGGTTATCAGGCCGCCAACCCTGTTGCCCCTCCCGACCTGCCCGTCGTCCCCGTTCTCCGCGCTGAGCCCCGTGACCGTCAGGTAATAGCGGCCACGCTCGTAGTCGTCGGCGGCGTTGAAGTTGACCTCGACCTCCTTGTCGGTTATCCGGGAGGCCATCTTCAGAATCTCCTCCTTGGCCTCCTCGACCACGGAGATGTACTTCTCCTTGCTCTCCAGGAGCCTGGAGACCATGGCCGCGGCGACTGTCAGGCTTATCCTGTCGTTCTCCCTGAGGCCCATGACCTTCACGTCCTCGCCCACCTCGGGGCGCCTGGCCTTGAACTCGGGTGAGTTCAGGAGCCTCTCGGTCTCGGTGACGAGCCTCTCGGTCTCGGTGCGGGGGGCGAACGCGACGCCGAGGCTCGTGTCGTTGGCGAGCGGGACCCCGGAGCCCGACTCGAACACGTGCACGAGGTCGGCGCTCCCCGGCTTCACGCGGTAGTCCACCACGACGTGGGAGTCCACGTCGAGGAAGCGAAACTCCCTCCTGAGCCACGACTTGATCGTGCCGAGTATTATGCTCCCCACGGGCACGGCGTCCGTGGAGCCCCCCTTCTCGATCCTAGTGGTCGCCCTACCCACTATCATGAGGTACATCGGCTCCAAGATCTCTCCGCCGCCGAACCAAGCCCTGGCCTGGCCGCCCACCAGGACGCACTTGTCCAGGTTGTGGTGGAAGATCCTCCCGTACCTCTCCAGGTAGTACTTGGAGAGGGATATGCTGGCCTCCTCGGCGGCCCTGTCGCACATCGTGTCGGGGTGGCCCTTCCCCTTGCGCTCGACCATCTCGATCGGCCTGGAGCTGACGGTGAGGCCGCGGCCCCTGGAGATCACGAGGCGGCTCTCAGCGACCAATTTGGGGCAGCGTGCCCCGCTGCCCAGATATATCTATTGTCCCCCTCGGGGCGGGCGGCCCGGGGGCCCTCCTCCTGGCCTCGAACGCGCACTTGTCGGATCCGTCGTTGACGCACTCCACCTCCTCCACCTCCCACTCCCCTCCCTCCGACGCCTCCAGGATACCCGCGAGCATCCCGCGGAACCAGTGGGACGTCCTCCCCCTCATCCTCCCCTTCAGGAGGTCGCACTCCACGAGGTCGCGGGCCTCTATCCTGTAGCGGGAACCGTCGGGGCTCCTCAGGGCCTCGATGGAGGGCGCGTACCCGTGGGCCTGGAGCACCGCGAAGTTCACGCGCGGCGCCGCCCCCGGGCCCAGGAGCTCGTCGTGCTCCTGCGCCGCCCCCCTCCCCGAGTAGTACCCTATGTAATAGAGCGCGGTCTCCCCCACCTCCTCCCCCAGGAACTCCCTCATCCCCAGGAGCATCCCCCGGAGGGCGCGGGAGGTCATCAGGATGGACCTGGTCCCGGCCGCCTCCAGGGTCCTCCCGGGGAGGGACGCGAACCCCCTCACCGCGCCCTCGCGCACCTCCGCCGATCCTATGCCCTTCATCGACCTCAGCCTGGACTCCAGCTCCCTCGGGTCCAGCTCCCCGAGGTCCACTATCGACTCACAAATTACGCGCCCCTCAGACGGGGCGCACAGGGTGGCTAGGACCCTGGCGCCGGCCGACTCCATCGCCCGGTGCTCCTCCTCCACGGCGGAGTAGCCCGAGGCCTCGACCACGACGGAGGCCAGCCTCCTCCCCGGCTCCGTCCAAGAGAGCGGCAGCCTGCTGACGATGCGATCCGATCCCCGCGCGGACGCGGAGCCCAATTCGAGCGCGGTGCGCGTTTCATCAATTTAACTATTCTGCGACGCGCCACCCGCTCTGGGTCAAGTTTATATTTTAATCTTCCATGGGACACATGTTGGCGATACCGAGGGGCGCGTGGGTCGACGTCCCGATCGGGGAGTTCGAGCGCGAGGCCTATGCGATCCTCTCGGAGGCGGAGCGCCGCGCCGGGTGCGGGCTCCCGGAGGGGATCGAGATAACATTCAGGAGGCTCCCTCCCGGATTCAGGCTCCTCCCGGGGTGGCTGGAGGGCGCACTGCCCCTCCCGAGCGGCCCCATCTACGGATCCGAGGCGATAGCGGTGGTGGGCGGGAGGGAGGTGCCCCTGGGGGAGCTGCTCATAGTGGGTATGTACGACGTGGCGAGCGGCCAGGGCGTCCTCCTGCGGGACGAGGAGATAGAGCCCCAGGTGGAGGGTGTGAGGAGGGCCGCCCGCGCCCTGCTCGCCGGGGTCCTGGAGCTCAGGTAGGTGATCCGCCATCTACGGCGCGCTACAGCTCGGCGCACGGGCACACGGCGAGTATTGACGCTGTGACGCGGCGCTCGTCCACGGAGGGGCAGGCGCGCGCAGCGCGGACCACGAGCGCGGAGATCTCGGGGAGCCCCAGGGATCCCCGGTACCTCTTGGAGCGCAGGGGCTGGCCTCCAGAGAGGCAGGATATGGAGAGGCGGGGCTGGCCATCGTCCTCCGAAGCATCCGGCGACCTGACCTCGAGCTCGAACGCCACCTCCCCGGACCCGGCAGCGCCGGCCGCCAGCTCGGCGAAGTCGGCGCAGGGGCTGCAGGAGCCAGCGGCGACCGAGAGCAACACCAGGAGCCCGTCGAGCGGCGGCTCCCCAGCTACACGGACCCAAGCGCGCCTGCCCGGCGAGTACCTGTAGCGCCCGGGGGGCGTGGAATCGCCTATTGAGGGGAGCTCCCGACCCCCCTGGGCCGCGGCCGACCTGAGGATCCTCTCGATTATCGCGCGCTCCACGCCGTCCCATTCATCCCCAGCCGTGCCTAGCGCATCGGGACACACGCACAAAGGTAGCCATGGTTATATTTATATCTTCTTATCAGTCTTCCCATCGGCGGGCGCGTCGAGCGGGTGCCCGGTGCCGGGTCGACCCTTCCTCTCTATCGTTATCTCCATCCTGGAGATGTACTTCCCGTCCGGGAGCCTGTCGCTCGCTATCCTCACGCCCGAGATCTCGGCCGAGCCCTCCGAGCGCTGCACTATCATGTTAGCGACGTCCACGGCCTGATTTATGCTCCTCCCGCGCGCCATTAAGACCAGCCTCCCGGACGCCTTGAGCTGCACCTCGCCCGATATCACGTAGGCGGACACTGGCTTCTGGTCCGTCACAGCGAGATATTCCTTCTCGCCCTGCGCCTCCTCGGACATTGGGTCCGCCATCCACGGTCCCATTATTAAGCGTTAGCGCCCCAGATGGGGCCCCGTTACCTTAAGCCCACCTCCTACCCGAGCGAGAGGATCGGGAGGATCCTCCCCTCGCTTGGCCAACGCCCCCCTGCAGGAGGGCGCGTATAGGTATGTCCTGGTACTCGCCGCTGGGGAGGGTCCTCCTTATCGATATGGGGAGGGCGCCGGACTCCAGCTCTATCCTGGCGAGCTCTATCGTCTCCTTCACGCCCGCGCCGACGGCGGACTGGGGCACCAGGGGGGGTGCGCCCAGGGAAAGCTGGAGGGCACGGGCCCCTATTATCCTGGCGCGCTCGAAGCGGGTGAGCCGCGGGGGCCCTATGCGCACCTCGAACTCGAATCCCGAGGATGACAACTTATCAGCCTCCGGACTTCCGGCGGTCAGCGCATGAGAGATAAATTTTTTGCAGCAGTTCTGAGATTACCGACATGAATTGCACCTGGGAGGACCGCTCCTCGGCCACCGCCCCGTCGACCGCCTCCTTCAGCCCCCCGGCGGCGAACACGAGCCCGTGGCCCTCCAGGAGGATCGCGCGGCAGCCCGAGGAGGCGGCGGAGGCCGAGGCGGAGGCCAGCTCCTCGCCTCCCGGGGGGAGCCTCGGGACCACGCACACGCGGTCATAGTAGAGCCTCGCCTCCTCCGTGAAGGGCTCGGGCGCCACGCCCAGCGCCCGCAGCGACAGGGTGTAGGGCGGATGGACGTGCACTATGGCGCCGACGTCGGGGCGAGCAGCATAGATGCCAAGGTGCATGCGGAACTCGCTGCTGGGCCTCGGCCCCTCCAGGACCCTCCCCTCCATGTCGATCACCGAGAAGTCGCGGGGGCCTGCGTCGAGCATCCTGACCCCGGTGCCCTTTATGGCGACCAGGCCGCCGCGGCGGACGCTCAGGTTGCCCTCCCTCCCCGCCACCAGCCCCTGGAGGGCCAGGTATCTAGCCTCCCTGGCCAGCTCCTCCCTGTCCTCGTCCAGCATCCCTGGGCCTCCACTTGGGATACGATCCCAGGACCCTCACGAAGGTCGCCCTGCGGGACAGGGCGTCGAGCGCCTCCGAGACCACCGGATCCCGCACGTGTCCCACGATGTCCACGTAGAAGTTGTACTCCCAGGGCCGGGAGCGCACGGGCCTGGACTCTATCTTGGTCAGGTTTATCCTCCTCTCGGCGAAGGGCTCCAGGCACCTGTAGAGGGCCCCGGGCTCGTGCCTCGTCGAGAATATTATGGACGTCAGGTCGTCGCCGGTGGGCGGCCTCGACTCCTTGGAGAGGACGAAGAACCTCGTGTAGTTATTGCTATCGTCCTCGACGTTGGACGCCAGGATCCTGAGGCCGTATATCTCGGCCGCCCTCCTGCTGGCTATCACCGCGACGCGCGCGTCGCGGACCTCCGCCAGCCTCTTGGCGGCGGCCGCCGTGTTCCACATGGGGACGACGTTCGCCCCGAGGGACTCCAGGAACCTCCTGCACTGGTCTATGGCCTGCGGGTGCGACCACACCTCCCTTATCCCCTCCAGGGTCGCGCCCTCCACCGACAGCAGGTGGTGCTCCACCCTGAGTATGACCTCCCCGTAAACGTGGAGCTCGTGCTCCAGCAGCAGGTCATATGCCTCGCCGACGCTCCCCGCCAGGGTGTTCTCTATGGGGATGACCGCGTAGTCCGCCCCGCCCCCCTCGACGGCCGAGAACACCTCGCGGAGCGTCCTCATGGGCACGAGCTCCACGGAGTCCCCGAAGTATGCCAGGGCTGCCTCCTCCGTGAAGGCTCCCCTCTCGCCCTGGAAGGCGACGCGGCGGCCCCTCAAGTCCCCCTGCCGTACACCGGAGTCCTCCACTCGGGGTGCCTGGGATCGCTGCCCCTGGCGACGGACTCGTAGAGGGCCCTCAGGCGGGACGTCACGGGGCCGGGGCGGCCCGATCCGACCGTGCGGCCGTCGACCGAGAGCACCGGCGTCACCTCCGCCGCGGTGCCGGCCAGGAACACCTCGTCCGCGACGTAGAGCTCGTGGCGCGACACGTCGCGCACCTCCACCGGGATCCCCTCCTCGCGCGCCAGCCTGATGAGGGTGTCCCTGGTTATCCCCTCCAGGATCCCGGCGGAGGGCGGGGGCGTCACGAGCGTGCCCCCCCTGACCAGGAACACGTTCTCCCCCGTGGCCTCGCTCAGGTACCCCCTGGAGTCCAGCATGAGCGCGTCGTCGAACCCGTGCCTCAGGGCCTCCATCTTCGCCAGGACGGAGTTCACATAGTGCCCCGAGACCTTGGCGGCCGGCGGCGTCGCCTCCTGGCATATCCTCCTCCAGGTGGAGACCATCACGTTGAGCCCGTCCTTGTGGAAGTACTTGCCGTAGGGGAAGGCTATTATCGCCACGTGGGGCTCTATCTCGGAGAAGACGAGGCCGATGGTGCCGTATCCCAGGTAGCTGAGGGGCCTTATGTAGACGTCCTCGTGCAGCTCGTTGGCCCTGAGGAGCTCCAGCGTCGCGGACGCCAGCTCCTCGGGGCTGTACCTCAGGGGGAAACCGTAGATCTTGGCGGACGCCTCCAGCCTCCTCATGTGGTCCAGGAGCCTGAAGACGTTGAGCTCGCCGCCTCCGCCGGGGGCCGAGGAGTACCCCCTTATGCCCTCGAACACCGCGGTGCCGTAGTGCAGGGAGTGGGTCATCAGGTGGGTGGTCGCTTGGGCCCACGGGACGAGGCGGCCGTCGAGCCAGATGTACTTCGCCTCCGGTACCTTCACGCCGCCGGTTCGAGGGATCGACGATTTAACGCTTTTAGAGGACGGGATGGTGGACCGGGGGGGACTTGAACCCCCGACCTCCCGCGTGCGAGGCGGGCATTCTACCACTGAACTACCGGCCCACGCCAGTGGCGGCTCTCGCCCTTTAAGCCTTTGCGCCGCGCCCGTGGCGCTGGCCGGATGACGCGATCCCCCTGCGAAATCGATATCAGCCCGCCCGGCCGCCTCGGCGCGTGGCGAGGGCGCTCCCCAGGGGCATCTACGGGATAACGAGCGGGGAATTCGGGATGGGACACGTGGAGGCCGCGGGCATCCTCCTCGAGGCGGGGGTGAGGATTGTGCAGTACAGGGAGAAGTCCCGCCCAGCCCGCGCGATGGTGGAGGAGGCCAGGGCCATCCGCGAGCTGTGCTCCTCCTACGGCGCGATCTTCATAGTCGACGACCGCGCGGACGTCGCCTACGCGTCCGACGCGGACGGCGTCCACCTGGGCCAGGAGGACCTCCCGGTGGAGCAGGCGAGGAGGATGCTGGGGGGAGCGATAATCGGGGCCTCCGCCTCCACCCCGGCCGAGGCCTCGAGAGCGGAGCTGGAGGGGGCCGACTACATAGGGGCTGGCAGCGTGTTCCCGAGCCCGACGAAGGGAGGGGCCAGGGTGATAGGCCCCGAGGGGCTGGCGTCCATCGTGCGCTCGGTGCGCGTGCCCGTGTACGCGATAGGCGGGATAAGGCTCGAGCACCTGCGGGAGCTGAGGTCCCTGGGCGTCCACGGGGTGGCGGTGATATCCGCGATCCTCGGGTCCCCGGACCCCAGGGCGGCCGCGAGGGCGTTCGTCGAGGAGTGGTCCCGGGCCGACCGCCGATGCACAGGTCCCCTGGGATCCCGGGCGCCGCCTTCCTCCCGGAGAGGAGCATCGCCACCGCGGGCGGGCGCTGGGGAGGAGCCCCGCGAGGGTCCTCGCCCAGCCGGCGGCCTCCCCCGGCAGCTCGCGGGCGGCCAGGATCGCGGCGACCTCGCGGGCCGCGAGCAGCGCGGCGGCGCACCCGATGGCGGGCGCGATCCCCGCGAGCTCCCTCAGGAGGCCTATCGCGCCGAAGAGCTCCACGTCGACGAGCGCGCAGGCCGAGGGATCCGGCGGTGGATACGGGCGGACCCCGGGCGGAGGGGGGACCCGGAGCCCGCACCCCTCGAGCAGCGAGGCGAGCGCGCGCAGGGCCTCGAGGGCGCAATCGGTGGAGGAGGGGGTGGGATTTGAACCCACGTGTACCCGGTCTGCAGCCGGGCTCGTAGCCACTCCGACACCCCTCCGCTCCGTGGGGCGAGGGACTGAGGGGATTTTTAACGTTGATCCGGGCGCGCTTACTCCTCCCCGCCCTCGAGGGCGGGGTCCCGCTGGGATCTTGGGCGTTACCCGCCTCCCGCGCGGGCCGCCGAACACCTCAACGAGGCTCTGTTCGAGGCCTCCCGCTCCAGCCCGCGCGGCGGAGCGGCCCAGCCCCCAGGAGGGGCCGGTTTGTCGTTCCATCATCAGCGCGCTATCGCGTCCCCCGCCCCGGCGGACCACGTCTCCCTGGATAGGAGCATCCCCGCGATCATCAGGGCGCCCCAGGCCGCGATCGTGAGCGGCCAAGCGATCGGGAACCCCAGCGCGCCGGCCGCGGCCAGCGTGATGGGTATGGCGAAGGAGCCGACTATCAGGCCCCCGTTGTAGGCGAGCCCGGCGCCGGTTGCCCTGTACCTCCTGCTGAACGACTCGGACAGGAAGGCGGGCAGGGGGGCGAATATCATGGCCTCCAGGAAAGCCTGGGCCCCCGAGCCTGCGAGCGCCAGGGCCATGCCCCCGCGCAGGACCGCGAGCGAGGCCGGGTACATCGAGGCGAGGAAGGCCGCCGAGTAGATCAGCATGGCCCTCCTCCGCGGCAGGAGGAGGGACGACGCCAGGGCCCCGCCCGACCAGACGCCGAGGAGCGATATCAGGTTGACGAGCGCCACAGCGACGCCCATCTCGTAGCCGCTCAGCCCCGAGTACTCCAGGAATATGGTGGGATAAAGGGAGAAGGTGATCCCGTTTATCGCCAGCAGGCCGGTCGTGATCATCAGCGCGGCCCCCAGCTCGCGCCAGGACTCCCTCACCAGCCTCCACGCGGGGATCCTCTCGACGGCCCCGCTCCTCGCCATGTCCGAGAACACTGGCGACTCGGGGATCGAGTACCTGAGCGCGAAGGCGACCAGCCCGGGCACCACGGACGTGGCGAAGAGGTAGCGCCACCCCACGGACGCCATGGGCCCCGGCCCGAGCGCCCTGGACAGCAGGCCGTAGGCGAGCGCGGCTATGAAGTACCCCGTCCCGAAGCCGCTCTGGACGAACGCGCCCACGGCGCCCCTCCTCTCGGGCGGGACCTGCTCCATGCTCAGAGCGGTGCCGCCGCCGTACTCAGCTCCCGCGAACATCCCCTCGATGAAGAGGATCAGGAAGAGGAGCGCCGGCGCCAGGATGCCGATCTCCCCGTAAGTCGGGAGGAAGGCCCTGGACGTCCCCAGCAGGGAGAACCCCAGCACCGTGAGGACCAGCATCGCCCTCCTCCCCATCCTGTCCCCCACGTAGTTCCCGAAGACCACGCTCCCCAGCGGCCTGGCGACGCCGTTCGCCGAGAAGGCGAGGAAGGTCATTATCAGGGCCGCTGGCCGGCTGTCGCCGGGGAAGAAGAGCGGCGCTATCAGCGTCGCAGAGAGCGCGTAAGCTATGGTCACGTAGCCGTCCAGTAGCCAGCCCGCCCAGGCCGCGAGCACGGCGCGCCACTGGGCCCAGCCCATCCCCCAGGGTCCGCCCGGCCTCGGCTCCAACTCACGGGGCCCCCGTCGTGTATCCCCGATACGATGACGTCGCCGCCGTGCCGCGACGCCTCCGCGACCACACGGCCCAGGTCCGCCCTCCGGACGACCGCGTGGACTGCCCTCCCTATCATGTTCTGCGTGGCGCCGAGGGCGCCGGCCCTCACGAGGTCGTCGGCGACCGAGAGCATCTCCCGGTCGCCCATCCCGGACTCCTCGGCGAACCTCCTCGCCTCCGACATCAGCGTCCTGACGTCGGGGGAGGCGAGCACCCTGCGCAGCGCCTCGCGCCCGGCGCGGTTGGCGCCCTCGAGGGCGTCCGGGGAGCGCAGCATCATCCGCTTGTCGATGGGCCCGAAGTGCACGGCGACGACGACCAGGGAGCGCGGGAGCGGGATCTTCTCAACCCTCCCCCTCCAGAGGGCCCCCGGCTCGACCACAATCCCTATGCCGCCCGCCACCAGGCCCTCCGCGGTGCCGAGGCCCGTTCCCGAGACGACGTCGGCGGCGTGTGCCACCCTGGAGGCCTCGACGACAGGGAGCGGCCTGCCCATGGCGATGGAGATCGCGAGGGCCGCGCCCATGGCGCCGGAGGCGCTGGTCCCGAACCCCGACCCGATCGGCACGGATGACTCATGCCTTATCTCGACGTCCGCGCCGGGGACGCCGATCCTCCCGAGCACCATGGAGGCCGCCGCGCGGGTTGTCGGGGCCTCCTCCTCCCTGCCGTTGATCAGCACCCTGATCCTTATCCCGCCGCCCTCCCGGGGGCGGACATAGGCGGAGGTCCTCAGGCCCGCGCGGAGCGCGAACCCGCCGCCCACGGCGCCCGCCTCCAGGGGATCATCTATGGGCGAGCCGTCCTCGCGCCGGATGCGGGCCGCGAAGAAGCTGGATATGGCGGCGGGGGTGAAGACGGACGCGCGCACGCGGGGAGACGCGCGCGCGAAAATTTGAATATTTTGCTTAAATTGTTAAATATGGTTAAACTCGCCCGCGCCCTCGGCGGGGCTCGCGGGGAGGGGACAGTTCCGCGAGGAACCTCACTATGGACGAGTAGTCCACCTCGCCAGAGCCGCGGGAGAGCGCGGCCGTGTAGAGGCCGCCCAGGAGCCCCGCCGCGGGCATCGACACGTTCCTCTCCTCCGCGCTCGCGATGGCGAGCCTGAGCTCGGTGAGCAGGGCCTCCAGGCTGACGGAGACGCCGCCCGAGCCCGCGATGGCGTCCTCCACCGAAACCCCGAACGGCATCCTCCCGCCGTTGACGCTCGACACCACTTGGGCGAACGCCTTCATGTCCACGCCGGACCGCGACGCGAGCGCCGCGGCCTCGCCGAGCGCCTCCGCGTACGCCGCGGCCATCACCGAGATCGCCAGCTTGGCCGACATCGCGGAGAATCCCTCGCCCAGGTAGTAGACGCGGCCCGAGAACGACCGGAGGACCTCGAGCAGCTCCTGGTAGGCTGAGCGGCTGCCGCTCACGAGGGTGAGGGCTGATCCGCGCGCTATCTCGTCCATCCCGCCCACCACGGGCGCCTCCATGAACACGGCCCCCCTGCGCCTCAGCTTCTCCGCCAGCTGGGGGGAGTGGCTGGGCAGGATGGCGCTCAGCACCGCGACGATCTTGCCGGGCCTCATCGAGTCGTAGATGCCCTGGGAGGTCGTGCAGAGGTCGAAGACCTCCCCGGGCCGCGGGAGCATCATGAGCAGTATGTCCGACCTCTGGGCCGCATCCCTCACGCTCTCTGCTAGCTCAGCCCTCCCCTTGAACGCGTCCCTGGCCCTCTTCGACGGGTCCCATAGCACGACGTCGTGCCCGGCTCCCAGGAGCCTCTCGGCGACCTTCGCCGCCGGGCCCTCCAGCCCCACCAATCCGATGGTCTTCAACCCGTGGGAGATCCGCACCCCGGCTTATAATCTAATCCGGGCGGCCGGGCCGCCTAGCGCAGGAGCTTCTCCTCGTACCTCTTGAGGTGCTCGGCCGCCTGCCCGACGTCCATGAAGAGGGAGGCCGCCCTCTCGACGTCGGCGGCGCCGACGGACTCCCTGCCGCCCATCCTGGCTATCTGGGATGATATGCTCAGCAGCTGCGAAGCGTAGCGCAGGCTGGTCCTGGCCCCCATCTCGGCGAGCGCCTCGAGGGCCTCCGGCTCCAGCTTGGCGCCCTCCGCCTCCGCCCTGATCCGCAGTATGTCGCGGATGTCGTCCTTCGTGTACTCCTCGGTCCCTATTATCACCGAGCGGTCCAGCATGTCCAGCGGTATCCCGAGCGGGGACTCCACGTCCGTGCCCCTTATGCGGGTCCGGCCGCGGTTCGTCGCCAGTATTATTATCGGGACCAGGTCCCCCTCGAGCGCCCTGCTCAGGAAGCTGAAGGCCTCGACGTCTAGCATGTGCGCGTCGTCTATGAAGAGGACCCCGGGGTGTATGACGGCCCTCCCCTCGTCCACCATCTTCTTGACCTCCGCGTCGACGCTCGCCCTGACCTCGGGGCTTATCTCGCGCATGGGCGGCACGCCGAACAGCAGGGAGGCCAGGGAGCCCCCTCCCCTGGACGCGGCGATCTCGTCCATGTCCGAGAGCGTCACGTTGTAGACGAACTCCTTCTCCTTCTTCACCCTGCCGGACGGCCTGGGCACGACCATGCTCCTCCTCACGTCGTAGCTCTTCCCCCTCTCGCTGGAGTCGCTGATCCCGACGAGCGAGACCCTGCCCGTCTCCGCGTCTATCTGGATCACCGAGCCCTCCGAGATCCCGAGCTGGAGAATCTCGGCGGCGACCTCGGGGCCGGCCTCCACCTTCCTCTCCTCATCGGTCGTCCTCAGGACCATCCTTATCCCCTGGGGCACCTTCTGGTACGGGTTGTAGGGGTGGGGGGCAGTGAGTATCTCCAGCTTCGCCACCTCGCCCTCGAAGACCTCGCGCCTCTCCCTTATCTCGACGCCGATGCAGCGGCGCATCGCGTCCACCAGGACCTCGGTCTTCTTCCTCTCCGCGCTGTAGATCTCGCTCCCGCTCATCTGGATGAACGGCACGTTGACCCCGAGCTCCTTGGATATGGCGACCGCCAGCGCCGTCTTCCCTGTGCCGGGCGGCCCTGCCAGGATTATGGTCCTGCCGCTCAGCCTGCCCTCCTTTATCATGCGGACGACGACACCGGCCGCCTCCCTGGCGCGCACCTGCCCCACGAGCCCATCGGCCACCCTGATGGCGCGCCCCGACTCGTCGAGCCCGAGCCCCCTTATGTGCGAGTGCGCCCCGACGCGCTCGAACTTCGCGGCCGCTGCCGCTATCTCCCTGATCTTTACCGGGATCTCGCCGCCGCTCATCGTCACCCCTAGGCCAAGAGGCGCGAAAAGCTTTGCCCCGCGAGGGCTCAGCGGATCGCGTAGTAGACCTTGCGGAGCGAGGGCTCCGCCTCGGCCAGCCTGAGCCTGAGGGCCTCCGGATCCGCCCTGCTGGAGTGCCCGGCCTTCAGGTAGGCGTCCCTGAGTACGTCTTCGACGGCCGCCCTCAGGTGCTGGATCTTCCTGACCTGCTCCCTGGTGATGGGCCTCTCGGCGCGGGCGACGGCCACGAGCCTGAGCATCAGGGGGTTGGCGTCCGGCTCGTGCTCTACGACCGCGTTCCTGAGGCCTATCCTCTTGAGGTACCTCTTGATCACGTGGCGGAACCTGCCCGGGACTATCCCGTTGAGCTGCACGTCCAGTACCTTCACCCAGCCGACCGCCCCCTCCCTGGCGTCCGGGGCGGACTTCAGGGGCTTGGGCGGCCTGCTCCCCAGCGGACCCTCCAACACGGCCGAGCGGGATTCCATTACCATGTTATAAAACGCCGTAATAGTCTATATTAAGGTTTGCGGTGCGCCGGGCCGCGCTGAATATTTACTATAAATAGTAATGCGCCGGACCATGTTTTGAGTTATATTTATAACTAACCTGTTGCTGATGTACTTGAACGATGTCGAGCGCGGATCTCACCAGGTTCTCGGACTGCGGCCTCGCGGAGAAGGGCAAGGAGGAGGAGTACCTCAGGAAGATCCAGGCGGACATCGCCAGCGTCATAGACCCGGACAAGATGGGGACCCTGGCGAGGATAATGAGGGCGCTCGCCGACCCGACCCGCATAAAGGTGATCGCGATGGTGAAGGCCAGGGGGAGGCTCTACGAGTGCGAGATCGTGGGAGCCTACGGGCTGGCCCAGCCCACCGCATCCTACCACCTGAGGCTGCTGTCGGACGCGGGCATCCTGGCGAAGCGGAGGGAGGGCAAGATGATAGCCTACATACCGGGCGAGGGGCTCGGCTGGAAGGTGGCCGAGCGCGCCCTGGAGATCGCAAAGGACAGCGGCTGAGCGCGCCCTCCAGCCCGTCCCCGAGGCCGCCTTCCATCAAATATATTTGCTCGAATTATTGTGAACGTCAGATGTCGAAGTAGAGGTGGAACTCGTAGGGGTGCGGCCTGCTCTCGACGGCCAGCAGCTCGCGCTCGGCGTTCTCAAGGATCGCGTCTATCAGCGAGCGCTCGAAGACCGGCCTCAGGTAATCGTTGTCGCTCCTGAGCGCCTCCAGGGACTCGCGCAGCGAGCCCGGCAGGCTCCTTATCCCCAGCTGCCTCCTCCTCTCCGGCCCCATGTGGTACACGTTCTCGTCGACGGGGCTCCCCGGATCCATCTTCCTGCGCACGCCGTCTATGCCGGCCATCAGGATGGCGGAGAACGCCAGGTACGGGTTGGAGGAGGGGTCGGGCACCCTGAACTCCACCCTCTTGGCGGCGGCGTGCGCGGCGCCCCTGTAGTAGGAGGGCACCCTCACCGCCGCTGACCTGTTGGACTTGCCCCAGGTCAGGTAGACGGGCGCCTCGTACCCGGGCACCAGCCTCTTGTAGCTGTTCGTGGTGGGCGCCACTATGGCGGCCAGGCTCGGGGCGTGCTCAAGGAGCCCCCCTATGAAGTACCTCCCGACCTGGCTGATCTCTGCGTACTCATCATCCTGGTCGTAGAACGCGTTGTACGCGCTATCGGGGCTCGAGCCCTCGCCCCAGAGGCTCACGTGCACGTGCATGCCAGACGCGTTGTCCCCGTAGAGCGGCTTCGGCATGAACGTCGCCACCTTGCCGTGCCTCGCCGCGACGTTCTTCGCCACGTACTTGAGGGTCATGACGTTGTCGGCCATCCTGGTCAGGGTGTCGTAGACCATGTCCACCTCGGCCTGGCCGGCGGTCGCGACCTCGTGGTGGTGGGCCTCGACGTCCACGTTGAAGCTCTCCTGCAGCGTGAGGACTATCTCGTCCCTCACCGCCGACAGCGTGTCCTGCGGCTCCGCCGGGTAGTAGCCCTCCTTGTACCTTATCTTGTAGCCGCGGCCCTCGCGCCTCCAGCTGGCCTCGGACGACTCTATGCTGTACCCCGCCTCCCACTCGGCGGACCACCAGGTGACGTTGTCGAAGATGAAGAACTCCATCTCGGGGCCCCAGAAGGACCACGAGAAGCCGAGCGACTCCCTGAGGTAGGACTCCGCCCTCTGGGCGACGTGCCTGGGATCCCTCTCCAGCCTGCCGGCGCCGCCCATGTAGACGTCGGCGATCAGCCTGGCCGCGGACTCCCTCCAGGGGATGACGGCGAAGGTCGCCGGGTCGGGGACTGCCACGGCGTCGGAACCGGATATGTCCAGGAACCCCCTTATGGAGGACCCATCGACCTTGCTGAACCCGCTGTAGAGCCCGCCGTCGACCACGGAGCTCGAGGGCACGGTGAAGTGCTGGAGGCGCCCCGGGACGTCCGTGAACTGTATGTCGACGAGCTTTATGCCGCGGGACCTTATGTGCTCGACCACGTCGGACGCGCTGGGCCTGGCGCGGGACAGGCGCGTGGGCTTTTCCAACATCAACATGCCCGGTGGGGCCTTTAGAATATCTTATTTAAACTTTGCCCACACTGGAATGGACAAACGTCGAGCCGGAGGGCCCTCGGACTATGCCGGGGCCTCGGTAGACCACGAAGTCCTCCTTTATTGTGTTCAGCGCCACGTGCGTGTTCGTGCGCTGCACGTGCTCCATCGCCATCAGGCGCTTGGTGAACTCGCTGAGGTCCGCGCGGCTGCGGAACTTCGCCAGGACGACCGCGTCGAAGTCCCCGGTGACGTCGTAGACGGCCATGACGCCCGGCAGGGACGCTATCTCGCGCTCCACCTCTATCATGTTGCCCTTCGATATGTAGACGTCCACCACGACCGTTATGTCGTAGCCGAGCTTCTCCGTGTCCAGCTCGACCGTGAAGCGCCTGATGATGCCCAGCTCCTTCAGCCTGGCTATCCTGTTGGCGACCGTGCCCACGGAGAGCCCGAGCCTGCGCGCTATCTCGCGGGAGCTGCGGCGGGAGTTCTCGGCCAGCTCCGCCAGTATGCGCCGGTCGGTCTCGTCCAGGTCCACGCCCCCAGGGTGGCCGGGCGGCCCTTAAGCTTATCCCGCCGCGGAACCGGCGGAACCGATTAATGCGGGGGCGCCCCCTTGCGGGCGTGCGGGAGGCGGATCTGTACAGGGTGGAGGGGGACAGGGTTGTCTGCACGGCCTGCGCCCGCTACTGCAGGCTGAAGGAAGGCCAGGTGGGGCTGTGCGGGGTCCGCGCGAACGTGGGCGGCAGGCTGATGCTCCTGGTGTACGGGAGGATAATAGCCAGCCACGTGGACCCCATAGAGAAGAAGCCGCTCCTGCACTTCTGGCCGGGGTCCAGCGTGCTGTCCATCGCGACGACGGGCTGCAACTGGCTCTGCAGGTACTGCCAGAACTTCGACATCAGCCAGAGGAGGTCCGTGGAGGGGGTGGAGGCGTCCCCCGAGGAGGTCGTGGAGGCCGCCCTCAGGGTGGGCGCGGACGGCGTGACCTACACGTACAACGAGCCGACTATCTTCATGGAGTTCGCCCGGGACGTGGGGCTCCTGGCGAGGGCCAGGGGGCTCTTCAACACGTTCGTGACGAACGGCTACATGACCCCGGAGTCCGCGGAGGTGGCGGCGCGGTTCCTGGACGCCGCGACCGTCGACTTCAAGGGCAACGGGAACCCTGAGTTCCTCAGGAGGTACGCGGGCGTCCCGGATCCGTCCCCGATCTACGAGACGCTGCTGGAGCTGAGGCGCGCGGGCGTCCACGTGGAGGTGACGGACCTCGTGGTGCCGGGCGTGGGGACGGGGGACCGCGTCGAGGACGCGAGGAGGCTAGCGCGCTGGGTGGCGGACAACCTGGGGCCCGACACGCCGATGCACTTCCTCAGGTTCCACCCCGACTACCTGATGTCGGACGTGCCGCCGACGCCCGTCGAGGCCCTGGAGAGGCATCGCGAGGCGGCGATGCAGGAGGGGATACGCTACGCTTACGTGGGGAACGTCCCGGGCCACGAGTACGAGCACACTTACTGCCCCGGGTGCGGCAGGCCGGTGATAAGGAGGAGCGGGTTCGACATCATCGGGTGGGACCTGGACGAGGAGAACAGGTGCAAGTACTGCGGGCAGAAGATACCGATAGTGGGGAAGCTCGTCAGGAAGGGCGACAGGTTCTTCCACGTCCCCATAGGCAGGTAGGATGAACGGCGCCCGAGGGCGCCCCGCCGGAAGACAACGGTTTTTAGACGGATGTCCCCCATATGCGCGCGTCTTGAGCGAGAACGAGGTGAAGAGGCTCGCCGACCTGAGGCTGAGGGTGGAGGAGAGGATCAAGGACCTGGAGGAGGAGCTCGAGCTGATGAGGGAGGTGGAGCGCCTGATAGACGACGCCCTGAGGAGGGGGAGCTTCGCCAAGGCGTCGCAGGTGGCGCCGGGCGAGGAGGTTCCGAGGGCCGAGGAAGAGGAGGCGGGGGCCGTGAGGGCCCTGCGCAGGACGAGGGACGGCGTGCTGCTGGCCAGCGCGCGGATCGGCAGGGAAACGCTGACCGTCGAGGTGAACCCGGAGCTGAACCTCAGGAGCAACATACCCCCGTTCAAGTCCTACTTCATCAACAGGGTCCTGAGCGAGATGAAGGCCAAGGACGAGGAGGAGGGCCGGAGGCCCCTGACGTACGAGATAGAGGAGTCGAGCGATGGCAGGCTCTCGAGGATAGTGATAAGGAACCCCGGGGACGAGGACCGCATCAACGAGCTCCTCAACATACTCACTTGGACCCTCTCGAAGATGCTGGAGAAGGTGGAGAGGCCCGGGGCGGGAGCCGGGCCATCGAGCGACCAG
>Ga0315298_1003152_pt1 | contig 26697 bp, 18 predicted proteins | sample WHS_1_MG_FD_203077 | JGI IMG/M metagenome (GOLD analysis project Ga0315298, IMG submission 203077) | Extremophilic microbial mat communities from Washburn Hot Springs, YNP, Wyoming, USA - WHS_1_MG | ecosystem: Environmental > Aquatic > Thermal springs > Hot (42-90C) | place: USA: Wyoming... | reverse complement strand
CTGGCCGGTGAAAATCACCGCGTCGAAGCCCGCTGCCTTCATCGCTGGGCCAAAGGTTCCGCCCGAGTTCGCATCGCCCCATGTGCCGGTCTTGGGACTCTTGCCCACCACGAAATAGCGGTTGCCACTCAAAGCCGGCGTCCCGGTAAGGGGCCCCGTGAAGAAACCCAGGTGCGCCTCCGGGCCCAAAGGATCCACGCGGGGATTCTGTAACCGGTACAGATAGTACGCACCTAGGCCGTAGCCACCCAGATACTTCAAATAAAGCTCGTCGTCGGGAACCTCCACCGCGATATCTCCTCGCGTGAGGTCTACCCGCAGAATCTTCCCCATTGTGCCTGGCAATGGCATTGGTTTGCTCCTGGCCACGTGTCTTCTGAGAAAATCTATCCCCCTTTCGACCCGCAAGGGTCGTTTCCACGAATATGAGGGCTTACGGCGGCCGCGTCAACTGTCCGGGCCCAAGCGGCCCGCCGCTTCCGGTCACTCCTTTACGCCCCTGGCGGCCGCCGCTATCTTGGAAGGCGGTTGAGGAACCATCGGTACCGCACAACAAGGAGATGCGCATGAAACGCCTTGGACTATGGGTGGCTGTACTAGGCATTCTGCCTGTTGCGGCCGGCTGCCCCCAGCAACCCAAGAAAATCGAAGTCAAGAAACCTTCGCCGCCCGTTTCGCAGCCGGCCAAGCCGACGGTCAGCGAACCTGCCAAACCGGCCAAGCCCAGCGAACTGCCCGAACTTCCGCCGCTCCCTGCCGAACCCCCAATGCCCAAGGCGGTGGAGAAACCCAAGGAACCGGAGAAGCCGAAGGAACCGGAGAAGCCGAAGGAACCGGAAAAAGCCAAGGCTCCCCAGCCCACTCAGGAGCCCGAAAAGCCCAAGCTCTCCGAGCCGCCGACGGAGCCACCCAAGGCGCCCGAAAAGGCCAAGGAGCCAGAAAAGCCGAAGGAGCCCGAGCCCGCCAAACAGCCGGAAAAATCCAAGTCGCCAGGGACGAAAAGTTGATGGCAAATTGCCAACCGGCGACGGAGGGCTCGCACTGCCTCGCGGCGGGCGCGGCGGCGGTCCGTTGACTTACGGTCCTATTGGGGCGGCCGGCAGCGGGGGATCGGCCGCCCCGGTCTTTTCATCGCCGGTGGCACGGCGTGGCAGTCCGCTGGGAGGGCGCGAAGCGGTGGAGTTTTCGGCAGGCTTCGGCGGACTCGGCCGATCGCCGCCCCTTGCCCCGTCTGAGGCCGCTGGCTGGCTATTCGACCAAAACTGCCGGTTGAACACTTCGGGATCGAAGGGGTCGGTCGGCACGAACTTGGGGACGCTTGCCGGACGTCGCTCACCCTTAGGCTTCCCCGCAAGGGGGTGCGCCGCCTGGCCCTCCTTGCCGGAAGCTGGGTCGATCGCAACGGCGGACAGCACCTCCGAGTTCGCGTTTGCTCTAGTGGGGTGGCCACTGCGATGCGGGTTTGCGCTTCGCCGGAAGGCGGGACGGGCATCGTCCGTTGGTTGCTCGTAACTTGCCTGAGTTACCGGCGGCTCGGCCTGCGCCACTCGGTGACACCAATCGACCAACTGGCGGTACTGCGCCAACTGGTGGTCGCCGAAGACCGGGGCCCGTGCAGTGCCGTGGGGCCGCATGGGCGTGGTCAATAACGGGCTTCGCTCCGGATGGGCCCGGTCGACCCATTGAAGCGCAGCATAGAGATTTCGCTGCGTCAATCGCCGGCTGGAAGGCCCCCCCGGCGGCATGCGAAAAAGCCGAAATCTGCTCGGCGAGGCTTGCCCGTGGCAACTCGCCGCCCCACACCGATTCACCAACAGCGGCTGGATGGTTTGGGCAAATGTCTCCACGGTCCCCGGCGGCATCCCACGAACCATCAAGTCCAGCTCGTACGTGGATGGGCCAGGCGCAACCTGGCTGTTGGCCGGCTCTCCCTGGGCCAAAAGCGGCGAAGTTCGTAACTGCCGCTTTAGCACCGGGATCAGCGGATGCGTAGGGTCCAGGGCCGTGGCTGCCTCCAGCTCGCGGTGCGCTTCCTCCAGCAAGCCCACTTGATGGCACCACTGGGCCAGCGTTAGCCGATCCTGGGCGCTATCCAGCCGAATGAGGTTCAACTTGTACCGATAGACCTCGGCCAAGTCGCGGCAGCAAGCGAGCACCTCGAACCGCTTTACCCGAATGAGACCGCCCGGGACAAACACCAAAAGATCGTCCTCGGTGGCTTGGACCCGCCCTTCCAGCGTCTGGCCGTTGCGAAGCAGCAGCACCCCTACCTCTTGCCCGTCAGCGCGGCCCTCAAGCAGCCCAGCCGCGGCAATCACTGCCAAAAGCAGGCCTCTGCCGAGAATTCGGCCCGGGGAACCCATCCATCGCCAGGAAACGTTCATCGCGGCGAAAGGTAGGAAAACTCGGCTTAGCGGTCAAGACGGAAATCCGCCAACCTAATGGCAGACGACGCAAGCCGTTAGGCGGCCACAAACGGGCCACCCCTCGAAGATTTTAAAAGGCGTTAACCTTCGCCCATTAGATTCCGACCGTGGGGGCGCTGCGCGCTGCTTCGGTAGTTCTGGAACCGGCACCGCCGAACGAGCTATCTCGCTTTCCTTGAGTTCCAGGGGGGACACGCCTCCTCGCCCGATGGGTGCCGGTTGATTACCGGGACTGCTCAGCAAGGAGGGCCGACTCGCCCCGGGCGAAGGCCGCCTCGGCCAATTCGCGGAGGCGCCGCAAATCGAGTTTGCCGCTCCCTAACAGCGGTATCTCAGGCACTTGGCGGAAGCTGTCGGGGGACGGGACCCACAAAGGCGGCAATCCGGCCGCCACCAGCTCGCGGCAGATTTCTTCGGCGGGCTTGGGCAGCCCCGTGTGGAGCACGACCAGGCGTTCTCCTTTGCGGGGATCGGGAATGCCGGTTACTGCCAGGCAAACTTTGTCTTCCTCCAGGCAAAGCACCCGGGCCAGCACTTCCTCCACACGCAGATGCGGTACCATCTCCCCGCCGATCTTGGAAAACCGGCTTTGACGCCCCGTGATGCGAATGAAACCCTCGGCATCGATCTCGGCCAGGTCGCCCGTAATGTACCAGCCGTCGCGGATCACCTCGGCCGTCTGCTCCGGCTGGTCGAGGTACCCCAGCATCACGTTCGGCCCCTTGATCAACAACATGCCAGAGTGGCCCGGTCCCAGGTCTTTGCCCGTCTCCAAGTCCACCACCTTGGCCTGGACGCCCGGAATCGGCCGGCCCACGGTTCCCTCCTTGCACTCCACTCGGCCGGGATGCTGGGACCGACTAGGAGGAATGTTGACCGAAACCACCGGCGAAAGTTCGCTGGTCCCGTACCCCTCCACCGGACGCACGCCGAAACGCTTTTCAAAGGCATCAGCCAGGTCGGGGGGCAATTTCTCGGCCCCGGTAATCACCAGATTCAGCGATGCAAAATCCTCGGGCGCAACCCGCCGCACATACGATCGCAAGAATGTCGGTGCCGAAACCAACAGCGTCACCCTGTGCTGTCGGCACAATGCCCCCACTTGATGGTAATCGAGCGGGTTGAAATGGTACACCACCTTGGGCTCGAGCATCAGGCCCGCCCACAAAGGCACGGTGTACCCGAACGAATGGAAAAACGGCAGGATGCCCAGTAGCACATCTTCCCGCCGCAGGTTAATGGCCTCTTGGAACGCCTCGACGTTGGTCCCTACATTGCGGTGGCTGAGCATGACTCCCTTGGGATCCCCCGTGGATCCTGAGGTGAATATGACCGTCATCAAATCGTCCGCCCCAATGTGGTCCAGCCCCAGCAGGCGCTCCAACACCGGCACGGGTAGCAGCCAGGCGCCCACGGCCGCCAGGAGCTTGTCGGTCCAGCGGAGCCGGTGCTTGAAGTCTTCGAGGTACACAATCTCGGCCTGCGGCCGGAGATGCTCGAAGCGCTCCAGCACTCGCCGGCTGGTGAGCACGTGACGAATCTTTGCCCGGTGAATGCATTGGTTCAAGACCTCGGCCGAAACCGTGTAATTCAGATTCACCGGTACGCGGCGATCCAAAAGGACTGCGGCATTGGCCACCACGGCTGCCACGGAAGGCGGCAGCAGCAGCCCCACCATCCGCTCGTCGCCTGCCAAGACCTCGCGGCGAAGCAGTCGCTTCACCAAAAGCGAACGCAAAAGCAACCCCGCGCCCGTCAGTTCCATGCCACCGGAGTCCGCCACCTTGCAACGACGCAGATTACGCCGGCACATCCGCAGAAAGTTGCGAATCGGAATTCGCCACGCGCCACAACACGACCGCATGGGGTTACACGCTCCTGTCCGACAAGCGGCCCAACACGCTCCAACGATTATCGGCCATTTTGGCCAGCGAAAATCGAAAGACATGGCCCATAAACAGATTACGTTCGCTGGCCCCAAAAAGCACCAACATCGATGACGGGGACGCGCCCCCCCAAAAGTAGCCCAGCGATAATCGGCCGGACTCGCAAGAAGTCGCTTCCAGAGCCGGGACCGCAAAGGCGCCGCACAGAGCCTGGACGGCAAGGGACCGGCCGAACTGCACGGAGAAACGGTTGACAATTGCCTCCGCCTGGAGGCCGGCGCTGGAGTCGCGTGGGCATTTGGTCCACCGTGTCACTGCTTGCCCCAAGCCCCGGTGTGCCAAGCGCCATGTGCCGCTGCTTGCTGCAAGGCAAGCAGTGGTCTGGCGTCATCCGGGCACTGCTTCTAGCGAAGCAGTGGCACACGGGAGGCCACTGAGACCTGTCTCCTCTCACCTGACACCTGAGACCCCACCCAGTGTGCCACTGCTTGCCGCAAGGCAAGCAGTGCCCATGGGGCTTTTAGGCCCTGCACTGCTTCTGACGAAGGAGTGGCACACGGCCATCCTGCTGCCGGCCCAGTGTGCCACTGCTTGCTGCGCCAAGGCCAAGCGTTTGACTTGCGCCTACGCGGGCCCTGGCAACTCGGGCTCGGTGCAGGGGTGCGAGGAAGCGTGCCCATCCGGCTCCTCGTGCAGGTGGACCGGATAGTTTCGGAACCGGATCGTGTAATATTGGTCGAACCAGCGGCCGATGTGGGGCTCGATTGAGCGGTCGTAGCTTGGGGCCACATAATGGGTTCGGCCCTGAACGGGTTCGCAGAGTCGGCCATCGTCGATAACCACGCGGCCGGCGTGGATCACGTAGCGGGGCAGCTCGAACATCACCTGGGGGTTATCGTGGAGTGTATAGATGGTGATGTCGGCATCGGCTCCGGGCCCCAAGTGTCCTTTGTCTTGCAGGCCCAGAATGCGGGCCGGTGCGGCGCGGGTGATGATGCAGATCTCGTAGAGCGAATACTGCCGGTCGAGTTCGGCCAGCCGGCACCGGTGCAATAGCTTGGGATGCGCCTGGCGAAGCATGTCGCGGCGCCAGGAGCGGTCCATGAGCAAGCGGATGATCTGGGGGTAGGCCAGGAAGGATCCGCCGTTGGGATGATCGGTGGAAAGGGCGATGCGCCAGGGGTCGCGGGCCAGGAGGAACCATTCCAGCCCGATGGCCCATTGGATACTGTGCACCAGGCTTTTGTTACGGTATTCGATAGGCACGATGCCGCAGCCTGATTCGAGCTCGACATCGCCCGAGTACCATTTGGTCCCGTAGATCTGGTGGAGGTAATACCCCAGAGGACCGTCGCCGGTCATACTGGTGGTCTTGCCAAACAGCACTTGGCCGACGTCCACCGTGATGTTGTCGTGCTGGTTGAAGTACTCTACCAGCGGTTCGACTTTTGAAGAAAAGGTGTTTTCGTCGCCCTCGCCGCCGCCGTAGCTGTGGAACTGGATATGGGCCAAGTGGGCGCGGCAGCCCTCCAGAGCCTTCATGGTTTCCAGGGTAGTGGTCCAGTTGCCCGGCAGGCCGAGGTTGTTGGGGTGGATGTGAAGGGGGTGGGGCAGGTGGAGTTCGGCGGCGGCCTGGGCCAGGCTGGCAATGATCTGCCGCGGGGTAACCTCAAAAGGGGGCACGGGCTGGTCCAAGTGGGTCACATTGCCCGCCTGGCGCTGCTTCCACAACTCGACGCCCCCGGGGTTGACCACCTTGGGGGCATAGGCCTTGGCCGCTCCTAGGATCCATCCCAGAAACGCCCGCAACCGGTCGCGTTCCCCCCGGCGGATAGACTCCATCACGTAATGGTTGTTTCCCAAAAGGATGAAGAAGCCCTTGTCGATGCAGGGCGTGTCGGCAAATTCTTCGTGGGCGTGCTTGGCGCTCAAGGGCGGAACAGCGGCATCGAACGCGGTGGTGTAGCCCAGGCCGGCGTATTTGTAGCCCGTGGCAAACGTGCTGGGTACGCTGCCCAGGGTGCCGCTGCGGGTCCGCCCGGTGCGGAGGACCTTGGCAGCGGTGCGTTTGTCCTCGGGCCGCATCTTGCGGGCCGTGTTGGCCTTGGGGCCGGCGATGTGGCAGTGGATGTCGATTCCCCCGGGCATGACCACCAGGCCGGTCGCATCGATGGTGCGGTCTGGGCGCACCGCCGGGTCGGTGGGGGCAGCCACGATTCGCCCTTCGTGGATCCAGAGGTCGCCCGGTTGACCATCGATGCCCCGGGCGGGGTCGTAAATGAAACCGTTGGCGATCTTCAGCATGAGGTCTTGCGTGCTGTGAATTTCGGTTTCGGAGGCATCTGCGGGAGGAAGGCCAATCGAAGCTAGCTGCCACCTAGCCCGACCCAGCAGGCCAGCAGGGCCGCAACCCGCGTTCTTGGTAGATGTTGCATCATAGGGTAGCGAGCCAGGCGTGGCCAAGGGCCGTTACAAGGTCCGGTTTGGCAACGCGTTACGGACAGCGCGTCCCTTTGGCCCCTCGGGGGCCGGTGCTTGTGGCTTTGTGGCCGGTCGTCTAGAATCTTTCCCGCGCGGGTACCGGTCGGCGGGAGTGGCGGGGGCCGCGGGCGTGGCCGAGTGGACTTCCCCAGCCGGCTGGCGGTGCCCGCGTGGGCTGGTTTGCCGGCGCAAGCGGTGGTTTGCAGCGGCCGCTGGCCCAGGCAAGGCAAGCACCCATCGATTGACGAGGCTGGCGTATGACCGAAGTGCCGGTCGATCTGGGCCCGGTGCCGCCGTTTTGGAAGCAGCGGCATCTTTTGGGTCTGGAGGAATTATCCGCCGAGGAGATCACACTCATCTTGGACAAGGCGGAGATTTTTCGCAGGGCGATGGAAGCGGGGCACCGCCGAATTCCGGTTCTGGCTGGCAAAACGTGCGTGAACCTGTTTTTTGAGAACTCCACCCGCACGCGGACCAGTTTTTCGCTGGCCGCCCGCCGCCTCGGGGCCGATGTGGTGGATTTCTCTGCGGCCACCAGCAGTCTGTCCAAGGGCGAAACAGTGGTCGATACGGCCAAAAACCTGGAAGCCATGCAAATCGACGCGGTGATTGTGCGGCATCGCACGCCGGGCACTCCGCATCTGTTGGCCCAGAACCTCCGCTCGGCGGTGATCAACGCCGGCGATGGGCCCCACGAGCATCCCACCCAGGGACTGCTGGACATTTTGACCATCCGCCAGCGTTTCGGCCGGGTTGCCGGGCTGACGGTGGCGTTGGTGGGCGACATCCAGCATAGCCGCACCGCCCGATCGAACATCTGGGGGCTGAAGAAACTGGGGGCGCGGGTGATTGTGTGCGGCCCTTCAACTTTGGTTTCGCCCTTGTGGGAACAGTTGGGGGTGGAGTACTCATATAAGCTGGACGATATTCTGGACCGGGTGGACGTGCTCAATCTGCTGCGAATCCAGTTCGAACGGCAGGCGACCCGCCCCTTTCCTTCGGTACGGGAATACGCTCTGCTGTACGCCATGGATCGCAGGCGCCTGGCCCGCACCAAGCCGAACATTTTGATCCTAGCCCCCGGCCCGATCAACCGCGGAGTGGAAGTGACCGCCGAGGTGGCCGATGGTCCCCAGTCGGCCATCCTCGATCAGGTTACCAACGGCGTGGCGGTGCGTATGGCCGTGCTTTGGCTGCTCCTGGCGGTGCGCAATTAGGCCGGGCTGGCGCCTTTCCGGGCGGCCGGAATCCATTCAGTCCCGGGCCGAAGCGGCGCCTGGGGCGAGCGTGGAAACATGTCACCCACGGACTTTGACGTCGCGGGTGGTCAATCAAACAGGGGACCGTCAGCACCATGCGGAACTTGCTCATTGCCAACGGCCGGGTGATCGATCCCAGCCAGTCGATGGACCGGGTAACCCATGTGCGGGTCGAGAACGGTCGGGTCGCGGCGTATGATGCCTCCCCCCAAGAGGGCGACCGCGTAATCGATGCCCGCGGAAAGATCGTCTGTCCGGGCCTGATCGACATGCACGTGCATCTGCGCGAGCCGGGGCGGGAAGAGGACGAAACGATCGAGACCGGGGCCGCGGCGGCCTTGGCCGGCGGCTTCACGGCCATCGTCTGTGCCCCCAACACGGATCCGCCCATCGACAGCCAGGGAGCGGTGGAGTTCGTGCGGCATCAGGCGGCCCGGGCCGGGCACTGCCACGTCTATGCCATGGGGTGCGTGAGCAAGAATCGCGAGGGGCATGAATTGGCCGAAATCGGCCTGTTGGTCGAGGCCGGGGCCGTGGCCTTCACCGACGATGGCGCACCAGTATATAACCCGGAACTGATGCGGCGGGCCTTCGAGTACTGCCGAATGTTCGACAAGCCGGTGGCCAACCACGCCGAGGTGCGGGAACTGACACAGCACGGCGTGATGCACGAGGGACTGGTGTCGCTGATTTTGGGTTTGCCGGGAATGCCCGCCGCCGCCGAAGACGTGATGGTCAGCCGCGATATCGCCTTGGCCGAGGCCACGGGCGGCCGGCTCCATGTGATGCATGTTTCCACCGCGGGATCGGTGGAGATACTGCGCCGGGCCAAACGCCGGGGGGTACGGGTCACCGCCGAGGCCACCCCGCACCATTTCACCCTTACCGACGAGTGTCTGCGCAGCTTCGATGCCAACTGCAAGATGAACCCGCCCCTCCGCAGCCAGGAGCACGTCGAAGCGGTCATCGCCGGTCTGGCCGACGGCACGATCGACGTGATCGTCTCGGACCACGCCCCCCATTCCCGCGAGAAAAAGATGCTGGAACTCGACCAAGCCCCCTTCGGCATCGTGGGGCTGGAGACCACCTTGGGACTGGTAATTACGCGGCTGATAGGCCCGGGCCTGCTGGATTGGCCCACCGCCTTGGCCAAGCTCACTATCAACCCGGCTCGCATTCTGGGCATTCCAAAGGGAACGCTGGCTGTGGGCGCCGACGCCGATATCACGATCATCGACCCCCAGGCCCGCTGGCGCGTGGACCCGTCGCGATTCTATTCAAAGAGCACCAATACGCCGTTTGTGGGATGGGAATTGACCGGGCGGGCAGAGATGGTCATCGTGGGGGGCGAAATCCGCTACCCCTTCGACCAGCGGGCCGACTAGCCACCCTTGGTGCGCAGGGCCCTCCCCCACGCGGATCGGCCCGCTTGAGGAAGCTTTAGCCGATGTAACGAGTGGCAGGGGGCCATATTGCCTTGAACGAGTCTGCGCCTGCGGGGGGGTGCGCTCTGGGATTGCGCACTGCGCGCATGGAGTCTCGCACCGCGGACCGTTGGTCGCGTGCCGTACCCCCTGTTGCGTGGGTGGAGCGTTACGCCGCGCGGGGCCATGCAACCAAATCTCGCAAGGGCAGCGTCGCCGCAACCGATACAGGGAGCACCCATGACTTATTTGGCGGCCAAAGGAGAGATTGAGTAGTTGGCGCAGGGGAGCAAGAATTGGTAAAGTGGACAAGAGTTATGGTCCGCCATTTGCCTCACCCCACCCATTCTGAGACTGGGGCGCTTGGGGTTGACCGATTTGGCGATCCTCGCCTTGCGGAGCTTTCCCACGGCGTTCCAACCGAAGGGAGCCTGCCGCGAAAGCCAGCAGCGACGCTGGGCATTGTGGGCGCCGGCCTGATGGGTACGTCGATCGCTGCGGCCGCGGTTCGGCGGCACTTTCGGGTGGCCATCACTGATGTTCGCCCAGAGTCGCTTTGGACGGCGGCCGATCGGATTGCAGCCGAATTGACCGACGAACAGCCCCCGCCGCCGGTTCTGATTGAGGCCGTGCGCCGCCGCGTGGAACTAACCCTTAGCGAGGCCCGTCTTGACTGCTGCGCCGTGGTCTTGGAGTCGGTGATTGAACAGGCCGAGGTCAAGCGGTCGGTGCTGGCACGGCTGGAGCGATTTCTGGCGCCTGAGGCCATTTTGGCCACAAACACGTCCACCATTCCGATTGGTGAACTGGCCTCGGGGCTGGCCGACCCAAGCCGGTTCTGCGGACTGCACTTCTTTCATCCGGTGCGTTCTCGGCCGCTGGTGGAGGTCGTCCGAGGGAGCCGGACCAGTCAAGCGACCCTCATGGCGGCACAAGCATTTGTGCACCGCCTGGGCAAGGTTCCCGTGGTGGTGGCCGATGGCCCAGGGTTCCTTGTCAATCGCCTGTTGTTCCCCTACCTGAGCGAGGCTTTGGAGTTGCTGCTGGAGGGCGTCGAGCCCCAGCGGATCGAGAGCGTAGCCCGCCGGTTTGGGATGGCCATGGGGCCGCTCCGCCTGCTGGACGAGATCGGGCTGGATACCGCTGTTCTTGCAGGCCGGGTGCTGTATCAGGCGTTTCCCGAACGGATTGTCCCCTCGCCGCTGCTTATCGCCATGTATAAAGCGAAGCAGTGGGGTCGAAAGTCCGGAAGAGGATTCTTCCTATACGGGTCCCCCCTGGCGGCTGCCGAACCCACGCCAGACCCGGCGGTAGATCGGCTGATCGCCACCTGGGCGCGGGAGCCTAAGCCCCTGTCCGACGAGCAAGTCTTGCATCGCCTGCTCTTGCCGATGCTGTTAGAAGCCACCCGGCTGCTGGCAGAGGGCAAGGTAACATCGGCCGAAGAGGTTGACCGTGCCGCAGTGTTGGGGCTGGGATTCCCCGCTTCGGTAGGGGGGCCACTGGCTTGGGCGGCTCGGCTGGGCCCTCGCGAGGTTCTGCGGCTCCTGGAACCTTGGCAGTCCCTGGGACCAAGGATGCATCCCACCGAGTGGCTATTGGAGGCGGCAAGTTGCGGCCGCTCGATGCGTGCGGCGGTTGCCGATCTCGGCGCCCGGGGAGAACTCTCGCCGGCGGACGCGTGCCACGTCGGCGACCCTCGTGTGGTTTGACAGCCCTCCGGCGTGTAGTAGGCTTTTATTGGGAGCCTCGTCTTGTCGGCCCCCACCAGGCTCTTCGCTCCTTTTCCCCGCCGATTCGGCGTTCAGTTTTCGAGGCAGCCCATGAAAAGGTTCCACCATATTCTTTGCAACGACGAGGCCACCACGGCCGTCGAATATGCCGTGATGCTGGCCATGGTTTTGATGGCAACCATCGGGGCCATTACGTCCGTGGGGGTAGGTACCGGGGGCATGTGGAGCGGCATCATCGCGGAACTGCGAAACATCGGTCTGCCGCTTTGAGTGCCGCATAATCCAGCAGCCTTGCAAGGGTCGTGGCGCCTTGCCGGCCGCCGGCGCCGAACCAGCCTAGGCGTACCGACCTCGACGAGCCGGGCCTGTCAATGCCCGGTGCGATCTTGGCCCTGTGTCGCTGCTTCGCCAGAAACAGTGCCGACATAAGCCGGGCGCACTCTTTGCCTTGGGGCGAGCAGTCGCACACTGCACCTGTGGGGCGGGTAATTGCGCCGCGGTGCAGGTTGGCCTTCGTCTTGTTCGCCTGGGGTGGTCTTGGTACACTGCGGGCTCACACGGAGGAGGAATTGCGCGCCAGGGAGGCCGGCCGTGCTGGGAAGATGGCCAATTCGGGTAAAGCTTCTCGTGGGGCTGGCCCTGCTGGTGTTGCTGGTGGGGGTGCTTTCCAGCAGCGGGTTGTACGCGATCTACGCCTATCGCAGCCTGGTGAAAGATTTGAGTTGGCGGGCGGATGAGTGGCCGCTCAGCACCCGGCTTAACCAGCGGGTAGCGGAACTGCGCGCTACGGTGGACGAGTTGTCCGGGCTGCGGGCAGCGGGGTGCGGAGTGGACGCGGCCTCGGCCCCCGTGCGCCTGCGCATGGCGTGGGAGGAGTTTCGCACCCGGCTGGACGAGGTCGGCCGGGCCTTGGATGCCTACCGCAACCAGTTGGAACACAAGCTCCGGGCAGGCTCGCCCATTGCCGACGACCAGCCGGAGTGGGCTACGGTCCACCGGCTCGAAACGGTGCTGGAGCGGATCCGGCAGTGGGAGCAGCGACAGCAGTGGGTGCTGGCCGAGGGGCAACTGGAAACCCTGCACGGCGAGCTGACGCAGCTTCAGGGGTTGGCGGCCGAGTTGCCCAGCCACCTGCACCGGAAGATCCGCGGCCTGACCGACGGGGTGCGCTACCGCTACCGGGTGCTGATTGTGGGCATGTGGGTCACCAGTGCCGCAAGCGCTTTGATTTTCGGCATGTTTTTGCGGCTTTCGTACCAATGGGTTTTCCGGCCGCTGGGGGTGCTGATCGCCGGTTCCCGCCGCGTGGCGGCGGGGGAGTTCGGGCATCGTATTCATCTCGATACCCGCGACGAAATGGCAGAGCTGGGCGAGGCCATGAACCAGATGACCGCCCGCTTTCAGGCCATTCGCGACGACCTGGACCGACAGGTCCAGGAGCGTACCAAGCAGGTGGTGCGGAGCGAGCAACTGGCCAGCGTGGGCTTTCTGGCTGCCGGGGTGGCCCACGAGATCAACAACCCGCTGGCCTCGATCGCCATGTGCGCCGAGTCGCTGGAAGGCCGCCTGGCGGGCGTGCTCGATTCCTCGCACCCGGACCACGACGTGATCCGCCATTACCTGCAGATGATCCAAAGCGAAGCCTTCCGCTGCAAGGAAATCACGGAGAAGCTTTTAGATTTTTCGCGCATAGGCCAGTCGCAGCGGCAAAGGATCGACCTGGTAGCTTTGGTTCAGGGAGTGGTGGAAATGGTGGGCCATCTGGGCAAGTATCAGCGCAAGCGGCTGGAACTCCAGGCGGCCGGACCGGTGATCGTGGCAGTGAACCCTCAGGAAATCAAGCAGGTGATGCTGAATCTGCTAACCAATGCTCTGGACAGCGTGGAGGACGGCGGGTGGGTGCGGGTGGTGATCGCCCGCGGCGACGAGGGGGCGGAAGTGGAGGTGATCGACAACGGGTGCGGCATGACGCCGGAGGTGCTGGAGCACGTCTTCGAGCCGTTCTTTACCCGGCGGCGGCAGGGGCAGGGGACGGGGCTGGGACTATCGATTAGCTATCGGATCGTTTCGGACCACGGAGGGACCATTACCGCGGAAAGCGCCGGGCCGGGCCGGGGAGCCACGTTCCGCGTTCGCCTACCGCTGGCCGAGGGAAAGGAGGCCACCTATCGCGCCCACGCCGCATAACTCGTTGAAGCTCCTGTTCGCCGACGACGAGAAGTCGCTTCAGGAACTGATGCGTCTGGAATTGCCCCGTCTGGGACACGAGGTGACGGTCTGCCCCGACGGGCTCACGGCAGCCGCGGCTTTGCAGCGGACCAGTTTCGACTGCATCCTGGTGGACCTCGACATGCCCGGCATGAACGGCATTGAGGTCATTGCGCTGGCCAAGCGTCTTGCCCCCGATACGGAAGCGATCGTGCTGACGGGCAAATCGTCGCTGGAGTCGGCCGTGGCCGCCCTGCGCCAAGGGGCTTTCGATTACCTCACCAAGCCATGCCGGCTGGCCGAACTCCAGGCCATCCTCCAGCGGGTGGCGGAAAAGCGCGAGCTGACGCAGAAATACCGGGCGTTAAAGCAGCGTCTGGAGCGGCTGGAAGGCAAATCGGAGCTTTTGGGCCAAAGCCCCGCCATGGCCGAGGTCCGAAGGCGGATCGACCGGGTCGCCCCTACCAACTCCACGGTGCTGGTCCTGGGCGAGACGGGCACGGGCAAGGAGCTGGTGGCCCGCGCGGTCCACGACCGCAGCCTCCGGGCCGATATGCCCTTTGTGCCCATCAACTGCGGCGCACTCCCTGAAAACCTGATCGAAAGCGAGCTTTTCGGGCACCGCAAGGGGGCGTTCACCGGGGCCGACGAACATCGTGCCGGCCTGTTCGAGGTCGCCCGGGGCGGAACGGTATTTCTGGATGAGATCGGCGAACTGCCCAAAGGGGTGCAGGCCAAGCTGCTCCGCTTTCTGGAAAGCGGCGAAATCCGCCGGGTGGGCGACAACGAGGCGTTCACCTGCGACGTGCGGGTGATCTGCGCCACCAACCGCAATCTGGAGGAGATGGTGGCCCGCGAGGAGTTCCGCGAGGACCTCTGGTTCCGCATCAACACGTTCGAGATCGTGCTGCCGCCGCTGCGCGAGCGGAAGGAAGACATTCCCATCCTGGCCCGGCATCTGGCGGCCCGGTTTCGGCGGGGACTGCGCCCGGAAGACGAGGTCTTCTCGCCCGAGGCTCTGGCGGCCCTGGCCGAACACTCCTGGCCCGGCAATGTCCGCGAACTGGCCAATGTGGTCGAGCACGCGCTGATCCTCTGCGACCGGCTGCCTGTCACACCCGAGCATCTGCCGCTGCGCCTGCTGGAACGTAAGGGCCGGCCGGGGACAGGAACGGCAGGCACGCTCGGCCCAAGCCGTGCCCCCCGCACCCTCCGCGATCTGGAGATGCAGGCCATCTTCGAGGCGCTGGATCGCTGCGGCGGCAACAAACCCCGGGCGGCCGAACAGTTGGGCATCAGCCTCAAAACGCTCTACAACAAACTCAACCAAGCCGCCGCCATGGAGAAGTCGGCCTGAGGCAGCGCCGCGGACTGTTATTGCCCGATGAGCGCCACGCCGCCCACGGCCACCACGGCCCCGGCGATGGCTCGGAGTGTAATCCGCTCGCGGTACAGGAACACCGCAAAGGGCAGGATCAACACCGGTGTGGTATTGAAAATGGTGGTGGCCACCCCGGCCGGACAGTGCCGCAGCGCCACCAGCGACAGCGCCACCCCCACAAAGGGCCCGATGACCGAGCCCGCTGCCACAATGGCCATCGGCCGCGCCTGCAACGCCGCCTGCGACACAGCCTTCCATCGCCCCAGGACCGTCACCAAAGGAACGTAACCGGCGATTCCCCCGAGAATGCGGATCAGCGTGGCCGCCATAACATCCGCATCCCCCAGCCCCTCCTTGGTCAACACGAAGCCGAGCGACTGGGCCACGGCCGCCAGCAGGGCCAAGGCGATACCGCTGCGCCAAGCCTGGTGTGGGCAGGGGCGGTCCTCGGCCCTCTCCCGCAACACCCAACTCACGCCCGCCAGCGTCACCAGCATTCCCAGCCACTGCCGTGCTACCAGCGCCTCGCCCAGATATGCCCAGGAACACAGCGCGGTCACCGGCGGCACTAGCGACTGGATCAAGAGTGATCGCCGCGTGCCAATCAACAAAAAGGCCTTCACCAGGCAAAGATCAGAAAGAAAGAAGCCCAGCAAACCCGATACGCCCAGGGAAAACCAAGTCTGGGCCGACGTATCGGTCGGCAGCCACTGCCCGTGAGCCAGGCGAAGATGCCCGCACAGCAACACCAAGGCCAGCACCAAGCGGAGAAAGCTGACCGCCAGAGCCCCGATCTGGCGCCCCGCCGACGTCCATGCCAAGGCCGAAAACGTCCACAGGACCGCCGTGCCTACGGCCGCAGCAGGACCTACCGGTATTCCATACATGTCGGGCCGAACCTTTCCGCGCGGCGGATCCCTTATGCCGTGGGCTGCCAAAAACGGCGAATCATAGCCGGTGGATCGTCGCAGGAGAAGTAGACCCAGCACGCCGCGATGCACCCTTGCGTTAATCCATGCAGTGGCCCGGGCGAAGCCGCTAGAAGCTTTTGTACGGTATAATGCACTGACTCCGGCGGCGGCAGGCCCTGCGGCTTGCTGGCTCGCATGGTGGCCGCCTGACGGCTTATGGTGCAAACTGTGCTGCGTATCTGAAGCCGGCGTGCACGGCCGCGGGCATACACTTCGGGCGTTTCCGAGGTAAGTGTTGCCAAAGAGGTCTGGTGGAATGACTTTTTCCTGCCCGCATTTCGATATGGAACGTGCCTACTGCATGAAGGTGCGGTCCGAGTGCGTTCCCGGCCAGCCCGGTTGTGTGCTCCGTGCCAACTCCCGCTTTTTGGTGCCGGTGGAACAGCGGCTGCGCGAAAGAAAGGCCGGCGTGGCCGACACGCCCGGCGGGCCTGCGCTTTGCGATCCGGCTGGATAGGGCCTGCGCCTGCACCCCTAGCGGCAAGGCCGATTCGTTGTCCCTCCCGCTGCTGAACCCTTGGCCGGGCGGTCCAGCAGGGGTTGCGCCGGCAAATCAGGAGGCCCTTCAGCTCGGAAGCCGCTGCCAAGTCGGTTGCAGCCTGGCTGGCGCGGCTGGGCGCCATGGGCAGGGGATTTGACAAGCGTTTTCTTACTCTTTACATTCGGCAACCGGGCGTGAGGTTCAGCAGAATGCCATTGCCGTGCGAGGTTTATTGATGCGTTGTCTTGGGCGACTTGGGTTGCTTGGGCTGGTTGTAGGGTTGGCTGCCGTCACGGCTGGTCCGGTTTCGGGCGCCGGGCTGGCAGGTCGCAGGCCGAATATCATCCTGGTCATGACCGACGACCAGGGCTACGGCGACCTGTCGTGCCACGGCAATCCGGTGCTGCGCACGCCGAATCTGGATCGGATGCATGCCGAGAGCCTGCGGTTTGTGGATTTTCATGTTAGCCCTACCTGCGCCCCCACGCGGGCGGCGCTGATGACCGGCCGGCACGAGTTCCGCTCGGGAGTAACCCACACGATTTTCGAGCGAGAGCGGCTGAGCCTGAAAGCGACTACCCTGGCCCAAGTGCTCAAGTCGGCCGGCTACACCACCGGCATCTTCGGCAAATGGCATCTGGGCGACGAGCCGGAGCGCTGGCCCGACAAGCGCGGCTTCGACGAGATGTTCATCCATGGGGCCGGCGGCATAGGCCAGACTTTTCCGGGAAGCTGCGGCGATGCCCCCAACAACAGCTACTTCAATCCGGCCATTCTGCACAACGGCCGGTTCGTCAAAACCAAAGGTTACTGCACCGATGTGTTTTTCCGGCAGGCCCTGGGGTGGATTCAACAGCAGGGCACAAGTGGCAAGGCATTCTTCGCCTACATAACGCCAAATGCCCCCCATGCGCCGCTGGTGTGCCCTGAGGAGTACCGCAGGCCCTACGTGGGCAGGGTGCCCGACAACGTGGCCACCTTCTTCGGCATGATTGCCAACATCGACGAGAACATGGGCCGACTGCTGGACCGCCTGCGCCAGTGGAATCTCGAACACAATACGCTCGTGATCTTCATGACGGACAATGGCGGCACGGCGGGGGTGAAGGTGTTCAACGCCGGCATGCGAGGCCAAAAGGGGACACCCTATGAAGGAGGCACACGGGTGCCGAGTTTCTGGCGCTGGCCGGGCACCCTCAAGCCGGGCAGCGTGGATCGGTTAACCGCTCATGTGGATGTCTTTCCCACGCTGGCGGCTCTGGCGGGGGCCACTATCCCCGAACCGCTTGCCAATCGGCTGGATGGCCGAAGCCTTCTGCCGCTGCTGGAAAATCCGCAAGCCGACTGGCCCGACCGGTTGCTCTTCACCCACGTAGGCCGATGGCCTAAGGGTAAAGCCGCCGCCTCCAAGTATGCCCAGTGCGCGGTGCGGAGCAGCCGATACCATCTTGTCTCGGCCCACAAAAGCGGCCAGAAGCGCTGGGAACTGTACGATATTAAAGCCGACCCGGGCGAACAGCGGGACCTTGCGGCCACACTGCCCGATGTGGTCAAGACCCTCGAAGCGGGGTACGACCGGTGGTGGGAGGAAGTCCTTCCGTGCCTGGAAAACGAGGACGCGGTAGGCCCGGCCCTCAACCCCTTCAAAGAGCTTTATTGGCGGCAGTTCCCCGACGAACGGCCGCGGTGAGGCAGGGTGGGGTTCCTCGCCCATCGCTGTGCCGGAGACAAGTGGGGCTAGGCCATTCCTAAGAGAGTCGTGCGGCGGCCATGGCCGAGGCGCCTCCCAGCGAACCCGCCCGCCCCAAACGCCCTTACACCATGAGCCATACTGCCATGGCCGTAAGGCCTCCAACCAAAAGCACAAAGAACACGCAACAGCCTAGCATTCGCCCCAGCTTCCGTTGCCGGCCAGAACGGGTCAGAGGAATGCCGGTCCGGCGGGACAGCCGGGCCTTGGCCGCCGAGATCCCCACGGCTCGTTTCCACGAAAATGACAAACCGTACTTGCGTCGTCGGGCCATCGGAAGGCTCTCTTGGCTCGGGTGGTCGTATCGCTTCGTGGATTTCGGCCTCCGGCAGCAAGCCCTTAAAAAAACGTTCCGTTCAATGGATCGCCCCAAGGTCGCCGCCGCGCTACCGGCGAAACCAGTCGAGCAGGAGTCTCTCGAACTCAGAGACGGCGGCCGGAGATGTCCTGCCGTCCCAGACGGCCACGGCGTAGCATAACACCACTGGCTCGGACGCCCAAATCGCCAGCGGCTTTTCGTGCAGGCCGAGGGTAGCCGAAAGGTACGCGAAAGGCTCTTGCATGGTGAACCACACGGCGGGGCGCCGCGGATTGTCGGGCATGTCGAACATGGCGACGGTAACCGGTTTGCCATCGACCGATGCGGAATAAGCGGTCCAGGCGGCGCGGGTAGTACCGGTTCCGGCTTGCCCGACCCTGCGCGCGTTGTTGAAGAACTGGCCGCCCTGGTCCATCGCCGCGACGAACCGCATTCCCAGGCCGAAATAGGGAGAGCCGGAAAGGTTGCAGGCGGGCCGCCCCGACGGCGGTGCCAGCCGGCTCTGCCAAAGTACCAGCGTGACTGGCCCGGCAGCCAGGCGAGTAAATTCCAGCGTTCGCGTCTCTTCCAGCAATGGCTTGCCCTCGGGAGACGCCCAGGTGATGCGCTGCACAAGGCTGGCTGCCGGGGTGGCCTCGCGCCTAGGCCGGTCGCCCTTGCCGGGCCGAACGCTGGTCGTCAGGCCGCTATCCTGTTGTCGGCCGCATTGGGGCGTCTCTGACCAAAAATCGACGCCATCGACCGCCACGGCAAACATCAGGCCATGATGGTGCTTGTGGTCGGCCGGGCTGTCGCGAAGCACATTCACGCCGGCCGGCGAGCATAGGCGCTCCAAGTACGGCTTGCGAGGGTTCGGGGCGCTTTGGTAGCGGGCAAGGGCCTGGCCGTCCCATAGCACGGTGATGTTGCCCGGCCCCTTCTCGATGCGTACCGGAGACTCGTCCGCAGCGGGCGCTGCCGAGGCCGCCAGGGCCACCGAAAAGGCCGCGCCAGCCACTATCACCTTGCCAAAAAAGTAAGCGAACCCCAATTGAGGCTGCGCACACCGGCGGCACGTATCGGGCAGGTTCATGGCGATATCTCCCGGGGATGATTCCAACATTCTGGCCACATGCTATCGAAAAATGCAAGTCGCTCGACGCAAAGCAGCAAGCCAATCGCTCAAAAAGACCCGCGTCAGCCAGACGGCCGCCAGAAAGCAGGGCCTTTGCGGCATGGCGAGTCAAAGCCGCCTTGTTCACCGGCGCCGGCCGATGGAACGGCTGATGGCCCGCCACACCCGGAAACCAAGCAGCAACGCCACGAAGCAACCGGCTGCTCCAGGGACCGATACCCCGTATATCAAAGGCTGGACGTGGCTGGCTACCAGCATGGCCGAGCCCACGAACAGGGCGCTGGTCAACAGGCCCAGCACCAGCCGGTTGACCGAGGGTTCCAGACCCCGGTGGTCCAGATGCACGTCGAACTTGCCGCTTTGAATCTGCTCGAGGATTTCCACGAGTCCGCCGGGCAGCGACTCCAGCAGGTGGCGTATCTCGTAATACCAGCGGCGCATGCGGCGGGCATGACGGCGGGGCGAAAGCCGCTGCCACAGCAGTTTGCGATGGTAGGGCTGCATTACCTCCATCAGGCTGAACCGCGGGCTGAGCAGCTTGCCCGTGCCGTCCAAGGTAATCAGCATTTTGAGCAATAAGGCCAGCCGGGCCGGCAACACCACGTGATACCGGCGAATGATCTCCACGAGTTCGTTCAAAGCAGCGCTGAGGTCGAAATCTGCCAGCGACTGCGTAGCGTAGTGGGCAAGGAAGTCGGCCAGGTCCACACTGAGCGAGGCGCGGTCCAGGTCCGGCGGCACGGCCCCCACACGGATGATCACCGACGCCAAGTGCTCGGCATCCTCATTGGCCACGGCCAGCAACATCTCCGCCAGGTCTTCCTGAAGCCGCTCGTCGATCCGCCCCACCATGCCAAAATCCAACAGCCCGATCACGTTCCCTTCCATGAGCACCAGGTTGCCGGGATGGGGATCGGCATGGTAATAGCCGTGGGTGAAAATCATCGCCATGTACATGTCAGCGCCGCGGCGTGCAACCTCTTCCAGATCGATGCCGGCGGCGGCTAGGCGCTGAGTGTCGGCCAGCTTGATCCCCTCGACGAACTCCATGGTCAGCACCCGGCGCGACGAGTACTCGGGGTACACTCGCGGAATATGGACTGCCGGGTTGCCCGCAAACTGCCGCGCGAACTCCTGCATATGGCGGACCTCGCGGCGGAAGTCCAGCTCGCGTCGCACGGTGCGCTGGAACTCGGTGGCGATCGCCCGAGGGCGGTAATCGGCCAACTCGGGGACTTTTTCGGCCCATTGAGCCAGCCCCAGCACGATCTCCAGGTCCACCTCCAATTTGCGCTCGATGTCAGGATGCTGGACCTTGACGGCCACGGGCGAGCCATCGCGCAGACAGGCCCGATGTACTTGCCCGATCGAAGCCGAAGCCAGGGGCTCGAAATCGAACCGCGCGAACACCTCTTCCCAGGGGCGCCCCAGTTCCTGGCGGAGAATCGCCGCGACAGTATCTGGGGGATCAGCCGGCGCGTGCTCCTGCAGTGCCTGGAGTTCCGCAGCCAAGGCGGGGCCCACCACGTCCGGCCGGGTGCTCAGCGCCTGGCCCAGCTTTACGAAGCTCGGCCCCAGCTCTACTAAGGCCAACCGTACCCGGGTCTCGAACGGCAACCGGGCAATCACATCCCCCGCCGGCGTCTTGATCAGATCCTTGGCGAACTCCGGGCCCAGCCGGCTGAGCCCTTCGGCCAAGCCGTATTTGCTCAGTACCCGAAGAATCTCGCGCCAGCGATGGAAGTGGCGGTAAATCTGAGGTATGGACGAAAGACGCATGGGCCGACCGCCCGGACCGATTGCCGCGCTGCAAGGTCCATTCTACCCTGCCCGCCCCGGCGGAGGACGTTTTTTTCACCCTGAGCAGCCCACGTTCGAGGTGTACTTCACTGTGCGCGAGGGCTCACCGTTCACAGCGACCAAAACGCCGAGACGAATCGAAATGGGGGTTCGCCAGCAGGTTGTTCTGGCCATGATATGGCCACGGCGCAACGGCCGTAATCGCAGCCGCCGGTATAAAAAACCCTCTACTGGCATAAAAGCTGCTTGATGGTTGGCAGATTGCTGCTGGCCCCTTGTGGCTGGAGTTCGCTTTCGGTAACGTATGGATAATGGTGGCGTCCGTGTCTTGTGGGCCGAGTATCTTGGTGGTTCGCCGGCCGAGTTGGATTTCTCAAGCATGGCGGTCCGTTGCCCGGAGGGTAGCGGGTCGAGGTTCTCCAGGGCCAGTGTGTCGGCCCGATGTGCTCTTGAGATCTGATGGCCGAACGCCGCCGGGTTCCCAGTGGGAGGTCTCGGGCCGCCCCAACTGAAGCAATACAAGAAACAATCTGAACATTCAGGTTTTTTCCTGAGGAGACCGAGCCGTGGCAGACAAACGCTTCGTGACGCTGGACGGCAATGAAGCGACGGCCAACATAGCGCACCTTTGCAACGAGGTGATGGCCATCTACCCCATTACGCCGTCCTCGGGGTTGGGGGAGTTGCCGGACGCCTGGGCGGCGGCCGGCCGCAAAAACGCTTTCGGCAGTGTGCCGCACGTGGTGGAGATGCAGAGCGAGGCGGGGGCGGCCGGGGCCGTGCATGGCGCCCTGCAGACAGGGGCCCTCACCAGCACGTTCACCGCGTCGCAGGGGCTGCTGCTGATGATCCCCAATATGTTCAAGATCGCCGGCGAATTGACGCCCACGGTGTTCCATGTTACCGCCCGCACCGTGGCCACCCACGCCCTGTCGATCTTCGGCGACCACAGCGATGTGATGGCCTGCCGCACCACCGGCTGGGCCATGCTGGCCAGCGGCTCGGTGCAGGAGGCCCAGGACATGGCCTTGATCGCTCACCAGGCCACGCTCGAAGCCCGCGTGCCATTTCTGCACTTCTATGACGGCTTCCGCATCTCGCATGAAGTCAACAAGATCGAACCCCTGGGCGACGAGGACGTCCGGGCGTTTCTGGATAAGGAACTGATCCGCCAGCACCGCCAGCGGGCGCTGAGTCCGGAACGGCCCAAGCTCCGCGGCACAGCCCAGAACCCCGACCACTTCTTCCAGGGCCGCGAGGCCTGCAACCCCTTCTACGACGCCACCCCCGGCATCGTCCAGAAAACCATGGACAAGTTCGCCCGCATGTTCGGGCGGCAGTACCACCTGTTCGACTACTCCGGCTCCCCGGACGCCGAACGGGTGATTGTGGCCATGAGTTCCGCGTGCGGCGTGGTGGAAGAAACCGTGGATAAACTCGTGGCCGAAGGGCAGAAGGTGGGCTTGGTGAAGATCCGGCTTTTCCGGCCTTTCGACGGGCGGGCCTTTGTGGCCTGCCTGCCGCGGACCACGCGGATCATCGCCGCCCTGGACCGCACCAAAGAGCCGGGAGCACTGGGCGAACCGGTGTATCAGGACGTGGTGACCGCCCTGGCCGAGTATTGGGCTACCAACGGCGACGAGGCCCTGCCCCGCGTGATCGGCGGGCGGTACGGCCTGTCTTCCAAGGAGTTCACGCCGGCCATGGTCGCGGGCATCTACGCCGAGATGGCCAAGCCCCAACCCAAACGCCATTTCACCATCGGCATCCGCGATGACGTAACGCACCTAAGCCTGGAGTACGACGAGAACTTTTCCACCGAAGCCCCGGATGTGGTCCGCGGCGTATTCTACGGCCTGGGGAGCGACGGCACCGTCAGCGCGGTGCGATCTACGGTGAAAATCCTGGGCGAGAATACCCCCCTGTACGCCCAGGGGTACTTCGTGTACGACTCACGCAAGGCAGGGTCGGTTACCACCAGTCACCTTCGCGTCAGTCCCCGGCCCATCAAGGGGTCCTATCTGGTGCATAAGGCCACGTTCGTAGCCTGCCACCAGTTCCACTTCCTCGAACGGATCGACATGCTCTCAGTGGCCGAGCCAGGCGCCACGTTCCTGTTGAACAGCCCCTACGGGCCGGACGAGGTGTGGGATCACCTGCCGCGCGAGGTGCAGGAGCAGATCCTGGCCAAACGGTTGAAGTTCTTTGTGGTGGATGCTTACCGCGTGGCCCGCGAGACCGGCATGGGCGTGCGGATCAACACGATCATGCAGACCTGTTTCTTCCAACTGGCCGGCATGTTGCCCGCCGACGTGGCGATCGCCCACATCAAGGATTCGATCAAAGCCACCTATGGGAAGAAGGGGGGCGAGAAGGTGGTGCAGCAGAACTTTGCCGCCGTGGACGCGGCCTTGGCGGCCCTGCACGAGGTCAAGGTGCCCGACCGGGTCACCTCGACGCTTTGCATGGTCCCTCCTGTGCCGGAAGACGCCCCGCCCTTCGTCAAGAACGTGCTGGGCGCCATCATCGCCAACCGGGGCGACGAATTGCCGGTCAGCGCCATGCCGGTCGATGGCACTTTCCCCACGGGCACTACCCAGTACGAAAAGCGGAGCATCGCCCAGGACATCCCCATCTGGGACCCGAAGATCTGCACCCAGTGCGGCTTCTGCTCGCTGGTATGCCCCCACGCCGCCATCCGCATGAAGGCCTACCCGGCGCAGCAACTGGCCGGGGCGCCCGAAGGCTTCAAAGCCACCGATTGGAAGGGCAAGGAATACCCTGGCTACAAGTTCACCGTGCAGGTCTATCCCGACGATTGCACGGGCTGCGGGCTGTGCGTCGATGCCTGCCCGGCGAAAGACAAGGCCGTGCCCAAGCACAAAGCCATCGACATGGAGCCCAAGCTGAAGCATCTGCACCAAGAGCGCAAGAATTTGGCCTTCTTCATGGAAATCCCCGATCTGGACCGCAGCCAGGTGAAGGTCGATACGGTCAAAGGCTCGCAGCTTTTGCTGCCCCTGTTCGAGTTCTCCGGGGCGTGCGCCGGATGCGGCGAGACGCCGTACATCAAGCTCATTACCCAGTTCTTCGGCGATCGGATGATCATCGCCAACGCCACGGGCTGCTCATCGATCTACGGGGGCAACCTGCCCTGCACCCCGTACACGGTCAACCGGCAAGGCCGCGGGCCTGCGTGGTCCAACTCGCTGTTCGAGGATGCGGCCGAGTTCGGCTTTGGCATGCGCCTGGCCGTGGACCAGCAGAAGGAGCACGCCACCATGCTGCTCCGCAAGCTGGGCGGCCAGTTGGGCGACGAGCTGGTCGGCGCTCTGCTGAACAATCCGCAGGAGACCGACGAGGAAATCGCCCGCCAGCGCCAACTGGTCGAGGTGCTCTGCAAACGTCTGGGGGAACTGGGTACCGAGGACGCCGCCGACCTGATCGCCAGCGCCGATTACCTCATCCGCAAGAGCATCTGGAGCTTCGGCGGGGACGGATGGGCCTACGATATCGGCTTCGGAGGCCTGGACCACGTGCTGGCTTCGGGGCGGGACCTGAATATCCTCGTGCTGGATACCGAGGTGTATTCCAATACCGGCGGCCAGGCCTCGAAATCCACGTTCCGCGGAGCGGTCGCCAAGTTCGCCGCCGGCGGCAAGCCGGGCTCCAAAAAAGACCTCGGCTTGATCGCCATGTCCTACGGCAACGTGTTCGTGGGCCAGATCGCCCTGGGGGCCAATCCGCTGCACGCATTGAAGACCATCCGCGCAGCGGAAAGCTACCGCGGCCCGTCGCTGATTATCGCCTTGTCGCACTGCATCAGTTGGGGCATCGACATGTCGCAGGGGCTCCAGCACCAGAAAGAGGCGGTGGCCTGCGGCTACTGGCCCCTGTACCACTACGATCCCCGCGACCCGCAGCCATTCCACCTCGATAGCCGCAAGCCCACCGGCAGCTTCAAGGACTTCGCTTTGAAGGAGGCGCGGTTCGCCATGCTCGCCCGGGCGAAGCCGCAGGAATCGGAACGGCTGCTGGCCCTCGGCCAGGAAGACATCAATCACCGCTGGGCCCTCTACGAACAACTGGCCGCCGGCTATGCCGCAGCCTCGGGCGACGGCAACGGGGCGCATTCGGGCAAAGCAACTTCACCGGAGGTGGAAGCATGACGATCGACCTGAGCACGAGCTATCTCGGACTTCCTCTGAAGAACCCCCTGGTGGTCGCCGCCTGTCCGCTCACCCAGTCGCTCGACAATCTCAAGCGCCTGGAAGATTGCGGGGCGGCCGCCGCCGTGCTCTCGTCGCTGTTCGAGGAGCAGATCGATCACGATTCGGCGGAGATCGCCCGGGTGTACGAGTTCGGCGCAGAAAGCTACGCCGAGGCCGTCAGCTACTTCCCGGAGATGAACGAGTTCCGATTCGCGGCCGACGCCTATCTGGAACACATCGAACAGGCCAAGCGGGCAGTCTCTATACCCATTATCGGCAGCCTCAACGGCGTCTCCACTGGCGGCTGGACCCGCTATGCCCGCAAAATCCAGGATGCCGGGGCCGACGCCCTGGAACTGAACATCTACTTCATTGCCGCCGACGTGGATACCACCGGCCAGGAGATCGAGAAGATGTACACGGACTTGGTGGCCGCTGTGAAAGACTCGATCTCCATCCCGCTGGCGGTGAAGATCGGGCCGTATTTCAGCTCCCCGGGGCACATGGCCCGAAAACTGGTGGAAGCCGGTGCCGACGGCCTGGTGCTGTTCAACCGCTTCCTCCAGCCGGACATGGACCTGGAGGATCTGAACATCTGGCCCCATCTGGTGCTCAGCACCCCTTCAGAACTGCTGTTGCCGCTGCGGTGGATCGCCATCCTGTACGGCCGGGTGCAGGCGTCGCTGGCCCTGACGGGCGGCATCCACGACGCGCAAGGGCTGCTCAAGGCCCTCATGGCTGGGGCCGACGTAGGGATGGTCGCTTCCGTCCTCTACAAAAAGGGCTTTGGCGAGATCGATCGCATCCTCCACGACATGACGCAGTTCATGCAGGAGAAAGAATACGAGTCGGTTGGCCAGCTCAAGGGGAGCATGAGCCAGAAGAACTGCCCACACCCGGCCGCCTTCGAACGGGGCAATTACATGAAGGCGCTTACCTCGTTCACCAGCGAGCGGGTGTAGTCGGCGGACTTCGGTACGTCGCGCGCTTGGCGAGCCGGGCCTGTAGAGGCCCGGTGCCGACCGGGCATGTCTCGTGTGCCACTGCTTCGTCAGAAGCAGTGCCGGGGCGCCCTGGCGGCACTGCTTGCCTTGCGGCAAGCAGTGGCACACGGCAGAAGCAGTCGTTTGTGTGCCACTGCTTCGTCAGAAGCAGTGCCGGGGCAGCCTGGCGGCACTGCTTGCCTTGCGGCAAGCAGTGGCACACGGCACAAGCAGTCGCTTATTTGCCACTGCTCCGTCAGAAGCACTGCC
>Ga0315298_1003146_pt1 | contig 26715 bp, 25 predicted proteins | sample WHS_1_MG_FD_203077 | JGI IMG/M metagenome (GOLD analysis project Ga0315298, IMG submission 203077) | Extremophilic microbial mat communities from Washburn Hot Springs, YNP, Wyoming, USA - WHS_1_MG | ecosystem: Environmental > Aquatic > Thermal springs > Hot (42-90C) | place: USA: Wyoming... | reverse complement strand
CAACGAACGTGTACTCGCCAGTCATCTCCAGGTCGGCGTGGCCCGCGATCTTTGATGCTTCGATGGCGCTGCCACCGACTTCCTGCCGCCACGTGATGTTGGCGCGGCGGAAGGAGTGGGGCCCGAGGCCGGGGAAGTCGCAGCCTTCGTCCTGCGCGGCTTGGTGGAGGGCGTCGCGGACACCGGAGTCCCAGAGTGGCTTGTCCTGGGATCGCTTCTGGTGGAAGACCCAGGTGTCGGGCTTCGCGCCGTCCGCGGCGGCCTTCTCGCGGAAGCGGGCGGCGAGATCGCCGATGCCGAGGATCCGGCGGCTGTCCTCGCTCTTGGGTCGGCCGACGTCCTGGTGCCAGACGCGCTGCTCGATCTTGATCGTCGCCGCCGCCAAGTTCAGGTGCTTCCATTTGAGGCCCAGGACTTCCGAGATTCGCGCGCCGGTGGCGATGCAGGTTTCGATCACCAGCTTGTTGGGCTCGTCGAGGCGGGCCAGCACGCGGGCGGTCTCGTCGAAGGACAGGATGCGGCGCTCGTTTTTGTAGCGCTTCTTGCCGAGCTTGGCCTTGCTGACCGGGCTGCGTTTGCCTTCCTCCCATAGCCCGTGTCCCTCGGCGTAGTAGAACACCCGGCTCATGATGGCGCGCACGCCGTGCATGGTCCACCAGGAATCGAACGTCGTGTGCAGCCAGTCCTCCACCGCCTTGGGCTGGATCTGGTTCAGGCGCAGCCTCCCCCACTTCGGCTCGATGTAGCTGTCGAGGTAGAACTCCTCTTTCTGGCGGGTCGGTTTGGCAATTTGGTTCTCGCGACCGAGGTAGCCGGCCTTGTACATCTTGGCGACCTCGCCGAATAGAGCGACGCCGGTCATCACGACCTGCTGGACCGCCTCCTCCGTCGTCGGCGCGTTCTGTTTGGCCAGGAACTTGTCGCGCTCGATCTCGGCCTGCTTCTTCGAGATGGCGCCCGCGCCCTTGCTCGGGGCGATCTCGTGGTAGCGGCGGAGGACCTTCGTCGAGCCGTCCGGCTGGAGCTCGTCGGCGTAGTAGCGGAAGATCCACGGCCAGCCCGGGCGGTCTTTCCGCTGCGTCAGTTTCGGATGTTGAACACGCGCCTTCACTCGCAGGCCTCCAGCCAGCGCCTGAAGGTTACCTTCGAACCCCATACTCATCAAGTCCAATCGCAAGAATCAGTTGTGGCTCATAATGCGGCTGCGGACGGCGAATCCGGACCGCAGATGTAGAGCGTTTCGCGCGCCCGGGTGATGCCCACGTAGAACGTGCGTGTAACCGCGTCCCTTGGCGGGCCGTGACGCCGGTACGCGGTCATGCCGCTGTCGCTCAGGTCCGGAAACAGGAACACGACGTCCGCTTCGCCGCCCTTAACGGAATGGATCGTTCCCACAATCGCCTTTGGCGTTTCCAGCAGGGCGCGGGGACCGCGCGCGCTCGCGATTTCCACCGGGTACTGGATGCGCTTCTGCACGTCGGCGGTCACACGGCGGCGCCACCAGTCGAGCAGCATCCGATAGTCGCCTTCGAAGGCTCCGAGCAACGATTCGAGCGCGCCGGCTTCGAATACCTCGTCCAGCGCCTCGAGTGTGGCCGGCTTGCCGATGTCCGCGGCCTGGAGCTTCTTCTTGGAGCCGTGCTTGAGGATGCCTTTCGATTGCAGCCACTCGGCCCACAGCGCCAGGTCGCCCATTGACCAATCGCGCCGGTCTTCGCCGAAATCGGGATGGGCCGACAGCAGAGCCAGGATCCGGTTCGCGGTCGATCCCTTCCGGCCCAGCCGGATCGGATTCCAGAAGCCGTTGGAGCGCCGGTACGGGTTGTGAATCGGAATGGCGTTCTTCCGGAGAACCGCCACAACCGGCTCCAGCATGTAGGCGCACGTGGCCAGGAACATCACGGTCTGGCCCTTCTCGATGTGCTCCACGGCCGTTTTCAGAATCCAGTAGTCGGGTTTGCCGTAGCTTGCGTTCAGCGGGCCGCGCAGGCAGGCGCCTTCTGCCGGCCTGGGCAGGTAGACCTTCTCCTGCCGCCGCGTGACCTGGCGGATGAGCCGGTCGGCGATTGCGTGGACGGCGCGCGGGACGCGATAGCTTTGCTTGAGGACGATCTTGTGGTCGTCAGGGATCTCCGGGTCCAACATCGCGTCGGGAGTCGCGCCGGCGAACGAGTAGATGGTCTGATCTTCGTCGCCGCAGACGATGAAGTAGTCGCAGTGCCGGCCCCACTTCCGGATCAACGTCAGTTGCATCCGGTTCAGGTCCTGGGCCTCGTCGGCGAAGATGACCGCCGGGCCCTTGGGCGCCATGGCCACGTCGCGGTAGCAGGTTTCAATCAGGTCGGTGAAATCCAACAGGCCGAGAGCGTCCTTGTACGCCTTCCAGCGGTGGGCAAAATCTCGAAGACTGGCCGACCAGGCCTCAGGTGGGATCATCAGCCCGCGGAACCGGCTCAATTCCTGGAGCCAGAGGTCGCCGCCCTTGGTTCGGCCATCCTCTTCGCCGGCGTCCTCCCCGTCCAGCCGGTTCTGCCGCCTGGAGGGCGTAATCTGCAACTGCGGGTATTGCCGGTTCCATTCATCAACATTCGACTCGGCGATCGTCGGCGCGCCAAGAGCGCGGTAGCAGTGGGAGTGGAGCGTGCCGATCCGGTCCGGGCTGATCGGCAGGTCGCGGCCCGCGAGCTCCGCGGCTGCGGCCCTGGAGAAACTCGTCACGAGTACCGAGTCCGGCCCAAAGCGCTCGACGGCGCGGCGGATTTGCCTCGTCAAGTTGGTGGTCTTTCCGCAGCCGGGCGGGCCGAAGATGCGGTACTCCGAAGTGACGCTGTGATCCCGGCTGCCGATACCCTGGAGCGTTCCCGTTGCGCACTCATTCTGCATGGTCTGGCGCCTCCCTGGTGGCTTGCATGGTGAAGTCGGCGGCATCGAATTCCTCGACGGGCAGCAACCAGCGGCTCTGGGGCTTGAACGTCTTGCCCTTCACCTGGATGTTCTTCGCGCCGATGGCCGCCAGCATGGACGCAATGGCCTTCACGGACAGCGCCTGAAGAAAGGTCTTGTTTACGTGAGGCTGAAGGTCGCTCGAGCAGATCGCGATGCGGCCGTTGATGATGGTCGGGCAGCGCAGCGAGTTCGGCGGCTGATTCTCAATGCTGTCGATGAATCCGGTGTCCGTGAGGTACTGGTTGATGTACATGCGGATCGAGCCCTTGAAGTCGGTCTCATCGCCGCCCTCGGTTTCGATCAGCGCGTCCAGCATCGTTTGGACAAGTTGCTCCCACAGGCGGGGCTTCACCTTCGGTATCAGCTTGTTCGTCGCGCTCGCGACGGCGATGCGCAGGCTGCCCTGGTCGATCAGCTTGCCGACACTGGCGAACTCGATGGTGGCGTTCTCCAACTCCATCTGGTACGTCGGCTCCTTACCAGTGACCTTGACGAGACGGAGAATGCGGATTCCCAGGACCTGCGAGACACGCTCGCAGAGAATTGCCTTGGCCGTCGCGGTGTCCGGTTGGGGCGGCGGCACGGAACCGGCTTCCGGCTGCTGATCACTGGGCGCCGGCGCGGCCTCAGACACGGCCGTGCCGGCGAGGATGGCGCGAGGGTCGATCCCCTCCGCACGCCGGGAGGCCGTCGCCAGGGTCCGCTGGAAGTAGTCGAGCCGGGTCCGCTGGCGCTGGTTGTGCAGCGCCCGGTGATGGATGATCAGGTCGACGATCCGCTGCTCCGGCAGCCCGGCGTCGAACCCGAAGCAGGCGAGCGCCAGGTCGTAGCCGCTCTGGCTTTGGTCGCGCAGGTCGTGTCTCTGGCGAAGCCAGGTGTTCCGGAACCGAAGGTCGGCCTGCATCCATTGCGCGAGCGTATCCTCGGGAATCCGGGCGCTGGTGTTCAGGACCAGCGGCTTGTTGTCGAAGCGTTCGGCCCACTCCCGCGCGGCCCGCTCCTGCGCCTGCGGGTCGGGGATCGCGGCGTCATCGAGGAACTCTTCGAAGTCGCTGAGGTTGTAGCGACGGTCGCTGGCGGAATGAACGGTTACCGGCTTCGCCGCGTTGGGGTCCTTATGGTTGAGCGTTCCCGGAATGCGGAGCACGCGGGCCAGATCGGAGAGCCTGTCGTAGGTCCAGCCCCGCGCCGCCGAGTTCAGCCGAAGCAGGCTGTGCCAGCGGGTGACGATGCCCGCCACCTTCTGCCGCTCTTCCCCGCTCCCAAAGATGTACGGCTCTTTCAAGAGCCACCAGGCGTGCGCGCCATTGCCGGTCGCTACCACCAGGGTGGGCGGCATCGCCGCAGGCAGGATCGACAGGGCGTCCGGAATGCTGGCCGGTAACGCCTTCTTGTGAGCATCCGATCTTAGATCGAGGTCGGCCCATAGCCCGGCGATGCCCGCGACGTCGTCCGATGTGCAGCGCCGCACCGGACCGTGGTCCGCATCGGACAGCCCGACTCCGACATACACGTCATGCCCGTTGGCGCTGGCAGCGAACTTCGCGGCGGCGCCCAAGTCGCGGTACCAGTGGGACCGTTTGTCCTGCAGGGTCCATAGCAGGACGTAGAGGTTGTCCGGCTTGTACTGCCAGAGCAGATCGAGAAAAGCCCCAGGCGTCATCGCGTCAACTCCCAGTAGCGGCGCAGGAACCGCTCCTCGGCGACGGCAGACGGCCAGGGCACGATCCACAAGCTCTCCGAAGGAGCGAAGCCGCACTCCTGCACGATCCAGTCGAGATCATCCACGGTGGTCACGTCCCGGAATTCCGTCGAGAGGATGATCCTGTCGGCTTGTTTGACGGACTCCGGCACTGCGGGCGCGAGGCCGAACCTGGCCGCGACCGCCTCCAACAGGCGCTCTTCCGCCTCCCGGTACCCCCGCATCTCCGGTTCCCGCTTGATTGGGGCCGGGAGATCTCCCAAATAGGCTTCCGCTGCGTCGTGCAGCAGGCCCCACAACGCATCGCCTTCTGGGACGAGTTCGCTCACCAGGACGGAGTGCTGCGCAACCGAGTAGAAGCAGTCCGTGTGCCCAAGGAACCGGCACTGGTACGCGAGCGAGTGAGCGATGTCGTCAACGTCGATCTCATCAGGACTCGGGGCCAGAAAATGCACTCGCCTCCCCGTGAAGGTCCGGAAGTACCTCGCCGGTAGGTTTGCTTTGTCGCGGTTCGTCGTCTTGCTTTCCATCTCGCCTCTCTTCCACCTGCCAGCCGGCTGCCGGCGCCCCGTACCATGCCTCCGCCGTTCGGATCGCGTGCTCCATGAACGGCGAAGCAAAATCTCTCCGTCGATTCCCTGCTCTGCGCCCACCCACGAACATCAGCCAGCGTTCCCCGTCGCGGACAAGCGACACGTGCGTGCCACCGCACAAGGCGGTGATGCATGTGGCGCCGGTGGGAATCGCGGGCCGCACCTCCCGAGCTCCAACGCACTCGATGGGCGCCGTCGCGAGCCACTTCGCCCAGGCAACGAATCGCTCGCCGTTCCAAACCGTGATCGTCGCGTCGTCCATGGGTGCGTCCGGAGGGATCTGTTCGAGCGCTGAGGGCCGGTCTTCCGGTTCCTGCGCCACCCGCGCCTGACGCTCCCGAAGACGGCGCAATGCCTCGCGGCTGTAGGCCGGAGTCACGGCAACGTGTCCTCCTCGTCGCGCGGAGCGCTGTCGCGGTCTTGCTGGATGACTTCCGCGACCACGCTGGCGATGATCGGCCAGGCACGCGGTTCAATAGCACCCAGCACGACCAGATCCCACGAAACGACCTCAGCCAGCTTCTTCGCTTTGGGCTTCATACCGACCTCCTCTGGCCTCGGCGAGGATTGAGAGCGCGTCTTCCACGGATCGGGCGACACCCACGATTGCCCCTGCCTGTTCCCATTCCCGGAGCCTTTGCCGCTGGAGCTCGGTCAATTCCGCGGCCGCATCGGGGCGCTTCACCTCGATTTCGAAGTGCCGACCGCGAATGCTGCCGTACAGGTCCGGATCGCCGGTCACACCCATGGCGGTGCCGTGCCGCTTCCGCACGACAACGCCGGGCTGCTCGCGGAGGCGGCGCACGATGTCGGCCACCACGGACTTCTCCAGTACCGGCTGGCGCCTCATTGGATTGCCCCCTCCGCCGGTGATGTGAGGCGGATGCAATGAGCGTGGTGGTCGTGCTCCCACATGACTTCGGCACGATTGTCGAGCGCCGCCTCGACTTCCGCGTCGGCCAGGACGATGCCCGTTCCGCACCGGTTGGTGATGACGGCGAGACAAGCCAGCAGCAGACGGGTTTTGTAGTCGTTCATGACCGCGCCCCACCGTTCGTGCATGCCGGGTTCAGGCCGAGGATGTTCGGGAAGCTCTCTTGCGAGGACCTCCACACCAGCAGTTCCATCGACTTGTTCCCCAACCACGCGTTCCAGGCCTTGATGGTGATGGCCATGACCTCGCGCGTGTCCATGTGGTTGCTCTTCCGCTGGTTCTCGAAGCGGTTCCGCAACTGCCGGATCGGGCTGTCGGCATCCAGTCCGACGCCCTGCAGCAACGTGTGGATGAACAGTTCGGCGTTGCGCGCGTCGGCTTTCCGGAACAGGTAGTAGCAGGCGGCCACGGCGGACTGGGCGATGCTGAAACGGCGGCGAAGCGGACTGATAACCTTCAGCGCGTCTTTGTAGCCGGGATGCCGCAGGCGCACGTCGTCGAGCGTCTTGTTGCTCGGCTGGAGCGAGTAGCTGGCGCCCAGTTGACCCTGCTCCCACTCGTAAATGCGTGTGAGGATCGCCTGGCTCTCCCGCAGGAGACTGTCCTGACCCAGGATGCTGAGGGCGTCCGAGTACCGCCGCCGGCTGTGGGCGTCGATCTCCATGAACGCGTCGGGCTCGACGCCCCGCACGATCGCCACGCGGAAGGGAGCGTTGGCTTCGATGCACGCGTACAGGCGGTGCTGAAGGTCGACGCCGATGCCGTGCTTGTCGAAAATAATGGGCTGGCCGGTGAGGAGCCAGCGGCCCTGGCGCATGTCCTCGGCGTAGTTCCGCACCGCGTGCCATTTCACGTTGCGGTTCTTCTTGCCCGGCCCCGGCGTGTTGAACTTCAACAGCACCTTGGCCACGTCGGGCGTGATCTCGACCACATCGAACCGCAGCGGGTGGGGCACCCGCGTGAGCTCGATCAACTGGTCCAACGTGAGGTCTTCCAGGTTGGTGTCGAGGTTGATTTCCGGAACGACGTCCGGAGTCGTACAGCTCGTTCTGATTGCTTGCCTCATGCCTGTTCTCCTGTGAATTGCCGCGCGTCAGCGCGCGGGGGTGGTGGAATTCAGTCGGCGGCTCCGACGGCTCGGGAGCGGTGAAGCCGGGGTAGTCTCGAAGCCGTTCGAGATTCAGATTGGTCTTGTGGTAGACGGCGCAGCCGGCCGTCATCGCGCGTGCGGTCAGATCGATGACCCATTTCCGTGGCGGCTTCCACTCGGGCGTCTGGGACGAGGCGCTGGCGCCGCCGACCACTACCCACTGGAAGATGCTGAAGTCCATCGCGATGGGATCGAGCATCGGCTCAATCGACACCCACTTCACCGCGGCCCTGGCGTTGACCATCGCGCGCTCGGTGGCGGTGACCCGGGCTTGGCTGTCGATGGTAGCGCCGAGCCAGACATTGTCGGGGAACTCGAACTCGGCCAGCCTCTGCGGGAATTTCGTGAGCATCAGGAAATTCCACTCCCTGGCTTCGCGGACGACGGCGAGGACGGCCTCGATCCACTCGGCGGGAACCCAATTGCCGAACAGGTCGGCCATCGAGCACGTGAAGATGTTCTTCCAACCCACGTCGTCGGCCGCTTCTTTCGGCGGCGCCGCGTTCAACGGCGCGGCCAGAGCATCCGGCACGAGCGACGGCTCGAACTTCTGCGGGTAGAAGCGCTCGGCGATGTCCCTGGCGTAGCAGTAGGCGCAGTTGTGGCGGCAGCCGGTGACCGGGTTCCAACTCCACCGGGCCCACTCGATGGACGATTCCTTATCCTGGCGGGTGAGCTTCGCCTTCGCGTTCCGGACGGCGAGCAACGCCTGGCGTTCCGCGCCGCTCATGCTTTGCCATTCGGTCAGCATGACCGCGCGCTTCAACTTGGCCACCTTGGCTTCGGCCGCGCGGCGGGCGGTCCGCTGTTCCTCGATCAGGTCGTGAGCGTGCGCGGCCATCGCCTTGGTGTCCCAGGGGCCGTGCTCGGCGAGCCACTCATCGAATCTGGCGACGAATTCATCGGAATCGAACTGCGCGTCCCGCATGTCGGCGCGGGCGCGTTCGATCGTGCGGACGGAGTACTTGATGAGCTCGTTGGCATCTTCGCCCCGCGCCACCAATTCCTGGAGGCGATCCACCGGGAACAGGAACTCGTAGCCGCGGGGCGGCTTGGCGGTGGCGACCACGTTCACCATGGCTTTGGTCTCCTCCACCGTCCAGCGGCCCTCGACCATCCGCTTCACCAGCGCCGGCCAGCAGTGACGGGGGGCGGCGTGGATGTCCGACAGGTGGCGGGTGCGATCCAGCAACTCGGAAAAGTTGCACGTGCAACTTTTCGCGACCCGCGCCGCTTGCACCTCGGCTTGAACCGACGGCCGCGGCCTGCCCGTCGCTTCGGCGTATCCTTTTATGTCGCCGTGCTTCTCGGTGGCGGCCAACGCGTGCAATCCCCGCTCGAGCGGGGACAGTTCGCCCTGCGCATTCGCCAGGACAAGCTGCATGAAGGCGGTGTCGTCGTCCATCTCCCGCACCCATGCGGGCACCTGGGTGAGTCCGACCCGGCGCGCCGCGGCAGTGCGGTTGTGTCCGCTGACGATCTGGTAGCGGCCGCCGACCGGCCGGACCAGGATGGCGTGGCTGGCATCGAAGCCGGCCTCGCGGATCTGCTGTTCAATGGCGGCGATGACGTCCTCCCGCTCCACAACACGGGGGTTGGCCGGATGCGGGTCGAGGAGCGCGATATCGATGAGGGTGGGCGCGTCGTTCATCTTCTGGTCCTTTCAAAAACTGTGGGCGACCCGGGTGGGCCGCCCCCTCGACTACTTCGCGATACCCGAGAGCACGATGATGCCGGTCTGCGCGTGGATCTTCTCGCGTATCTCCTTCACCGCGTCCTCGACGAACTTGTGCGGCCGGACCAGTTCGTACCAGAGGCTCACCTTGCCGTCACTGAGCCGCCAGCGCAGCCGGACCGGAATGCGATATGCAGGCCCTCCCTCGTGGATGGCGATTCCCAGGGTGAACTGCTCGGGGATCTCGATTGTGCCCTTGGCCGAGGTGCCGCGAACGATTTCGTCGAACTGGAATTGCACCTGGCCGTTGTTGAGCCGCACGCCGGAGGAGTACGTCACTTCCTTCTGGGCCTCCAGCGTGAGTGCGATCTGGAGCAGGTCCGCGCCCTTCGGTTCCACGATGTCGGGCAGGTTGTCCTCCAGGAACCGGGCGAAGTCCACTTGGGACATGGCCTTCTTGTTGCGCTCCATCCAGGCCGTGAACTCCACCGAGCGCCGGCACGGGTAGGTGGCGACGTGCTCGCACCAGCCGGGCGTGTCCATACCGCCTGCGCCTTCGTGGTAGTCGAGGACGGCGACGAACTCCTCTACCTCGCGCGCGGCCTGGCCCGGCCGCTCTCCGTGGAAGAAGATATGGGAGACGCCGTTCCGGCCGAACTCCTTCACGTAGTCGATGAAGGAGGCCGCGTCGTGAAGTTCCACCTTCTGCTGAATGCGCAGCGGACGCGGCAGGAACTCCTCGAGGGACCGAAGTTCGCTGCCTTCCGGCACCACGGCGTACTGCGCCTCGCCTGCGGCCATCTGCACCACGCGCGGCTCGCCGATCGCTATCCCCGCCGCAATGGCGGCCTGCACGTCTCCGACCCGCTCGACGGCGGGGTCCTTCTCGTAGTTGTTAGCCATTGAGATTCACCTCCCTGAGTTCTCTCGGTGCGTCGACCGGCACGACCCGCAGCGGTAGGGGAAGCTGCTGCGGATCGTTCCGGACGAGCAGGTTGTCGTCGGTGGCGTAAAAGACCGTGACGCCGCGGTCCGGCTGCGGCGCCTTGCTCTTGACCTCGCTCTTGACCATCAGCACCCGGTCCGAGCCCTTGGCCGCCAGGCTGACGTTGATGGCCAGGGTGAGGCTGCCGGCCTTGCCCGTCTGCCGCACGGCCGCCACGACCTTCTTCAGCTCGTCGGAGAGTTCCGCGAGCGTTGCGCCGTTGTTGATGTGGATGATGAAGTCCTGGAACATGCGGCGCTACTCCTGTTTCTCCGGTGCGGCCTCGGTCGGCACACGGCCGGAGAACTGCTGGCACATCTGGTGGTAGTCGGCGGCGCGGGCGGCTTCCTCCGGCGTCAGGCGCCGCAGGAACTTGATCACCGCCTTGCCGTAGGTCTTGCCCTGCGGGTTCTGAGCCTTTTCCAGTTCCAGCGCCACGAGCGCCTGGAAGTAGGGCACGCCCTGGGTGGTGAGCTTCAGGAAGAACTGGCGTGCGTTCTTCACGCTGGTGGGCGGCAGGGAGACGACCTCGGGGAACATCGAGTCGCCGCGCATGAAGAAGAGCTGCTTGCCCTGCTTGCATGCCTGGCCCGATCCCTCTTCTGCGCTGTCCCACCTGGCGAGCGGACAACGGGCGCACTCGCCGCCGGGGGTACCGCGCCCGATCAAGCCGTCTGCTGACGAGCACTGCGGCGGCACGTTACCGGCGTCTTTGCTCGGGTAGTAGGTGCGGGTGTCGCGGTAGAAGGCGATCACGCCCTCGACCCGCTGCGCGGTCTCCTCGCCTTCGAGCGTGGGGATCAGCCAGAGCGCCGCCCCGCTCATGACCTTGATGCGGGGCAGATCGAACTCCGACACGCTGCCGCCGGCGATGTTGACCGCGAACGCCTCCTTGACGGCATCCGCGGCCTCGGGTGGAACGGTGAGCGCTTTGGGCGCGGTGAACTTCACGAGTTGGGTGGACATGGTTGTTCCTTTTAAGCCTTTCTGCTGCTGAGTTTGTGAACGAACGAAATCTTCAGGGCCTGGCCGAGAGGGGCGGGCAGCGCCGCGCGGATGTCCTCTTCGTCATAGGGCCGCTGTTCCTGTTGCGCCTGGGATTCGACCTCGCGCTTTACTTCGCGCACGAAGGCCGTGAGGCTGTTGGTGTTGTAGTTCTCCGCGACGTACTGGCCGAGTTCGGACTGCTTTAACGCGGCGACCACGTCCTCGCGGTCGTAAAGTGGGCTGGCATAGATGTCGTGGACCAGGGAGACAGTGCGGCCGTCCACGGTCATCTTCTGAATGCCGTCCTGGATGAACTGCGGCACCAGGACCTGCTCCAGATCGTCCAACTGCTGCTTGACCTGCTTTTGTTCGGCGTCCAGTTCCTTCTTCTTGTTTTCCAGGCACACGAACTCCTTCAGTTGCTCCAGGTTCACTGTGAGCGTCCTCCTTTTCCGGTTAGTTCTTGATTTCCGCGAGGATGGCCTGCACGACCTCCGCACGCTTTTCGAGGGCGCGCATGATCTTCGTGTCCACCGTGTTCCTCGCCACCAGGTGGATGTGTTCGACCGGCCGAGTCTGCCCGGGCCGGTGGACCCGCGAGAGCGACTGGTCGTATTCGCCGAGCGAAAACGAGAGCGAGTAATAGATCGAGTAGCGGGCCCGCGTGAGGTCGACGCCGACCCCGCCCGCGCTGATCTGCACCGCCAGGACCTGCGCTTCACCCGATTGCCATTGGGCGATCTCATCTCGCCGCCCCGAGAGTTCGAGTGACTTGTACCCGAGCGACTGGCAGGCCTCGTGGATGGCGTCGAGGTCCGCGTGGAAGCGGCAGAAGACCACCACCGGTTCCTCCGCGCCGATGTCCTCCAACGTGTCGGCCAGCAGTTTCTGTTTCGAGGTATCGATGCGATGGCCCACGCCGTCATCGGTGGGAACGCAACCGCCCGTGACCTGCTGGAGCCTCAGGAGCTTCACCATCGCGTTCGCCGCCGTCACGACCCCGTTTCGGACTTGCGCCACGAAATCCTCTTCGAGATCGCGGTAAACCCGGGCGGCCTCGCCGACGAGATCGCAGTGGTAGGTGACGTGGGTCTCGGGCGGCAGATCCAGCACTTCTTTCCCGACGCGGAACATGATCCTGGAGAGCGCCTTTTCCAGTTCATCCAGCTTCTGGAACCCGATGACCTGCTTGTTTTGGTAGCCGCCGAGCACGGCATGCTTCTGCCGGAACGCGGCGAACGACGGGCCGAAGACCGTCTGGTCCAACGGGCGCGTCACGCCGTAACAGTCCAGGGGACCGTGCGGCATGGGAGTGCCGGTCATCGCCAACCGCACCAGCGCTCGCAGCCGCATTCGCTTGCAGGCCAGGGACGCCTTGCCGCCCGGCGCCTTGATGCGATGGGCCTCGTCCATGATGAACAGGTCCCAGCGCAGCTTTTCGGCCCACTCGTTGAAGGGCTCGCGCCAGAACGAGTCGTAATTAATGATGCAGACGAACGGCACGCCGCGGGCTTCCGCGAGCCGCATCTTCTCGGCGGCGAGCTCCTGCTTCCTCTTGACGCTGCTGACACTGTCGTCCAGGGCGGCGACAACCAGCGGGATGCCGACGTGCCGTTCGAGTTGAGTCACCCAAACCGGCACCACGCGCAGCGGGCACAGAATCAGCGTGCGCTTCGCCCGGCGCTCCAACATCACCATGAACGCGACCAGCGTCTTGCCGGTGCCCATCCCCATGGCCAGCAGCAAACCGAACAGGCCCAGTGCGAAGTGCCGGAGGCAGAAAACGAAGGCGGCCAACTGGTGCCGCCACGGGCGAGTGAGCAGGCCTTCGGGCAGCACGACCGGCTCTTCTTCGGCTGGAGCGGCCAGCTCCGGCGTGGGGGCCACGGGCGCGGCCACGGGCTCGGGTGCTGCGGTAGGCGTCACGAGTTCGTCGAACTCTTGCGTTGTGGACAGCCGGTGGATCACATCCTGGACCCGCCGTGCCTGCTCCTGCGTGGCCGGAAAAGACCAGGCCTTGCGTTGGGAATCCCACGAGCCGTTCGGAATCCGCCGGCACAACAGGAGCGCGGAAAGCGGCGCGCGGAGAATGATGCGGCCGGCCTCCACGTCGGCGTGGCTGACGGGCGCGAGGTCAGGCATGAGAGCCGCCCCTGGCGCGCCGCGCCTCGGCCCACTCTTGCAGCATCAACTGAGCTTCATTCTCGATGGCGTCGGCCACCTTGGAGGAAGCAACCAGCCCCCGCCGCACCACGCTGATGAGCGATTCGCTCTTGCCCAGCTTGCGGGCCACGCGCCGGTTCAGCCCGTAGAACGGGTTGTCCTTCCGGTTCGGCTTGCGTTTGAGGATGGGGTGTTTCATAGTTGAGTTGAAGTTGAAAGATCATTATTTGCGATTTCGCGATTGATGTCAATCGTGATTATCGCAAAGTGCGCCGGAAGCGCCGCAACACTATGGATCAAAGCCAAATAAAGTTCGGCATCGAACTGCCCAAGGAACTGCACCGCCGGGTCAAAATCGCCGTCGCGACGCGCGGTCTGAAGATGAAAGAGGCTTCGGAACAAGCGTTTACGGCGTGGTTGGAAGCGGTAGGCGAGACCGGCAAGCACCCCCAGAAGGCCGCCGGAGCGGCGCAAGTGGAAGCAGCATCGCCGTTTGGCGCACTCAGCCCGCAGGAGGAGCAGTACGTCGACTGGCTGCTGGCCCTAGTGCGGCAGAAGAAGCCCACGCCATCGGCCGAGATCGCGTTGCAGGCCGTGCGGCTGGCCGGTGTCGAAGTGCTTGGGGAGAAATCAGTTACAACCCGGAAAAAACAGAAAGCGGGCTAATTGTTGCCGCCGCGTGCACAAGATGTAGCGGTCCGCGCGTTCCCTCACCCCAACTAATGAGCATTTGATTTCGCTTTTTGTTCGCCATACAATCTTCCTATGGAGAGCGAAGCGAACACCAAACTTCGGCTGATCAGGCGCGGCCAGAAGCAATTGGAGCTCGACTTCGTGACCGACGAAGATTTTGCCGAAGTTGTGGGCTGGCAGGACATTCAGTGGAAGGCGAATCTTGAAACGGCCAGGAAGATCGAGTCCATCGAGAACCGGATCAACCGCGGCGCACGGATCGTCGCCAAGAGCTTCTACTTCGACCACGAGCGGCGACTCGTGCGGACATTGAAGGCGCCGGCGGCCTCCGGCGAATGAGGGGAGGACAGATGGAAGAAACGGAATGCCTGGCCGACTGGCAGGTGCGAATTCGCAATGCCGGCACGCCAGGGGAGTTGCTCCAGATTGCGGAGGAACTGAGGATGAGATCGGAAGCAGCCAAGCGGGAGTTGGTTCACCAGCCGCGCCACTCGAAACCACGTTTATCGGGCCGCAAGGCCGCGGTTGCCCGAACCGTGTTCGTAGAGAGCAGGTGACATACCATGCCCGACGAGAGCCGAATCGACTTCGAATCCCTGCTGCCGTTTCCAACCGAATTGGATGGGTCGTTCCAACTGGACAACGGCGAGCTGGTCACCTGCTACAGGGTGCTCCTTTCGCTCCACCAGTTCCTCTCCGACGCTCAGGAACTACCGATACCCGGCCCCAACCGGCTCCTGTGCCGAGTCATGCAAGCCGACCTGGACAGGGCGCTTCTCGCGGTGAGGACGATCCACGAGATGAACATGCCGGCAGCGCACGAGGGCGCTGATGCCGAGGCTGCATCTCAGTAGACGTCGCCGCGCCTACGCGCCGTCCGCGTTACGTTTTGCCAAGAGGCATTCGCGCTGCCGCATCTCGCAACGGTTCTCGATGTGCTCCAGCCGGGCCTCGATCTGGGCCAACTCGCGGCCGAGGTTATTCCGGATCTCGGCGATCAAGGCCGCGCTCACGTACTTGCCGTTGATGGCCGCCAGGACCTCATCCTTCCAACCCACGAACTGCTTGATCAGAGAGGCTTCGAGTGCGGAGGAGTCGGCCTTCATCTTCGACTGGAGCGCCGCGAGCCGCAGTCCGATGTAGACGTTCATGCCGGTCGCGGCGGCAGTGACGATCGACAAGACCACGGCGAGCACTTGAATGTGCCCCGGATCGGTCAGAGCTTGCGTCTGCATCACGCCTGTCCTCCTCTGGCGTCGCCAGGGAACAACGCCTCCACCAATGGTTGAAGCCAACGCCGGTCGGTTGCGGCTCCATACGAATCCCAGGTCTGGATCGCCACCCTTATCCGGGCAACCTCCGGATCGGAGAACTCGTACTCCTTGGCCGGAATCGAGACCGCCGCATTCCAGACGACACGCTCGGTGCCGGCGACCAGCTCGCGCTTCAATTCGATGGTCTTCTCCTCGCTGGTGTCGAGAGCTATGCGATCCTGAATGCTCCAGATCGCGCGAGTCGATCCCACGTCCGCACGCTGCGCGCCCAGTAGGGCGTGCAGGTTCAGACGCTGGGTATGGTCCAGCGTCAACTTCATCGGGTTGTCCTCTCGTGGATTACGGATTGGAATAGAGCAGGATATAGCCAGCGATCACTCCGCCCGGCGTCTTGACCTTGAGCACTCCGGACCAGCCGGACGGATTCGTGGCGCCCATCAATTCCGCGAGCCGGTAGCCGTTGCCGGTGCTCCCGGCGATGATCAACTCGCCGCCCGCCGTTACCTCGAGCAACGTGTGATCGGCCAGGTTTGAGCCGGGGCCGCGGACCTTGAGCGGGGATTCGGCGTTATCCTTCGCCGAGATTACGACGGTGCCGCACGCGATCCCGGCCGCGACGTTCCCGGTCTGAAAACCCCACGTACGCGCGTAGCCGAGCTTCGGATCGTTTCCTTGTTGCAGGCACGCACCCCACAGGTAGATGTTCCCCGTCGTCCAGTCATCGCCGTTCCCGGCGTACTGGCGCACCACGATCCAGAGTCCCGTCTGGCCCGCCGCCAACGTGCCGGTGATCCGGAGCCGCTGCCAGGCGGTCGTGAGCGTGACCTGCGTCGGGCCCGCCAAATAGGTGGCATAGGCGTTGTCCACGATGGCGATGGACACCTTGCGCGTACCCGAGGCGACTTTCGCCCAGACGTAGAACGTGTACTGGCCGCCGGGAGACAATCCGGTGATCTGCTGCTGGATGATCGGCGTGGTTGTGCTGGCGGCGACCTGGTCGGCGGTCGCGTTGCCGTCCGGGGCGGTGGTGGCGTTCGCCGTCACGGTACATGACCCGCCGTTTTTGTCCCACGTCGCAACGGAGAAATCCTCGGAGTACTTCGCCATGTTCTCGAAGGGCCCGCCGACGGTCTGAAAAGCGCCGGATTCGAGCGACTGGAAGTGCGAGTCGAGGTACGCCCACTGGTTGTTGGCGGCCACATAGGCGAACGACGCGCCGCCGGAGCCGTCGCGGAGCGCCAGCGTGCTCGCCGCCGGATTGGCCGTGCCGGTGGTGCGGGCGTTGTCAAGCGTGCCGGACGAGATGTTCCCGGCGTCGTGGTTGTGGGACAGGGGCGCCTTGCCCGCCAGATCCGTCACCAGATTCGCCACATCCGCTTGTGCGTGGTTGTGCGCCGGGACCGACGAGAGCGCAATGGTGACGGTCACGCGGTCATTGGCCTGGTCATCGGTGAACCCCAGCGCCATGCTCGATCCCTGGACTAGGTTCAACGCGCGGCGCGTCCCCACGGCCGTCCCGTTGTTCTGGATCGTGAACGGGAGCGCGCCGGAGACGATGTCGCCGGCAAGGTGAGTGTGCGCCGGGAGATCGCCGGAGGAGAGTGCCGAGCCGCCCGTCACACGTCCCTTCTGATCCACGGTCACCTTCGGATAGGCGCCCGGCATCACCGCCGTGTTCGCCAACGACAAGGCTCCGGCAGCGACTGCCAGCCCGCCGACCGGGTCGACTTGCACAATACCCTTGCTGGTAGTCGTGGCGTCCGGATACGAAAACGCGCCAAAGGTCTGGCCCGGCGCGAAATCCACAATCGCGTCCATCGCGATGTGGTCCGCGGCGTTCAACGTCATACCGAGGTCCCCGGAGTTGTCGGCCTTGCGCCACTTCACACCGCCGCCGTTCGGAAGACGCACCAGTCCCGTACCGGCCTTGCAGCCTGAGCCGAACTCCGCACCGTCGACGAAGGTCTTGGCACCTGTGATCGTGACCGCGCCGTCCTTGCGAATGTAGTTGCGCGCGGAAGTGACGCCGATCTCGTTCTCGATCGCCACAACCGCCGACTGGAGCGCGGTGAGGAAGGCCGCGACCATGTTTGCCTTCACCAAGGCGCCGGAGGCGTGTTGAGCGGCCACCGTACCGAAGGCTCCCCGCTGGCAGCCAGTGAACTGGGTGGCGGTCTTCGTGGTGTACACCACGAGCTCGTCCCCGATCGAGAGGATGCCGTAGCTCGCCGCGAAGCCGTCGGTGGACGCGACGCTGATAGCCGAATCGCCCGGCAGGATCTGCTGCGATGCCGCGGTTTCAAGCGGCTTGGTGGAGAACGCGTCAACCGGCGAGTACAGGCTCGACGGGCCGTCGATGGAGGCCGGGAAATCAGACATTGAGCTTCCCCTCGTTCCCTTTGAAGCGGTTCAGCGCGCCCGCCGCGGCGGGCGCGACGGGCGCCGCAATCACTCTCTCGATGGCGCGGGCCGCACGCGGTCTGTGGTACACCACGGCGGTGGCCTTCGCCTGCGTCCACACCTCGAGCGGCACCGGCCTGCTGTTCAGGCAGAACTGGTCGAACGCCCAAAACGATAGCGAATAGAGCTTGGCCGCCAGCCACATGCCATACGCCTGCGCCATCGGCGGGTCCGGAGGGCCGTAGAGCCCGACGAGGTACATGCATTCCTCCGGCAGCCGCCCGAGCACCTCGCGAGGGTACGTGATCGTCTGGCGCATGCGGACGGTGTTCTTCTGCCACACGTCATAGTCGAATCCCTCGCAGCGGAAGTACTTGATGCCGTACGAGGAGTTCTTCCACTGGTGAGGCAGGTTGACGTGCATCAGCAGGCGCCGGAACGCCGCGTACGGAGCGGGCTTGCCCTGATTCGCGTCGAGCGGCCAGAGGCATTCGAACACGGCAGCCGGATGGTAGGAACGCACGTAGGCGATTACGTCCTGGCAGTATTGCCAGATGCGGTCGCGCAGAAAGTCGGCGGTCTCGAACGGATGCGCCGGGTCGCCGGACGGGTCGTCCGTGTTGGCCGTGAAGGGCCAGATCTGATGTCCCTTCGCCGACTGAAAGTCATCGATGGTCTCCTGATCGTAGAAGCCCATGCCGGCTTCGTTCGGAAAGTACCACCACTGCGTCTCGCCGAACTGGAGGATAACGGGCAGGCCCGCGGCCGCGATTTCGTCGGCGCATTCCTTGTACATCTGGCGCAGGTAGGCCCGAACCCGCTGCCCGAAGTGCATCTGGTGCGACGGCACATCGAGGAAGACGTCCTCGCCCGGTTGCACCACGCCGCCACCGCTGCCGAGGTACTTCGCACGCATCGCGGCAGGAGGGTTGTAGACCTCCATCGAGAACGCGAAAGACGCCTTGATGCCCGCCGCCGCGAACTGGCCGGCGAGATCCCTGATCCATCTCCGCGCACCCTCGGTCATCACCGGAGAGACCGAATCGACCAGTTCCCAGTCGCCTTCGTCGCCGGGCACGCCGAGGTGATCGTCCAGGGTCAGCGTTACCGAGTTGGGCTCGCTGACACCGATGCTGAACGTGTAGCCGGGCGCCTTGGACTGAATGCGGAGCGTGGTGCTCGCGCCGAAGCCGTTGTCGGCCCAGACCCCGACGAACATGCCGTTGATGGCCGCGCGCAACTGGCTCGCGATCTGTTCCAGCGTCTCTCCGGCGCCGCCGTCCCCGCCGTAGCCGATGGCGTGCGCCACCCGCGTGCCGGCCAGATCGATATAGACCACGTCGCCGGGAGCGGGCGTACCGGAGAAAGCGATCTCCGCATACGGGTACGTCGCGCCGACTCGCCGCCGTTTGTTGTTCCAGAAGACGCCCATGTAGACGTCGGCGTGCCCCTTGAATCCGAGTTTGTCGAGATGCCACAGGTGCCAGGCCGGAGGCTTCTTGTAGCCGTGGTCGGTGTCGAAGTCGATGGCGAGCGACACGTCGGAGTACTCTTGCGGCGCGTCCGGAACGTCCTGCGGCACCAGGGGCCAGAGGTAGTCGAAGTAGAAGTAGTAGCCCGTGCTGGCGTCGTGCTTCTCGAACAATGCCGTGATCTCGACCGTGTGGTTGCCGGGCGCCACTCCCGTCCGCACGGGGATGTTGGCGACGGTTCCGCCGTACTCACTCAGGAACAGGTCGTGCTCGGTGACGACACCGTCCACGGCGACGCTGATCTTCCCGCAGTCGGTATTCAGGAACGTGCCCAGATACAGGTCGTGGACTTCACCCTTTGAGTAGTTGATCCGGACCTTGCGAGAGTCCGTTGGGTCGTTGGGCGCCGTGCGCTTCGCGTGCCCCGCGCTCCACCACTGCGTCGGAAAGCCGCCGCCGTATTTGTAGTCCTCCCAGTAGCCGGTGTATTGGCAGCGGCCATCGGATTCCTCGATCCGCGGGGCATCGCCACCGACCTTGAGTGTGCGGTCGCCGGTCACGGCCAGGTTCGAGATCGTGGCCCGCCACTCCACATCCGCGCCAAAGCCGCTCACCGGGGACAGCTTCATCATCCGGGCACCCGCGTTCCAGGCTTGTGGCGTGCTGCCGGCGTACCCACGTTGGACCGTCACGGTGGAGGCCGCGGCATCCACGCCCACAAGTTGGACGCGCTCTTCACCGGCCGGTGTGCCGATGAAGTACACGCCGCCGGTGAGCCTCGACGGATCGTCCAACGCCCACACCGTCTCCAGTTCGGTGACGCCGGACATGAGCGTGCAGCCATCCTCCAGGCCGCCTTCGGTGCTCTCGAACCGTGGTGCGAACACCATGTAGATCTTCCGGACGTCGTCGACGGGGACCGGTCGCCCGAGCTTGTCCGTGAGGCCCGCCGCGAAATCGAGATCGATGTGGTAACGCCGGAGGTTGTCGCCGCCGTGGAAACGGGCGTTGTCGCTCGCCCACGCGAACGCGCCGACGCCGGTCCCTTCGTGCCCGGACGTCATGAAAATGCGGTCGATGTTGCCAAGGGCGCCGTAGCAGGCGTCCGGAGGCGGCAGATTGCGGAACGAGAGGGAGATGCCCGCCTCATCGAAGGTTCCACCGCCCGAAGCGAGGATCGTGGCGGTCTGATCTGGACCGTACCTGCCGGCGACCGCCTCGCCGGGTGTGTTGATGACCTCGGCCAACTTCCGGCACATTGCGTCCGGGCCGGGAATCATCCGGACGGCCGATCCGACCTCATGCGCGTAGGAGAACACGACACTGTAGTGCTCGAAGTCGGGCCACGGGTTCAGGCGAACGATCTCCTCGCGGGGCGTGCCGGGCTCCACCACAACAAGGCTGCCGGGCGGGAACAGGGCAGTATCGGCAAGGGTTAGTTCGCCCGTCACCGGATCGTAGTCCTCAATCGTCGTCTCCACCCGCGCGTCGATGTGGGTGACGGTGTAGCGCGTGTCGCGGAAGTACAGGTGGATGTAGTCCACGCCGGGGCGGTCCACGTCGGCCAACTCGGTGAAGCTGAGTGGAGTCGCCAGACCGACGCGCACCCAGGAATCGAACACGTCGCCGTCGATGACGGTGGCGTAGTCGCGGAGGCGTACTTCGTAGATGTCGTCCGGGGCCATCCCCTTCCCGCAAACGAAGGTTACGGTATCCCACGCGACGGATGGATATTTGGCCGCATCGAAGCGCATGGCGCCTTCGAGCGCGTGGTCGTATTCCAGGTCGAACTGCAATCGAAGCCCGGACAGGTCCGTCCGCGGCAGGGGCTTTACGCGGAGGTGATTGAAGAAGTCGTAGGCGTTGTACAACCCGAGTACCGCGAAGTCCTCAGGAGCCTGGAAGATGCCGGAGATGGAAATGCCGGTCTCCGTCGCGTCGTGGATGGTCGTGGTCGCCGCGCGCCCGGTGAAGCCCTGCAAGTGGAGGTTCATGCGCGGGTCTAACATCCTGACTGGTTCTGTGGGCATCGGGTCGCTCTGGCGGATTGACGCGCAGCGGTGGTACGCCGAATGTTCTAGAATTCAAGTCTGGTTGTCAGAATCACCTGCGATCCCAACTGGGAGACTGCTTGAACCTGTGACCGCCAAACCACTGCCGAGCACCGAGCGGGATGTTTTTCTATCGTCCGCTTTCCGCAATTTCATGGACGTTAGGCAGGAGATCTACAGCCTCGCCGAGGAGAGGATTTGGGTCGTCCCGGAAGACCTGGATGCGGCCAAGGGAGTGCCACGGTTCACGATCGTTGATACGCTTGTGGAGCAGATCCGGCGATCGAAGGTCTTCATCTGCGTTTTGCGAGACGTCTACGGCACGAGCGTGTTTGAAGACGCTGAATCTGTCTCATTTCTCGAGACGGAAATCTACCAATCGGCCCTTTACCACAGCAACGCCCACTTCTTTCTGATGGAGCCATTCAATCCTGACCAACGGCTGTCTGGACTCCTGGACGTCATTCGTACGATACGGCCAGGCATAATCCCCGACAGGGCACAACCAAGACAAACCGTGCTGGACGGTATCAAGAGGGTGCTCGACGGGACACAGCGAGGAAGACGGAAAGAGTGGTCGGTGTCCCTTCGAAATCTAGTGAAGCAGCTTGCGATGGTGCGCGGGCACCCCAGACCGGACATCGAGCTCTTTGACAGGACATTTCGTCCGGTGTCCAGACGACCAGATAAGGACCACATCGACATCCTGCTGAATCGGATAGCGCAGGAGCCGGACATTGAGAAGAGGCTCACTCGCATGTGGGTTGCATTGCGGGAGCTTTCAGCGGCCCCCTACGACGACGACGCATTCTCGGAATATCTTCCATACTGGGACAAGGCGCTCGGAGCTTGGGCAAGCGCCGCTGCGTGGTATGGTCTCCACGGCCACCTCTACGCAGGCCGTCTCGCTGCAGTCAACAGTTCACTCCGCGTCCGGGAGAGGATGGACGCAAATGCACAGGACGAGTCGGCAGAATACTACATCCAAGGAACCGCCGGAGCTCGCGCAAGTGAATACTACTCGATTGCCAAGCTCATGCCCTCCCCACAGGAGCGAGAACACTATTTCACGTTGGCCCTGGTCGATATAGACAAGGCTTTGCAGCGTGTCTCGGGGGACCTGTCGGGGTACCTCGCCATCAAAGGGCACATTTTCGCGCAGACTGGAAGGGCCCAGGATGCACTGACGATCTTCCAAGAAGTACTCCGCATGCGCGAGGCTCGCGGTGACGACGGCGGCATCGGAGAAGCCTCCGCTGACCTTGGTCTGATGCACTTGAGGCTGCGAAATCTGAAGGATGCCTCCCGCCTACTTGCCAGAGGAGTACAACTTCTTGATCAGGCAGCCGTTCCGACCTTCGCGATACGTGCCCGGAAAGGGCTGGCACTCTCGCATCTGACGACTGGTCATCCCCTGAGAGCCTTGAGAGAACTGTGTTCTGCGTACGAGACCGCGCAGGAACACCACGTGTATGATCAGGTTACTCCACTCATGAAGGCAATTCACGGTCTGAGCCGCGCTCTTGGGATCTGCCGCCGTCAGGCGTTCTGACTATTCATCGGGCCACTTCTTGTCAGGTCTGGATCACCACTGTCAGGTCTGACCCAGCATCCGGGGACGCGACGCCCAGAATGTCGAAAGCCAGATCGTCTCCTTCATTGAGAATCGGCGTCGGCCAGATCGTCGGACGGACCCGCTCGCCGATCGCGTGGTCCTTCGTGAAGATCGCCGTAAACGTCTGGGCGTCCGGATCGGCCGCGAGCACCCGGACGTACTCTTCGTTGGCCCCACCCAGGTCTACGTGGACGAACTCACCCACATCGAAACCAAGCCGGTTTGCGCCGTAGGAGGCAGTGTGCACGGCCTGCTGGCCCGGACCTGCCGCGACCGCGTCGTAAAGGACAATCCCGAAGTCGTTGTACGGTAGGCGGCGCGCGGCTGGCGGGCCGTAGCCTTCGTTCTCGACCAGGAAATCGTAGGTGTTCTTGAACGGCGTTGGAAGCGACTGCGCGATGCCCATGTACTCCAGCGGCTCCCAGGTCGCGCCGCCGTCCCGGCTGACCTTCACCAGGAAGGCGCTCTGCCCGTCGCTCGTGCCCTGCTGGACGTAGGCGTAGATGCATCGGATAGACGCCGGATCCTGCACGCGCATGGGGATTGCCACGTTGGTCGCGACCGCCAGGGCTCCCGGAATCTGGAACGTGTAGGCGCCGCCGTTGCAGGTGCGGTCGCCGGGCATGAACGGCTCGTTGTGGTGCGACAGAGGGAAGGTGGTAAAAGGCCCGAATCCGAAGTGGTTCGCCACGCCTACAACAGCCGCCACCACGCATGCCGAGGGGAGCTTGGCCTCAACCCGCGCAGGCAATCCAGGCGTCCGGAAGAACCCCTTCTTCACCGAGTAGGTGAACATCTTGTAGTCGAGCTTGAAGAACCGGATGCCCTGGGCGTGCGGGCATCGGAGCGTCTCGAACGACGCCCAGTCCGGCGGCGCGCCCGCCCAGTACCGCTGGAACACGAAGTTGCCGGACGGGACCACGTCGCCCTCGGCGCCCGGCCCGACGATCTGGGCGCACTCGTAGGAACGGCGGTAGCCGACGTTCGGGTCCTTGGATTCGTCGTTGAAGATCACGAAGTCGCCCACCCGGAACACCCGGGCGGTGTCCGGATTCACGGTGCAGGCTACGGTCACAGGATCGGTGTCCTTGTCGATCGTCGCGTCCAGGCTGGCGTAAAGGTCGGTCGCCAGTTCGTCCACGTAGTAGAGGGTCATGGCGATCTGGTGCGCGCCCACGATGTTCGAGTTGCCCGAGGCGTCGGGTTGAACCTCCAGGTTGTCGAGCGCGAAGGTGCCGTAGTCGGAGAGCTTCGGCGTGCCCAGAACGACGCCCGGCACCCCGGTGTCAATCAACACTTCATCCGGGACTTCGTCCGGCGTCACGTCGGCGGGCTTCGGACCCGAAACCAGATCGTACATCGAGTCCGTGGTGGTTCGGCCCTGAATGTCGATGCTGAAATCCTTGTTCAAGCGCCACGACGTGACCCGGAATTCGCCCGAGCCCCCCGGCATGTCCGGGTGCGAAATCGAGCACACCATCCCCGGTTCCGTGTTGAGCGCGAGCACCGTGGTCTTGAACTGGACGGCGCGCGCCGCCTTCCACTCCTCCGGCGTGATGCCACCCAATTCCTCGCGCAGGCGCACGCTGATGATGCGGCCCGCCTGCGATTTCGAGAACGTGCCGCACAGGTTGGCGTTCGATTTCAGGAATTGCGGCCCCGCGCCGCCCGCGAGTAGTAGGGCGTGGTCCACGTCGTACACCGAGACGCTATTGGCGACGAATTCAAAATCCTCGTCGGCGAAGTTGGCGGTCAGGTGATTGAAGGAGGGCTTGGCCGGCGCCAACTGGAGCGACCGGAACAGGATGTTCCCCTCGGTGAAAGACTCGACCACAGACGAGTTCACGCGCACGCCGATCTTGAGCTTGCCGAACGTGAACGTGTAGTAGCCCAGGCAGTTCATCAGGACTTCCTGAATCCAGTCCCGCAGGGGCTTCTCCTCCTGCAACGTGCCGCGGAACTTGAACTGCGTCTCCGTGCCGGAGCCGACGAGTTTGGAAACCTGCTCGTCGCAGATCGCCGCCGCCGCAATGGCCGCATCCACATCGAAGAACGTCTCGGCGAGGTTCAAATCCTGGGTGGTCGCGCCCGACCCCAACCGGAGACCGCGCGCCCGGAACAGCATGTTGATCGCGATCCAGACGGGGTTCGTGAGCGGCGGGCCGTACACGCGCACGCCGGGCGAGGTCCACACCCAACCCTTCATCCCACTTCGGACGATGGCTTCCATCTGGTGCTCGCCGGGCTTCGACAATTGGAGGCCCTTCGCGTCACTGCGCCGGATTACCAATGCGGCGGTTCCGGCGGCGAAGTTGTCTTTGTAGGTCGAGTTGCCGGAGAAGACCTTCCTCCAGTCGCCGCCGGTGGCGTCGCCCGATTGGTCCAGCGAGAACCAGTCATGGTCGCCGGCGGGATCGGCGCCAGGGATCTCGCGAAGCCCGAACGTGCCTGGGTACCCGTGGTGGTATTGGCCGTCGATCTTGTGACCGGGGCCAAACGTGATGGGGCCTTCGCAGACAACGCCCAACCCTTCGTAGAAGTCGCTCTCGTCCCGGCCCGCAGCCATCTTCGCGTTGACCGGCATGTCGGAGTCCGTGTAAACCTCCGGCATGACCTGGTCATAAATCGAATCGGCCACCAGCGACGTGCTGGTGAGGGTGGATCGTCCGAAGCCCCACACGCCGGTCGAGTTGTCCTTGATCCGGACGCCCTGGGGTTCCGCCAGGATCGCACCGTAATAGCGCTTCATGCCGTGCGCGAGGCAACCGTTCGCAGTGTCGTACCCCTTGTCGCAGCGCGTGGCGTCGGCCGAGGGGAAGTGGACCAGGTCGAGTGTGCCCACCGCCGAGAACGGGCAGGCACCGGAGTTGAAGTGCTTCCAGCAGGTGCGCGAGATCTTGCGCGTGGGGTAGGGTAGGTTCAATTCATACAACCCGTCGGCGGCGGTGAGCTTGAACTCGGGGCCCGCGTCGAGCGACCAATTGACCACGTCTCCCTTCCAGAGATCGAGCTTGATGCCGGTGCCGGCGTGGAACAAGGAGAACTCCGTCGCCGCCCGATACAGATCCACGTCGTTGGCCAGATCGCGCATCACGCGGTCCGCGTTGCCGAAAGTGAACGAGGCTTCGTCGGCCTCGTTGCCCATGCCCTGCGAGATGCCGTCGAACTCCAGCAGCCGCGCCTGGTAGAGTTGGCCGCCGATCGTGCAGCGCCGGTCCGAGAGGAAGATCGCGGGATACCCGGCCTGGAGAGGCTGGATCTTAATGAGTGGAATGATCTGCTGAACCTGCGCCAGCAGCGCGTCCTTCAACGCCTGCGTGGGAAAGCGGGTGACGGTCGAGTTGAGCGTGTAGGCGGGGGAGGTCGCCGGGATCTCAATCAGCGTCAGGCCGACAGTGCAGGCGTGGTCTGCGACCATCTCCCAGGCGAGGGGTTCGTTGGCAAAGCGGCAGGTGTAGGCTGTCGTGCCGACGCCATCGTCGTTGGGCGCGTTGTAGGTGAAAGCGCCGTACGGACCGTACTTGGTCTCGAAAAAGTTCCGGAGCGCGATACGGTCGGCGTCGCGCAGCCAGGCGCGGCGAACGGTAAACCGCTTCGCGCCCGTCCCCAGGAGGAAGCGCTGCTCGATCTTGGCGTTGCCGGAGCCGAACTGATGGACCACAACGTCTGGACGCCACGCGCGCCCGTGCGGGTAGTCCGGCACTATGGGGAACACGCCAGAAGGCGCGATCTCCGGAACGGGGATGTTGCCGATGAGGTCAGGCATTGCTCAACGAGCGCTTGGGCTGGTACTCGAGGTGGATGTGGTCGGCCTCCAGGACCACGTCGTAGTCTTCGCCGACGCACTCCCGCAGGCGCGCCACGAGCTTGGCTCGATCGGCGGGCACCACGTCGCGCGTCCGGAGATCGACGGCCTGGCCGGCGTAGTGGAGGGACGCTTGGGAATGCCGGCCCTCCACGCAGGAGGTCAGCATGAGATCCACGTGTGCCTCCGCGAACACCCGCTCCGCGGCAACCACTGCCAGCAGGATCTCCGGCCGCAAGCCGGCAACGCGAACACCAGGCTTCAACAGCA
>Ga0315298_1003145_pt1 | contig 26717 bp, 24 predicted proteins | sample WHS_1_MG_FD_203077 | JGI IMG/M metagenome (GOLD analysis project Ga0315298, IMG submission 203077) | Extremophilic microbial mat communities from Washburn Hot Springs, YNP, Wyoming, USA - WHS_1_MG | ecosystem: Environmental > Aquatic > Thermal springs > Hot (42-90C) | place: USA: Wyoming... | reverse complement strand
TTCCAGATAGGGCTCCAGTTCCTTGGCGAGGGCCGCCGGGTACCGGAAGGGCCAGCGCTCCGCGCTCTCTTCGACAAAGAAATCAAAGGGATCAATGACCGTCAGATCGGCAATGACCTCCACATCCACGAGCAGCGACCGGGCGCGCTCCTGGAACACCAGACGCGCCAGATGATTGGCGAACGGATCTTGTTGCCAATTGAGAAAATGCTGCTGGGGTGCGACCTTGAGGCTATAGGCCAGGATGGGGGTGCGGCAATGGGGCGCCGGGCGCAGGCGCAGGATATGGGGATAAATGGTTACCAAACGGTCGAAGTGGTATTCGGTACGATGACGAATGGCAACGTGGATACCCATGGGAATGCCTCCTGGTGTTCATGTGCCTGACTTAAGGGGAAGGATAAAAGGGGTACACCTGACCCTCATCCACCGGCCCTTCCCAGGGAAAGGGCGGCAGGTTGTTCAGGGCCTGCAAGAGTCCTTCGCTCCAGCGCTCGCCAATGGAACGGAAAAAGGGGTCATCCTCGCTCAGGCAGAGCCGCCGCCCTTCCTGGAGGCTGCCGGTGCGGTAGATCAGCAGTTCCACCGGTGCGCCCACGGAAACATTGCTGCGCATGGTGGAGTTCATCGATACCAGGGCACAGCGCCCCGCCGCCTCCAGGGAGAGGTCCGGGCGAATCACCCGGTCGAGGATGGGCTTGCCATATTTGATCTCGCCGATCTGCAAAAAGGGATGCTCGGCGGATTCATGAATATAGTTGCCCTGGGGATAGATCATGAACGTGGCCGGCATCTCCGCGCCGATCTGCCCGCCCAGGATGAAACTCGCCTCGAAACTGGTGCTGCTGATGTCACGCTCCGCCTGATTGCGCTGTATTTCGGCGTTGACCATGCCGATATAATCCGCCGCCTCCAGCATGGACTGCACGCTGAGGAGGCTGGTACCTGCGCCCTGCCCCACATCGTTGCGCAGGCGCTTGACCACGCCCTGGGTGGTGGCCAGGTTCCCCGCCGACAGGAGGCAGAGCATGCGGTTTCCCGGCCACAGGAAGCTATGCATCTTGGAGTAGGTGCTCACATTGTCCGTGCCCGCATTGGTGCGCGAGTCCGAACACAAAACCAAACCACGGTCCACATGAATGGCGAGGCAATAAGTCATGGGGCAAGTCCAATTTCATATTGTCCAAATGAACGTTCAGTGTAGCCCCCCAATCCCAGCGAAGGAAACCATCCGGGAGCGGGGCGATCCGCGCCTCCCGTGCCTGTGCATGCGGGGGAACCAAGCAATATCAATGCCGCATTGGCATGGAAGCCGGCGGGAGCGGATGGCGCGGAGGGGGCGACGGCCCCTTGCTGGGGATGCTCGCCTTTTTCCCAGCGCCCTTCATGGGCATTTTCAACTCCTCATCCCGATCGATATTGGGGCATGGCTGTTTATTTGCACTAAAATGGTGCAGTATGGGAAGCATTGAGGAGATCCAGCGGAAAATATCCTGGCTGGTCTGCGATCATATTGATGTCGCCCTCCCCAAAAACCTTTGCGGCAAGGGCGTGGCCCGCTTTTTGCTGCAGTGTCTGCAACGCAAATCATGGAGAACGGCGCATGGCTCAGGTTGCCACCGCAATTCAGCCTCCACGCATGCAGGGGGTGATCGACGCCCTGGAATCCGCCGTCATGCTGCTGGATGCCCGGGGTAGCATTGGCTATCTCAACCCGGCGGCGGAAAACCTGCTGCAGGTGAGCAGTCGTCATGCCCTGGGGCAGCCGTTGGCGGCATTGTGTCAGCTCAAGGCGGAAGGCGGCCTGCCGCCCCTCCTCGAAGAGGCGCGCACGGCGGAGGGGGCCATCCTGCGCCGGAGCAGCGAATTGTTTCTGCCCGAAGGGGGAAGCATGGTCGTCGATCTGGTGGTTACGCCTTTTGGCGATCAGCTCGTGGTGGAGATGCGTCCCATGGAACTGCCGGCCCGCCACGCCGAGGAAGAAATGCAGGAGCGCAACTACAGCGCGGCGCAGGAGATCCTGCGCGGGCTGGCCCATGAGATCAAAAATCCCCTGGGCGGGCTGCGCGGCGCCACCCAGCTTTTGGAGCGGGAGCTGGAGCGACCGGAATTGCGTGAATACACGCAGATCATTCTGCATGAGGTGGACCGCCTCCATCATTTGGTGGACCGTCTGCAGGGACCGCGCAGCAAGCCGCAAATGGCCATGGCCAATATCCATCAGGTGCTGGAATACGTGCGCCGGCTGGTGCTTGCGGAACTGCCTACGGGCATCACCCTGCGCTTCGACTATGATCCTTCCATTCCCGACTTTCCCGCCGATCAGGAACAGCTCGTCCAGGTCTTTCTGAATCTCCTGCGCAATGCGCGGCAGGCCCTCAATCGCAGCGGCCAGATCCTGGTGCGCACCCGGGTGGAGCGTTATGTGACGCTGCATCATCAGCGCCACCGCCTGGTGCTGCGGGTGGATGTGGAGGACGACGGCCCGGGCATTCCCGCGGAAATGCTCTCCCGCATCTTCCTGCCCCTGGTCACCAGCCGCGCCGAGGGCATGGGCATGGGGCTGGCCATTGCCCAAGGGCTGGTGCGCGGTCACGGGGGCAGCATCCATTGCCGATCCCACCCGGGAGAAACGGTATTCTCGGTCTATTTGCCCCTTTCCCCAAACCCGAACGGATAGGAATTCACCCATGAGTGCCGTATGGATCATCGATGACGACCCCTCCATTCGCTGGGTGCTGGAAAAGGCCTTGGGCAATGCGCAGATCCCGGCGCGCAGCTTTGCCGACGCCGACGCCGCCCTCCATGCCCTCGCTCGGGAGCAGCCCGGCGCCATGATCACGGATCTGCGCATGCCCGGCCTCGACGGCTTGGCCTTTCTCCGCGAAGTCCAGGCGCAATGGCCGCGCCTGCCGGTCATCGTCATCACCGCCCATTCCGACCTGGATAATGCCGTTGCCGCCTTCCAGAGTGGTGCCTTCGAGTATCTGCCCAAGCCCTTTGACGTGGACGAAGCGGTGGGCCTAGTGCGGCGAGCCCTCGCCAGCGGCGGGGAGGCCGTGGCGAATGCGCCGGGTGCCGAGCGCGAGCAGGCCGAGATCATCGGCGAGGCCCCGGCCATGCAGGAGGTGTTTCGCGCCATCGGCCGCCTCTCCCGGTCGCAGATCAACGTCCTCATCACCGGTGAGTCCGGTTCCGGCAAGGAGCTCATCGCCCAGGCCCTGCACCGCCATAGCCCGCGGGCGGGGGGACCGTTCATTGCCATCAATACCGCCGCCATCCCTGCGGAATTGCTGGAATCCGAACTCTTTGGTCATGAAAAGGGCGCTTTCACCGGTGCGGTGAGCAGCCGACTGGGGCGTTTTGAACAAGCGGCCGGGGGCACGCTCTTCCTCGACGAGATCGGTGACATGCCGGCGGCCCTGCAGACCCGCCTCCTGCGCGTGCTCTCCGACGGCACCTTCTACCGGGTGGGCGGCCACGCCCCCCAGCGCGCCGATGTGCGCGTCCTTGCCGCTACCCATCAGGATCTGGAGGCCAAGGTGCGGGAGGGCAGCTTTCGCGAAGACCTCTTTCATCGCCTCAACGTCATCCGCCTGCACCTGCCGCCCCTGCGCGAGCGCCGCGAGGACATTCCGCGCCTCGCCCGCCACTTTTTGCTGGAAAGCGCCATCAAGCTGGAGGTGGAGCGCAAGATCCTGAGTCCGGCCGCCGAGGCCGTCTTTAGCGCCTGGAACTGGCCCGGCAATGTGCGCCAACTGGAAAATGTCTGCCGCTGGCTCACGGTCATGGCGCCGACGGCAGAGGTGCAGGTGACGGATCTCCCCGCCGAAATGACGGGCATGGAGCGCCGGCCCAGTGCGCCGGAGTACGAGGGCGGCGACTGGCGCGAGCGCCTCGCGCGGCTGGCTGCGCAGCGCCTGACGGCCGGTGAGGAAGGGATCCTCAACGACCTGCTCCCTCTTTTTGAGCGCACCCTCCTCGAAGCGGCCCTGCAGCATACCCAGGGCCACAAGCAGGATGCCGCCCACAAGCTCGGCTGGGGGCGCAACACCCTCACGCGCAAGCTCAAGGAACTGGGCATGGACACCGGTGGCGGCGATGACGAGGACGGCATCCCGCCGCCGTCGGATCATTCACCGGGCAAATAGGGGCGGTCAATAATTAAGGATGATTCTTAAATCTAGCTCCGCCAAGGGCCGTTTTAACGGGAAACAACGGACCCGCTCTTTACATGAAATATCGTAGGAGCGGCCCATGGCCGCGACCACCGGAGGTGAGGACCGTTTCATGAACGGGATGCGCGGAGTGCATGTCCGTTAGGGTAAATGAACAAAAGTTGCCCACGGAGGGATGAATTCCTCCGTGGGCCCGGTGTTGCGCTGCTTTTTGCGCCCCGTGCCGATGCCTAGACGGCGACCTGCAAGATCGGGCGGTCAAAGCCGCGCTCCTGGATGTCGATGTCGCGCAGCTTGGCCGACTGCTCGAAGTCGCGGATGATCTCCAGGATATCGTGGTCGATGAACTCCACCCGGCTGCCGTCCAGGATGACCGTCGCCTTGGGCGGCAGATGCTCCAGGAGGTGGGAAACCGTGGCCTTGTTGACAAAGGTGACGTCACGGTGGAAGTCCAGCACATACGCGGGGCCTTCCTTGCGCATTTTGACGGCCGCATGGAAGTTGTTCTTGAGGACGAAGAAGACGCCCACCAGCAGGCCCACGCCCACCCCGATGAGAAGGTCGGTGAAGAGCACGGTGAGGACGGTTACCCCAAAGGGGAGGAACTGCGTGCGTCCCAGCCGCCACATCTTGTGGACCAGGCTGGGTTTGGCCAGTTTGTAGCCGACCATCAGCAAAATGGCCGCCAGGGTGGCCAAGGGCACCTGGTTGAGCAGGGTGCTTAGGAACACCACCGCCAGCAGCAGGAAGACGCCGTGGAGAAAGGCGCTGGCCTGGGTGCGGCCGCCCGCGGCCACGTTGGCGGAGGTGCGGACGATGACCGCCGTCACCGGCAGGCCGCCGATGAGCCCGCTGACGCTGTTGGCCACGCCCTGGGATACCAGTTCCCCATCCAGGGGCGTGCGGCGTTTGAAGGGATCCAGTTTGTCTGCCGCCTCAATGGACAGGAGACTCTCCAGGCTGGCGACGATGGCGATGGTGACCGCCGTGACCCAGACGGCCCGGTTGGTGATGGCGTGCCAGTCGGGAAAGGTGAGGCTGGCGAGCAGATCCTGGGGGCTGTGAATCATGGGCAATTGCACCAGGTGTTCGGTGCCCAGGGCGAGCCCCGGCGCCACCCGCAGCAGGAGCAGATTGACCAGCGTTCCGGCCAGCACCGCCACGAGGGGGCCGGAAAACCAGGTCTGCCTTTTCAGCGCCGGGGTGCGCTCCCAGACGATGAGAATGGCCAGCGCCGCGAGGCTGATGAGGAGCGCCCCCCACTCTACGCCGGAGAGGGCGGTGAGCACCCCGCTGAAGGTGTTTTCGCCGCCGCTGGCAAAGGCCTGGGAGCCGAACTGGCCGATATCCACCCCCAGGGCATAGGGCAGCTGCTTGAGGATGAGGATCAGGCCGATGGCCGCCAGCATGCCCTCGATCACCGCCGCCGGGAAGAAATAGGCAATGGCCCCGGCCCGCAAAAAGCCCAGGGCTATTTGCATCAGGCCGGCGAGAAAGACGGCAAGGACAAAGATGGAAAAGGAATGCATGTCCGCAATGGCCACCAGGACGATGGCGGTGAGGCCCGCCGCCGGCCCGCTCACGGAGAGCGCGGAGCGGCTGAAGAAGGGGACGACGAGGCCGCCGACGATGCCGGAAATGATCCCGGCGAAGAGCGGCGCCCCCGAGGCCAGGGCTACTCCCAGGCAGAGGGGAATGGCCACCAGCGCCACCACCAAGCCGGCGGGGATGTCATAGCGGAGATTCCTGAAGGGGGACAGATCCGCGGTACTATGCTGCGCTGCGCTCATGGATCTTTCCTCAGCCCAGGGGCTCAAAGCGGCGATTGTCCAGTTGATAGCCGTAAAGGCGCCCTTCATCCAGATCGAAATACCAGGCGTGCAGTTGCAGCTCGCCGCGCACCACGCGGTGGCGCACGCTGGAGAAGGTGAGGAGGTTTTCCAGGGATACCACCATCGCCGCCTTTTCCAGGGCGCGGGTCTGCTCCGCGGGGCTGGCCCCGGCGTACTCGCGGAGGACGTCGGCGCGGGCGTCCCTGGCGATATCCATCCACGGGCCGATATAAGTGCCGCCTTCGCCGCTCATGAGCGCCTTGATGCCGCCGCAATGGGAATGGCCGTTGATGATGATGTTTTCCACCTGGAGGTTTTCCACGGCAAACTCGATGGCCGCGCTGGTGCCATGCAGATGTCCGTCCATCTCGCTGGGGGGGACCAGGTTGGCGACATTGCGCACCATAAAGATCTCCCCGGGACCGGAGTCAAAGGTGGACGTAGGAGTGACCCGCGAGTCGGAGCAGGCAATCATCAGCGTCTTGGGGCGCTGACCCTTGCTCACCAGATCCTGGAAAAGCTGCGGTTCGGACTCATAATACCGAGTGCGAAAACGGGAAAATCCGGCAATCAGTTCATCGATGTGATTCATAGCTCCCTCGTTATTGGATTGAAACCAGTAAATATGGACCGGGTAGGCATACAGAAGTTCAATCGATACGCGAATATTTTTATGATCGGCATGCCGCAGCGAGGACCATGCAAAAAAAGGCCTCCCTGCGGGGAGGCCTTGGCTTGCTATGCCATTGATCCGACCGCCGGATCAGCCGCCATGGCGGGCGCGGATGCGCCGGGCCGCCTCCACCATGTGCTCCAGCGCGGGCAAGACCTCGGGCCATTTGCGGGTCTTCAGGCCGCAGTCGGGGTTGACCCAGAGGCGGTCGGCGGGGACCACCTTCACGGCCTTCTCCATGAGGTCGACCATTTCTTCCACGCTGGGTACCCGGGGCGAATGGATGTCATAGACGCCGGGTCCGATCTCGTTGGGGTAGTTGAAGGTGGCGAAGGCGTCCAGCAACTCCATTTGCGAGCGTGAGGTCTCGATGGTGATGACGTCGGCGTCCATGGCGGCGATGGCCGGCAGGATGTCGTTGAACTCCGAGTAGCACATGTGGGTGTGGATCTGCACGTCGTCGGCCGCCACCTGGGCGGAGATGCGGAAGGCGCGGGAGGCCCAGTTCAGGTAGGCGTCCCAGTCGGCGCGCTTGAGAGGCAGGCCCTCGCGGTAGGCGGGCTCGTCGATCTGGATGATGCCGATGCCGGCCTGGATGAGGTCCGCCAGCTCGTCGCGGATGGCCAGGGCGATCTGCAAGGCGGTGCGCTCCCGGGGCTGGTCGTCGCGCACGAAGGACCACTGGAGGATGGTGACGGGGCCGGTGAGCATCCCCTTCATGGGCCGCTGGGTGAGGGACTGGGCGTACTTGCTCCAGGCCACGGTCATGGGGGTGGGCCGGGAAACGTCGCCGAAGATCAGGGGCGGCTTGACGTAGCGGGAGCCGTAGCTCTGCACCCAGCCGTGGCGGGTGAAGGCGAAGCCCGCCAGTTGCTCGCCAAAGTATTCCACCATGTCGTTGCGTTCCGGCTCGCCATGGACCAGGACGTCGATGTCCAGACGCTCCTGCTCCTTGACCACGTGGGCGATCTCCGCCTCCATGGCCTTCTGGTAGTCCGCATCGCTCAACTCGCCCTTGCGGTGCTTGAGGCGGGCCTGACGGATTTCCGGGGTCTGGGGAAAGCTGCCGATGGTGGTGGTGGGAAAGAGCGGCAGCTTGAAACGCTTGCGCTGGGCGGCCTGCCGCACCGGGAAGGGGCTGGCGCGCTGGCCGTCATCCTGACCGAGGGTCTCCAGACGGGCGGCTACGGCGGCGTTGTGGATGCGTGGCGAACTTTTGCGCGAGGCCACGGCAGCGCGGGCAGCGGCCAGTTCGGGCCCGGCGTGATCGGCACCCTTGTCCATGGCGCGGGCCAGCACGGCCACCTCGTCGAGCTTCTGCACGGCAAAGGCCAGCCAGGACTTGAGTTCGGCGTCCAGCTCCGTCTCCTGCTGGAGATCCACCGGACTATGCAGCAGGCTGCAGGAAGGAGCCAGCCACAGGCGATCGCCGAGTTGGTCGTGGGCCGGATGCAGGAGGGCGAGCGCCCCATCCAGGTCGCTGCGCCATACATTGCGGCCGTCCACCACGCCCAGGGAAAGGACCTTGTCGGCGGGGTAGCCCTGCAGGAAGGCATTCAACTGCTGCGGCGCCCGGCGCAGGTCGAGATGGATCCCGGCCACGGGCAGGGCCTTGAGCAGGCCGGCATGGGCCGCCACCGACTCGAAATAGGTGGCCAGCAGGATCTTGGGGGCTTTCCCCCGGCTCAGGGTCTTGTAGGCGCCATCGAAGGCGGCGATCCAGCTGCCCGGCAGGTCGAGGGCGAGGGCGGGTTCGTCGAGCTGCACCCATTCCACGCCTGCGGCCGCCAGTCCGGCGAGGAGTTCGGCGTAGACCGGCAGGAGCTTGGGCAGCAGCGTGAGGCGGTCGAAGCAGCCGTCGCTGACCGGCGCGCCGTGGCCATGGCAGGCGCTGTCGTCATGGTGATGCTGGATTTCATGATGGGCCTGGGCCGCCGGGTCCTTCTCCTTCCCCAGCCAGAGATAGGTGATGGGGCCCACCAGGACGGGCTTGGCATTCAGACCGAGGGCGCGGGCTTCGCGCAGTTCGTTGAAGATCCGGTCACTGGCCAGGCGGAAGTCCATTCCCTCGTGGAACTCGGGGACGATATAGTGGTAATTGGTGTCGAACCACTTGGTCATCTCCATGGCGGGCTGGGTGGCGGAGCCGCGGGCCATGGCGAAGAAGGTGCCCATATCGACGCGATCGCCGGAAAAGCCGTAGCGAGGGGGAACGGCGCCCAGGGTGCAGCTCATATCCAGCATGTGGTCGTAGAGACTGAAATCGCCTACGGGGACGATGTCCACGCCGCAGGTCTGCTGGATGCGCCAGTGGCGCTCGCGCAGCAGGGCCGCCCGCGACTGCAGTTCCTTCTCGTCGATCTCCTTGGACCAGAAACTCTCCAAAGCCTTTTTCAACTCGCGCTTGTGGCCGATGCGGGGAAAGCCGAGATTATGGACAACCGTCATGGATAGTACTCCTTACAGGAAAATAGGGGTGATCATGCCCCGTCGCAGCCCGGCGCTCAAGGGGGATTTTTGCATCGCCGGATGAATGGAATTCATCAATCCGAACTTCGGCCGTGGGCAGAGGGTTTTTTTGCTCCGGCGGCCCGCGCCTGTTGTTCTACGGCTCATCCCGCTGGCAGGCGAAAACTCGCCCTGCGGGCTCAAACAGTTCGCCTAGCGGGCGCGGGATTTCGCCTAGAACAACGACGGCTTGGGCCGAAGTCGCGGCAAAACCCCCTCTGCCCACGGCCGTTTCAGGATCATCAATCCAGACGATAGCCGCGATGGACGGCGACGATGCCGCCGGAAAGGTTGAAGACATCCACCCGCGCCAGCCCGGCATCCTCCATCATCGCCTTGAAGGTTTCCTGGTCGGGAAAGCGGCGGATGGACTCCACCAGATACTGATAGCTCTCGCGGTCCTTGGCAATCCATTCACCCAGACGCGGCAGCAGGTTGAAGGAGTAGAGGTCATAAATGGACTGCAGGCCGGGCCAGCGCGGGTGGGAAAACTCCAGGATCAGGACCCGGCCGCCCGTCTTGAGCACCCGGTGGATTTCCCGCAGGGCCCGCTCCGGATGGGTCATGTTGCGGATGCCAAAGGCCAGGGTCACCAGGTCGAATTCACCGTCGGCAAAGGGCAGGGCTTCGGCATTGGCCTCGACGAACTCCACGCCGTCCAGGATGCCCTTGTCGGCCAGGCGCCTGCGCCCCACCTCCAGCATGTCCGGGTTGATGTCGGAGACGACGATGGAACCGGTGGGGCGGATCTTGGGATAGAGGGCGGCGGCCAGATCGCCGGTGCCGCCGGCCAGGTCCAGCAACCGCTGCCCCGGCCGGGCCCGCGCCAGGTCCACGGTAAAGCGCTTCCACAGGCGATGCACGCCCAGGGACATCATGTCGTTCATCAGGTCGTACTTGGCCGCCACATTGCTGAAAACGCCCCTGACCAGGTCTTCCTTCCGGTTTTCCGGCACTTCTTGATAGCCGAAATGGGTGGTCGGCGTCAGGGCGCCTGACTGTTCTTCTGTTGGGTTTTCGTTCATGGAACTTCCTCGCTGTGCCGATGATGCGGTCGCTGTGTCTGTGGCGCTGCCCGGATCCGGGCGGTTTAGGCGGAGCGCAGGAGCAGGCTCCCTTTCTCGCTCAGATAACGTTGTAGGTGCTCTGGAAAATCGGGCATTACGGATCCCGCCACCTCGGGGAGTTCGAGCAACTGGGCTGCCCAACGGCGCAGTTTGCCCAAGGCCTCCCAGCGTGGCAATGGCCGCAGGGCATGGAGGATCTCCATGCGCATGAACAACGGCGCCAGGGCGGCATCCACCAGGCTGAATTTTTCGCCGGCAAAGAAGGGGCCGTCGCTCTGGGCTTTCTCCTGCAGGGCCGCTCCGCCCAGGGCGTGTTCCAGGCGTTCCAGTTTCTCGAAGAGCTGGCGGCTGGCCGCCGCAAAGCGCTCGTCGCCTTGGGCCGTCATCATCTGGTACTGATCCAGGATGGCGTCGGCGCCAAAGGCAATCCAGGCGCGATGCAGCGCGCGGGGGAGCGCTTCGCTGGGGTGCAGGGTGGGGAGAAAGGTTTCGTCGAGATATTCGTTGATGACGGTGGATTCAAAAAGGACCACGTCGTCATCCAGCCGCAGGCACGGCACCTTGCCCAGGGGGGCAATGGCCACGAACCACTCGGGCTTGTGGTAGAGGTCGATGTGCGTGAGGGTGAAGGGTATCTGCTTGTGCAGGAGGGTAATCACCGAGCGCTGCACGAAGGGGCAGAGGGGGAAACTGATGAGTTCCAAGCGCATATCATTCCTCCCGTAGGGGGCTGGCCGCGACGCGGGCGCAGCGGTAGAGGGCCACTTCCCCAAAGAGATTGGGCAGGAGGCGATTGAGCCAGGTCTGCCGACGCTGATCATTGAGCACCACCCGCTGATGCACGGCCACGCCATTTTCCCGGCACAAGGATTCAAAATCGCGAATGGTGCACAGATGAATGTTGGGCGTATTGTACCACGCATGGGGCAGCGCGTCTGTGACCGGCATGCGCCCTTGCACGGCCAACTGCCAGCGGGCGTGCCAATGGCCCATATTGGGGAAGGTCACGATCACCTCGCGGCCCACGCGCAGCATCTCCAGCAGGAGATCCAGGGGGAATTTGCTGGCCTGCAGGGTGAGGGAAAGGACTACGGTATCCACGCTCTGGTCACCAAAATTGCCCAGCCCGCCGTCCAGATCCTGCTGGATGACCGGCACCCCGCGGCGAATGGCCGCCACCACCCGCGCCTCGTCGATCTCCACCCCGTAGCCGCTCACGCCATGTTCGGCGCGCAGGTAGGCCAGCAGGTCGCCCTCGCCGCAACCGAGGTCGAGAATCCGGCTGCCGGGCCGGATCCACCCGGCGATGATGGCCAGATCCGGGCGTAGCGCGCTCATGCATCGACCTCGTCGGCTACCCGTGCCAGATAGGTCCCCAGCACTTCGACGTATTGGGGGATGGGCAACAGGAATGAGTCGTGGCCCTGATGGGATGCGATCTCCGCATAGGTCACCTGCAGATTTCGGGTATACAGGGCCTGGACGATCTCCCGGGAGCGCGCCGGCGAAAAGCGCCAGTCCGAGGTGAAGGAGATCACCAGGAATTGGGCCGTAGCCGGGGCAAAGGCCGCCGCCAGATTCCCCTCATGGGCGGCTGCGGGGTCGAAGTAGTCCAGGGCCTTGGTGATATAGAGATAGCTGTTGGCATCGAAGCGCTCGACAAAGCTGGAACCCTGGTGGCGCAAATAGCTTTCCACCTCGAAATCCACATCGAAGCCAAAGGAAAAGGCCTTGCCGCCCCGGGTATCGCGGCCGAACTTCTTGCGCATGGCATCGTCGGAGAGATAGGTGATGTGGCCGATCATGCGCGCCAGCGCCAGGCCCCGGCGCGGCTTGGTGTTCTGGGCATAATACCGTCCGCCGTGAAAGTCGGGATCGGTCATGATGGCTTGGCGGGCCACTTCGTTGAAGGCGATGTTTTGCGCGGTGAGGCGCGGCGCCGCCGCGATGACCACGGCATGGCGCAAGCGATCGGGCAGGTCCATGGCCCACTGCATGACCTGCATGCCCCCCAGGCTGCCGCCCACCACCGCCGCCCAGCAGTCGATGCCCAGGTGATCGGCCAGTTGGGCCTGGGTCTGCACCCAGTCGCGCACGGTGACCATGGGAAAGTCCAGACCCCAGGGCGTGCCGGTTTCGGGATTGATGCTGGCAGGCCCCGTCGAACCCTTGCAGGAACCGATCAGATTGGCGCAGACCACAAAGAATCGGGAGGTATCAATGGGCTTGCCCGGGCCCACCAGGTGCTCCCACCAGCCGGGCTTGCGCTCTTCCGGGTGGTGGTAGCCGGCGGCGTGATGGTCTCCCGAGAGGGCATGGCAGAGCAGGACGGCGTTGCTGCGCGCGGCATTGAGGGCGCCATAGCACTCATAGACCAGGGTGTACGCAGGCAGGGTGCGCCCACACTCCAGGAGGAGGGGCGCAGCGAAGGCCACGCTCCGGGGCGTGACCAGTCCGACGGAATGCTCAGGAATCTCGACAGGCATGGCGCTTTTTATGAGTTGAGGCGTAACGAGTCTAATCCCGTCCCGCATCACTCACAATCCTCCGCCAGGGCTCATGCCGGACGGCGGGGTGGCGGCGGGGCCGGCGCCAACGGCTTGATCCGCGGCCAAGGCCTGTTCTCCGGCGTCCAGCCAACGCCACTGGCCGGTCCGCAAATCTCCCAGGGCCAGGCCGCCGATGGCCACCCGCAACAGGCGCAGCACGGTGACGCCCCGGGCGGCCAGGAGGCGGCGGATCTGGCGATTGCGCCCTTCCCGCAGGACCATCTCCAACCACTGCGTCTTGCCGCCGCAACGCAGTTCCCGCACCGCCATGGGCAGACAGGGCCGGCCGTCCAGCAACGGCCCTGCGGCGAGCGTTTCCAGGCCGGCGGCATCCAGGGGCGGACGGATCTGCACATGATAGGTCTTGGCCACATGGCTGGCGGGATCGAGGAGACGCTGGGCCCAGAGGGTATCGTTGCTAAAGAGCAGCAGACCCTCGCTGGCCTGGTCCAGGCGTCCCACCGGGATGAGCCAGGGTTCCTTCGGTATCAGGTCATAAACGGTGGGCCGACCGTGTTCGTCCCGATGGGTGGTGACGTAACCCCGCGCCTTGTGCAGCATGAGGCAGCACCGGGCTGCGGCGCCCCGGTTCTGGTCATCGATGCGTATGCGGGTCCCGTTGCGGGGAAAGCGCCGCTCCGGGTCCCTGATGACCTCGCCATCGACGCGCACCCGTCCGGCGGCAATCCATTCCGCCGCCTCGCTGCGCGAGGCCAGCCCGCGCTTGGAGAGGATGCGCGCCAGGGCGCAGATCTGTGCCGTCTCCTTGCGCCGGGACGCTTTTGGGTTATGCTTCATGGGATGCCTGTCTTATCCATTCGCTCGTAGGAGATGGCCCATGGCCCATGAAGGTTTGCACGAAGCCCCCGAATCACTGCGCCCCGAAACCCTGGACGAACACCGCGCCATCGCATCCCTGATGGAGGAGTTTGAGGCGGTGGACTGGTACCGGCAACGGGCGGACGCCTGCACGGACCCGGAACTGAAAGCGGTCCTGTTGCACAATATGAACGAAGAAATCGAGCACGCCAGCATGATCCTGGAGTGGCTGCGCCGCCGGATGCCGAGACTGGACAAGGAACTCCGCGAGTATCTCTTCAAGGAAGGTTCCATCACGGGCCATGAGGCCGAGGCCATGGGCCATAGCTAAGCCCGCCCGGGGCTGGCGCCCGTTTGCCCTGCACCCTTTCATGCCTGCGGGGCCAGCCGCCGCACCCGGGGGACCGGCAGGAAGCGGGCGCAAAGGTCGTTGTAAAAATCCAGGCCGCGGGCGCTGGGCCGCAGAATGCCGTCCTGGAGATGGAGGAGGCCATCGGCTTCGGCCTGCAGGAGTTGCGGCAGGATGCCCTCCAGGGCCAAGCCGGTGCGCTCCGCAAACAGTCCCTCCGCAACCCCGCCGGGCAGGCGCAGGGCGTTGAGCATGAACTCAAAGGGCAACTCGGCCGCGGCGATGCGCTCGCGCTCTCCGAGCAGGGGCAGGGTAGCCAAAGCGTCGGCCATGTAGCTCTCCGGCCGTGGTGGCTTGCGGGTGCGCCAGATCCCATCCGGGAGGGTGATCTTGCCGTGGGCCCCGGCGCCAATGCCCAGATAATCGCCGTATCGCCAGTAATGGAGATTATGCCGGCAGGCGTGGCCGGCCCGGGCATGGGCCGAGATTTCATAGCGGGGAAGCCCCCCCGTCGCCAGGCGTTCGCGCAGGGCCAGCTCCATGTCGGCGGCCAGGTCGGCATCGGGCATTCGGGCCGGTGGCTGGGCGGCAAAGGGGGTGCCCGCCTCCAGGGTAAGCTGGTACAAGGACAGGTGCGGGGGGGCAAAAGCCAGGGCCGTTTCCAGATCGGCCAGGGCGACCGCCAGATCCTGGCCGGGCAGGGCGAAGATGAGGTCGAGATTGAAGCTGGCAAAACCGGCCTCGGCCGCCGCCGCCGCGGCCCGGCGGGCGGTGGCGCCATCGTGGATGCGCCCCAGCACCCGCAACAGGCCATCGTCAAAGGACTGGATGCCCAGGGACAGGCGGGTGATCCCGGCGTCGCGGTAGGCGCGAAAGGCCGCAATCTCGATGGCGCCGGGGTTGGCCTCCATGCTGATTTCCGCCCCCGGCAGCAGGCGCAGGCGCGCGCGCAGCTCCGCGAGGAGATGATCGATGGCCGCCGGCGGAAAGAGGCTGGGCGTCCCGCCGCCGAAAAAAATGCTGCCGATGCGGCGTCCCCAGATCCACGGCAATTCGCGCTCCAGATCGGCCAGCAAGGCCGCCGTGTAGCGCTCGACGGGTACGCTGGCGGGGGCGACGTGGGAGTTGAAGTCGCAATAGGGGCACTTGGCCTTGCACCAGGGCAGATGCACATAGAGCGAGAGGACGGAGGGGGGCTGTAGGGTTATACTCATAACTGGTTTTCGACCTGGCTCAGGGATGTGGCGATGGGGAATGATCGGGTGACACCGCTATTTTTGCTCCGCACCGTGCTGTTTCCACAGGGTCTGCTCGCCCTGCGCGTTTTTGAGCCCCGTTACCTCGACATGATCAGCGCCAGCCTGCGCCACGGCGAGGATTTTGGCATTTGCCTGATCCGCAGCGGCGGGGAGATTGGGCAGGGGGCCGTGCCCGCCGGCGTCGGCACCCTGGCGCGGGTCGTGGACTGGGGCGGAGAGGCGGGCGTTTTGCATATTCAGGTCGAGGGACAGGAGCGGTTCAGTATCGTCGACTGGGAGTATCAGGGGCAACTGGCCCAGGCGCGAATCAAATGCTGGCCGGCGGAGCCCATCCTCCCCATTCCCCGTGAAGTGGGCGATCTCCTGCCCATCCTGGCGGAATTGCTGGGTGACGCCGGCGCGGTGCGCCAGCTCGATGCCAGCCGTGCCGGCATGCACCTGGCGCAAGCCTTGCCGGCGCCGGCGGAAGACAAGCAGCGGCTGCTGGAGCTGCAGGACCCGCTGGAGCGGCTGCGGCGTATCCGCACCCTCCTGCGCGGTGAAGGGCCCCAAGCCTGAGCTGCGGCCGCTTCTCCGCCGGGCGATGGCTCAGTGCTTGCCCTTACCATAAATATAGGTGGAAAAGTCCGTGTAACCCTGGGACAGGTTGCGGAAGAGATGATCCAGACTGATGATCGCCTGTTCGAGGATGTTCACCGTAATGTAGGGTTTTTCCACCTTCAGCCGCTGATAACGGGCCCTGGTGAGGACCAGGACCTGGGTATCGTCGCTCTTGGCGATGATCCGGGCGCTGCGCGGCTGGCGGTCAAAGAACGACATCTCGCCGGCCATCTCTCCTTCCTGCACGCGCACCACCTCCACCTCATCGCCATCGGCCGTATGGTGGATGATGGCCATCTCCCCCTTGACGCAGAAAAACAGGGCTTCCCCCAGGCTGCCCCATTCGGCAATGACCTGATCGGCATGAAAATGCGCATGGGTGACGTATTCGGCCAGGGTCTGGATCTCGCTCATGGTGAGGGACTGGGCGAGGTGATGCTGTTTGAGGAATTGGGTGATCTCTACATGGGGGATGCCGGGCATGGGTAACGCCTCCTACTCCAATCGTCATTTTTTGCTAGTATAGGGCCAAGGCCGGCTCCAGCGACAGCCCCACCCCTTTTCCCCGGCGTCCGGCAGGGTACAATGCCTCGCCATTTCCCCCTAGAGAGACTCCAGATGACGCGTCCCAGTGGAAGAAACGCCAACGCCCTGCGCCCGGTCCAGATTATCCGCCACTTTACCAAGCATGCCGAGGGCTCGGTGCTCATCGCCTGTGGCGATACCAAGGTGTTGTGCACCGCCAGCGTCGAGGAGCGGGTGCCGCCCTTCCTGCGAGGTGCGGGCAAGGGCTGGGTGACGGCGGAATACAGCATGTTGCCGCGCGCCACGCGGGAACGCGTGGCCCGGGAGTCGGCCAAAGGGCGCATTGGCGGGCGTACCCACGAAATCCAGCGGCTCATTGGCCGCAGTTTGCGCGCCGCCGTAGATCTGAAAGGCTTGGGCGAGCGCACCCTCTGGGTGGATTGCGATGTCCTGCAGGCCGACGGCGGTACGCGCACGGCCAGCATCACCGGTGCCTGTCTGGCCGTGGCCGATGCGTTGCTGCACCTCCGGGAGCAGGAGCGCATCGCCACCCTTCCCCTCAGGGACTGGGTCGCGGCGATCTCCGTAGGGGTGTACCAGGGCGAGGCGGTGCTGGATCTGGATTACGCCGAGGACAGTACGGCGGAGGTGGACATGAATGTGGTCATGACCGGGCGCGGCGACTTCGTCGAGGTACAGGGTACGGCCGAAGGCGCGCCGTTTTCGGGGGCACAGATGGAGCAGATGCTCTCCCTGGCCCGCGTCGGCATCGACGATCTCCTCGCCCTGCAGCGTCGCGAATTTCCCGAGATCGAGCGATGACGGAATTGGTGCTGGCTACGGGCAATCCGGGCAAGCTGCGGGAATTGACCCCGCCTTTGGCCGCCTTGGGCTTTACCCTGCACACCCAGGCGGACCTGGGCATTGCTGCCGTTGACGAAACGGCCGGGACCTTCGTGGAGAACGCCTTGCTCAAGGCCCGCCATGCGGCGCAGTGCAGCGGGATGGCGGCCCTGGCCGAGGATTCCGGGCTCTGCGTTCCCGCCCTCGGCGGCGCTCCGGGCCTCTTTTCGGCCCGTTATGCGGGAGAGCAGGCGACGGATGCCGAAAATAACGCGAAGCTCCTGCGCGCCATGGAGTTGCTGGAGGGTGGCGCGCGCCAGGCCTATTTTACCTGCTGCATGGTGTACTTGACCGGGGCGGACGACCCCTCACCGCTGATCGGTCAGGGTTTCTGGTCCGGCGAGATCGCCAGGGCACCACGGGGCAGCGGAGGTTTCGGCTACGACCCCATTTTTTATCCGGCCGGGCTGGGTGGCAGCGCTGCGGAACTGGACGGCCCGCAAAAAGGCGCCCTCAGCCATCGCGGCGCGGCCTTGCGCGCCTTGCTGGCGCTATTGCGCCAACAAGGCTACTCCTCCCCCCAGCCCGCCTCCCCCAGGGACTGACGCAGGCGACCCAGGGCGCGCACCTGGAGCTGCCGGACGGCCTCGCGGCTGACGCCCATGCGCTCGGCAACCGCCTCCAGGGTCATGGGGGCGTCGCCATAGAGGCCATAGCGATAGATCATGACCTCCCGTTGCTTGTCATTGAGCTGGAGCAATTGCGCGCGGAGCGCCTTGCAGAGGGAGGCCTGATCATAATCCGCAGCCGGGCTGCCCAGCTCGCCGCTGGCCATCTCCATGCGGCTGGGGCCGTCATGGATCTCTTCATCCAGGGAACAGACCCGGATGTCGGCAAAGTCCAGCGCGCGCAGGGTGCTTTCCCGCACCCCGAGGGCGCGGCGACGGTTTTCGCGCTGTTCCGGAGCGGGGGTATCCGCCTCCTCGCCGCGCTGCAGGTAGGCGTGCAGGGATTTGGCGAGATAATCGGGCAGCCGGATGAAGCGGGCACGGATCAGGGCGCGTTGCATGGCTTCGCGTACCCACCAGGTGGCGTAGCTGGAAAAGCGGGTGCCCATGTCCGGGCGGAAGCGGTCGGCAGCGCGCATGAGACCCATGTAGCCTTCCTGGATCAGATCTTCATGACTGAGGCCCTTGTTGCGGTAGGATCGGGCTACTGCGCGCACCAGGGGAATGTGCGCCGACACCAGCGTGGCGCGCGCGGTTTCATCGCCCTGATGCTGGCGGCGGACCAGTTCCAGCTCCTGCTGCTGGCTTAAAAAGGGGCTGCTCGCTTCGGGGCCGGTTTTGTTCCCTGCTTCCGGCAGTGGTGGTGGCAGTGGAAAATCAACTGGTGCTATGGTGCTGAGCTTGGCGTGCATCGTTTCTCCCTGCTGCTACTCTTAAGAAAAGCATATAACATACTTATCTAATATATTATTTCTTATAGATTTTATGCATTGTGAATATTAGTATTCTTTTTTATCCGCCTGTCAAGTCCTCAGGGGAAGCCGTGGAAAGGGCTGGGGGTTGGCGGATGGCCGCGAGCAGCCCCGGCGCGGCGGCCTCGCCTTTTGACTCGCGCTCCTCTCCTGCCTATACTATTGGCCCTTATTGCCAACCATATTGTTTCCGAAGAGGTTAAGACCCCAACATGCCAACCGTTCGCGTCAAAGAGAATGAGCCCTTCGAGGTCGCACTGCGTCGCTTCAAGCGTTCCTGTGAGAAGGCCGGCGTCCTTACCGAGGTGCGTCGCCGCGAGTTTTACGAAAAGCCCACCGAGGAGCGCAAGCGCAAGGCGGCCGCGGCGCGCAAGCGCGCGCTGAAGCGTATGCGTCGCCAGCAGCTACGGTTGGTACGGCTCTATTGATGAGCTTGCGCGAGCGCATTCAGGAGGATATGAAGGCTGCCATGCGCGCCCGGGAAGCCGAGCGGCTGGGGACCATACGCATGCTTCTGGCCGCCATCAAACAGCGCGAGATTGACGAGCGCCGCGTCCTTGAGGAAGCGGAGGTACTCAGTCTGGTGGATAAGCTGATCAAGCAGCGCAAGGATTCGGCGAGCCAGTTCAGTGCTGGCGGGCGGCCGGATCTTGCCGAAAAAGAGGAGGCCGAAATCGTCATCCTCTCCGATTACTTGCCGGAACCCTTGGCGCCAGAGGCTATCGATGCCCTCATCGGCGAGGCGATCCTGGCCGTGGGCGCGACCAACCCCCGCGATATGGGCAAGGTGCTCAGCACCCTGCGCCCGCAGATGCAGGGACGTGCCGACATGGCGCTGGTGGCGGATAAGGTGAAGGCCCGCCTCCAGCCGTGACGGCGGACAGCAAGGCGTCGCCGATGACCCCTCGCGAGGCTGTGCTGCACTCTCTGGACCTGCCGCGCTTGCGCGATTCCTGGGTGCGGGAGTGCGCCCATGGCTATGGGCGGCGCCACGCGCTGGAGTCCTCGCCCTGGGTCGGCCTGGAGCAAGTCCAGGAGCGGCTGCTGTGGTCGCAGGCGCTGGAGACGCGCCGCAGCAACGGGCATGACCTGCCCGTCCCCCATATTCCCGATGTCGATGCCCTCCTGGACCTGGCGACACGTCCCGGCGCTGCCCTGAGCGGCCGCGAACTCCGTCTTATCCATGAGGTACTGACGGCTCAGCGCAGTTATTGGGCTTCCCTCTCCGCCAGCAGCAGCGCCGATGTCCTGACGCCCCTCGTCGGCCAACTGGCACCGCCGGCTGCTCTTTTGCAGCATCTGGATGCGGCGGTGGACGAGGATGGCGAGTTGCGGGATGGCGCGAGTCCGGCCCTGGCAGCCATTCGCCAAGGTATCCGCGCCTCCCGGGCGGAACTGCAGCGTTTCCTGCAAGGCTTGCTGCGGGCCGGGGATCTCGCCGATGCCTGGCAGGATCAGGTCATCGCCCTGCGCGGCGAGCGCTACGTGCTGCCCCTGAAGGCCACGCACAAGGGGCGCTTGCGGGGGATCATCCACGACCGCTCGGCCAGCGGCGAAACCCTGTTCATCGAACCGCTCACGGCGGTGGACCTCAACAATCGTCTGGTGCAGGAGCGGCGCGAGGAAGGTCAGGAACAGGAGCGCATTCGCCGTCGGCTCACCGCCGCCATTGGCGCTGTTGCGGCCTCCGTGGCAACGTCCCTGGGATTGATAGGGCGTCTGGACGCCGTGCGGGCGGGGCTGGTATTGGGGCAACGCTTTGCCGGGCGCCTGCCCAGCGTGGCTGCCGACGCCCGCTTTGCCTTGCGCCAGCTCCGCCATCCCTTGTTGTGCCTGCAGCATGGGGCTGATGCGGTGGTGGGAAACGACATCAGCCTGGGCGGTGAGGTGCGTCAGTTGCTCATCAGCGGGCCCAATACGGGCGGCAAAACGGCCTTGCTGAAAGCCCTGGGCCTCAGCCATCTCCTCGCTTATCTCGGCCTCCCGGTGGCGGCGGAGGGGGTTTTCGGTTATTTCCCGCAGATTTTTACGGTCATCGGCGATGCCCAGGATATCGTTGCCGATCTATCCACTTTTTCCTCCCAGTTGTTGCGCTTGCAAGGGGTGCTGGCCAGCGCCGATGCCCAGAGTCTGATCCTCCTGGATGAAATGGGGAGTGGCACCGACCCCCGCGAGGGTGGGGCGCTGGCCCAGGCGGTGGCAGTCGAACTGCTGCGGCGGGGCGCCTGCAGCCTGATCACCAGCCACCTGGAGGTGATGAAACGCTATGCCCTGGGACGACCGGCAGTGTTGCTGGCAGGCATGGCCTTTGACCCCGAGCGCCTGGCCCCGACCTATCGCCTGCAGTGGGGGGTTGGCGGAGCCAGTCATGGCCTGGCCATTGCCCGCCGGGTGGGCCTTCCCGCCAGCATCGTGGATGCGGCGGAGGGGCTGCTCGCCGATGATCGCGATGACTGGGAACGCTGGGAAACCCGGCGGGAGGGGCTGCTGGAAGCCGCGCAACGGGCGGCAGCGGAGGCCGAAGAGGCGCGCGCCGCGGCCCAGGCCCTGGAACTGCGCCTGACGCGCGAACTGGAGGCCCTCCGTCAGGAGCGGGCGGCAGCGGCGGAGGCCGCTCGCGCGCAGTGGGAAAAAGCCCTGACCGATGGCCGCCGCCAGATACGGGAAAGCATTGCTGCGCTCAAATCCGGCCGCGATACCCAGGCCGCCTGGGATGCCCTGGCGGCGGCCGACCGCCCTTTTCAAGAGTCGGCTGCGGCACCTGCGCCTCCTCCCCTGCCGCAGCCCGGAGATACGGGCCTTTTTCTGCCCCTGCGCCAGGCCGCCCAGGTCTTGGCTGTGGATGGCGCCCAAGGGCGGATACGGATCGCCCTGCGCGGCAAGACCCTTTGGGTACCGCTGCAGCAGTTTTCCTGCACCAAGGGCGTGCAGATCCCCAAGGAAGCCGGCCGGGCCCATTATCTCGCCCCGGAAACTTTGCCCTGGCGTCTGGACCTGCGCGGCCAGCGCCGCGACGAGGCCCTGCACGCCCTCTGCCGCCACATCGATGATGCGGTAGCGGCGGGAAGGCAGCAGGTGGAGGTCCTGCATGGGACCGGCAACGGCGTACTGGCGGAAATGGTGCGCGAATTCGCCCGCAGCGATCCCCGCATTGGCCAATGGCGCATGGCGCGCCCGGAACAGGGTGGCGGCGGCGTCAGCGAGCTGGAGTTGCGCTAGCATGGTCCAGTTTACCCCGGCATTTCTCGACCTGGTCCTGGAGCGCAGCGATCTGGTGCGCCTCATCGATGCCCGGGTGCCCTTGAAGAAAAAGGGGAAGGACTACTGGGCCTGCTGCCCCTTTCATCAGGAAAAGACGCCTTCTTTTTCGGTCAGCGCCGACAAGCAGATCTATTATTGTTTCGGCTGCCACGCCCATGGCAATGCCATTGGTTTCCTCATGGAATATGAACGGCTCTCCTTTCCCGCGGCCGTGACCCTGCTCGCCGAGGATGCCGGGCTGGCCTTGCCGGAGGAGCAGGGCAAGGGGGCGGCCACCGACACGCTCAAGCCCCTGCACCAGGAGATCGAACGGGCGGTCGCTCTGTATCGCCAAGCGCTCCAGGAGGATGACGAGGCGCGGGATTATCTGCAGACGCGTGGCGTGCTTGCCGCGACCAGCGAACGTTTCGAGCTGGGTTTCGCCCCCGCGGCCGCCCAATTCCTGACCCGGAATCTGGGCAAGAATAGTGAAGACCGTCGCCTGCTGGCGGCTGCCGGACTGGTCAGCACCCGCGACGATGGCACCGTTTACGACCGCTTTCGCGGGCGCGTCATCTTTCCCATCCGCGACGGCCGCGGGCGCCTCGTCGGGCTGGGGGGGCGCAGCATGGATGGGCGCGAGCCCAAATATCTCAACTCGCCGGAAACCCCCATCTACCACAAAAGCCGCGTGCTCTACGGCCTGCACCAGGCCCGGGAGGGGATTCGGCGTACCGGCAAGGCGCTGCTGGTGGAGGGCTACCTCGATGTCATTACCCTCCACCAGGCCGGGATCGACAATGCCGTCGCTGCCAGTGGCACTGCCCTGGGGAATGAGCAACTGGAATTGCTCTTCCGCGCCGCCCCCGAAATCGTGCTCTGTTTCGACGGCGACAGCGCCGGCGAACAGGCGGCCTGGCGGGCGGTCAACCTGGCGCCGGAACATCTGCGCCAGGGCCGCCTGCTGCGCGTCCTCTTCCTCCCCCAGGGGGAAGACCCAGATTCCCTGGTGCGTGGTGCGGGCGCGGCAGCTTTTCACGCCCTCCTGGCCACGGCGCGCCCGGCCCTGGATGTCTACCTGGAAGGGCTGCAAAAGCGCCATAACCTCATGGTAGAGGACGAAAAGGCTGTTTTTCTGCATCACGCCCGCGCCCTCCTGCAGCGCTTGGCGGACCCCATTCTGAAAGAGCTCTACGAGCAGCGGGTGGCTACCCTGTGCGGCTTGCGCATGCCTCGCCACGCCAGTCCCCCTCTGCACCAGGAAGCGCCCCGCCTCCGCCAACGGGGCCAGCCCTCCCTTCTGGACCGGGCGCTCCTGCTCCTCCTGCACTACCCCCAGGCCCCGGCCTGGCAGCAGGTGGAAGCCGCCCTTTTGCCTTTCCTCTTTACCGCCGATCCCGCAGCGAAAAATTTTGCCCAGGCCCTTGATATTTTGCGGGACACCACCCATTTAGATACTCACGGGTTATTGAGCCGTATTGCCGACCCGGATCAGGCCGCTGCCTGGTACCGGTTGGCGATGACCCCTCTGGAAAGCACAGGGACCTCCGTTGATGAGGAACTCCGCCAGCGCGAGATCAGCGATTGCGTGGCGCGTATCAACCGCCGCAGTCGGGCCGAGCGCGCGCTGTTTATCGGCCGTGCTGCGGATCAGGCGGGGCTGGCCGCCCTTTCGGACAGTGAAATAGCCGAATTGCTGCGCCATCGCTGGCGGGATGACGAAAACCGCTCCTGAGGTCTTTCAGACATTGGGTTTTTTCTTATATAATGTTCGGCTTTCCGCAGCGGCGGATGAGCTTTTGGAAACGGTGGAAAAGCAATGGACAACGAATCCCAGCGGTCGGAGTTGAAGCGCCTTATTGCCAAAGGCAAGGAACAGGGCTACCTCACCTATCGCGAGGTCAATGATCATCTGCCCGAAGATGTCGTCGATGCGGAACAGATGGAAAACGTCATTTCCATGATCAACGACATGGGCATCGAGGTCTATGAAGAAGCCCCCGATGAAGAAACCCTGCTGCTGGACGGCGAAGCGGGCGGAACCCCCGTTGCGCAGGAAGCCGAGGAGGCCGCGGAGGAGGCCTTGGCCGTCGTCGAGGCGGACCTGGGCCGCACCAGCGATCCGGTGCGCATGTACATGCGGGAGATGGGCACGGTCGAACTGCTCACCCGGGAAGGCGAAATCGAGATCGCCCGGCGCATCGAAGACGGCCTGCACCAGGTCCTACGCGCAGTGTCCACCTGTCCCACCACCATCGCCCTTCTCCTGGATGCCGCCGCCAAGGTGGAACGCGGCGAAATGCGGCTGGACGAGGTGGTGGATGCCTTCATCGACCCCAACGCCAGCGAGGCCGAGGCCCTGAGCGAAGCGGAGGAGAGCGGCGGTCTCGAAGCCGAGGCGGAAGCGGAGGTCGAGGCGGAAGAAGAGGATGATGACGATGCCATCGAGGTCGACAAGGGGCCACAACTGGAAGAGGCCATCATCCGCTTTGCCGCCATCCGCGAGGGCTATGAGGCCCTGATCGCCAGCCATGCCGCTACCGGATTGCACGGCGAGGCGTATCAAAGCCTGCGCCGGGAACTGGCGGACCGCTTTCTCGAAATGAAGCTCAACGTGCGCCAGATCGATGCCATGGCCGAAGCCCTGCGCGATCTTACGGAGGAAGTGCGGCAGTGTGAGCGGGGGCTGATGGAGATCTGCATTGAGCGCGCCCGTTTCCCGCGCAAGGAGTTTGTGCGCAGTTATCCCGGCCACGAAAGCGATATCCAGTGGATAGACCAGCAGATCGCCGCCGGCCGTCCCTATAGTGCCAAGCTCGGGGAGTTGCGCGATGAGCTGTTGGCGGTCATGAAGACGCTCGCCAACATTGAGAAGCGTGCCGGCCTGGCCATCGCCGAGATCAAGGAGGCCAGCCGCCTGATGTCCATCGGCGAGGCCAAGGCCCGTCGTGCCAAGAAGGAAATGGTCGAGGCCAACCTCCGCCTGGTCATCTCCATCGCCAAGAAGTATACCAACCGCGGCCTGCAATTTCTGGATCTCATCCAGGAAGGCAATATCGGCCTGATGAAGGCGGTTGACAAGTTCGAATATCGGCGCGGTTACAAATTTTCCACCTACGCCACCTGGTGGATCCGCCAGGCCATCACCCGCTCCATTGCCGACCAGGCCCGCACCATCCGGATTCCGGTGCACATGATCGAGACCATCAACAAGCTCAACCGCATCAGCCGGCAGATGTTGCAGGAAATGGGCCGCGAGCCGACGCCCGAAGAGTTGGCCGAGCGCATGGAGATGCCCGAGGACAAGATTCGCAAGGTCCTGAAGATCGCCAAGGAACCCATTTCCATGGAGACTCCCATCGGCGATGATGAAGACTCCCACTTGGGCGACTTCATCGAGGATCGCAATGTGACGGCGCCTGCCGATGCGGCGGTGAATGCGGCCATCCGCGAGGTGGTGGAGGAGTTGCTGGACAACGGCCTCACCCCGCGCGAGGCCAAGGTGCTGCGCATGCGCTTCGGCATCGGCATGAATACCGACCATACCCTGGAAGAGGTGGGCAAGCAGTTTGACGTCACCCGCGAGCGCATTCGGCAGATCGAGGCAAAAGCCCTGCGCAAGCTCCGCCATCCCTCCCGCTCCGAACGGCTACGCAGCTTTGTAGACGGAGAAGTGAACATCCCGTCTTGACCTTCGCCGGGCCGGAGTCGATACTCCGGCCTCTCCCCGGGCCTGTAGCTCAGCCGGTTAGAGCAGGGGACTCATAATCCCTTGGTCCTCGGTTCGAATCCGAGCGGGCCCACCATATAAAACAATAAGATAAGAAGTAAAAACTGCGCTTTGATCGCCTTTGGCACAATAATCGGCACGCTGTGAGTCCGCCGATTCGGTGGATAAAAAATCCTCTGCTCCAGCAGACAGCCTGTAAATATGGGCTTTTCGTCCTCTTGATTTTGGCACACCAGCCGAATACCTTGTCTGACACATAACAATCGCAGTTCAAGAGGCCGGTAGATGGCGACCATCCAGCGTTGTGGAAAGTATTGGCGCGTGCAAATTCGCAAGCGGGGCTATCCTTACCTTTCGGCCACGTTCGATACCAAGGCCGAGGCCACGGCCTGGGCGTTCAAGAAAGAGGCGGAACTCGACCGGCAGACACCCGCGGAAGTCTGTCAGCGTTTGGAGGCACGGGCATATCGGCTGGCCGATGCACTGCTGCGCTATGAGCTGGACGTTCTCCCCGACAAGAAGCCGACTACGCAAAGACGCGAGCTAGGTATCCTGGCCGATCTCAAAGCTACCTTCGGGGATCTGGCCTTGTCGGAGATCAACGGCCAGCGCCTGGCGCTCATGGTGAAGCACTGGGAGCGGCCCAGCGAAGCGCATCCCAAGGGTCTGGGGCCCCATTCCATCCGGCTGTACCTGGCTTTGATCTCACACCTCTACACCCTCGCCCGGTCGGAGTGGGGTGACGTCTTCCCGGCCAACCGCATGTTGGGGGTGGCCACCATCGATCGACTGCGCCACGGGGCCTACCGGCTCATCCTTGAAGGAGAGAGTTATCGCGCTCCAAGACCCCTCCCGGAGACCCCCAAAAAGGCCGTTGCGAAACACCCGAAAATCGCCCAATCTTAACCCTGTTCGAGACCCCGATTTGGGCACTTTGAAATGGCGCCATTACGCCGACCTTCGGTGGCGCCATATTGCTGGCCGGTGACACCAGCGCCTTGATACGTTCACGCTCTTCGCTGGCGACGCCGTCGCGCAATCCGGCATCGACTTCATGCCGTTTGA
>Ga0315298_1003144_pt1 | contig 26719 bp, 26 predicted proteins | sample WHS_1_MG_FD_203077 | JGI IMG/M metagenome (GOLD analysis project Ga0315298, IMG submission 203077) | Extremophilic microbial mat communities from Washburn Hot Springs, YNP, Wyoming, USA - WHS_1_MG | ecosystem: Environmental > Aquatic > Thermal springs > Hot (42-90C) | place: USA: Wyoming... | reverse complement strand
ATGACAATGCTCCAGCACCAGTACCGTATTGTGTACGACTCCCGCGTCCGACCAGACAACAAATTTCACAAGATTAAGCTTGAAGCTTTCCGGATCACCGACGATAAGCGAGAGAATTTCACCGTCAGAGTCAGAGAAGGGTGGCGCTGGCATTGAAACTTGGTTTGATGCTCTGATTACTCAAGTTGTCGTGACCTCGGTATTTTTCTCCAGGGAGAAACGCCTGTGGATCGATTACGTAAGAGACAAATCCGATTCTCTATTATTTATTTAGCTGCCGGGCTGCTGGCGCTAAACCTGTTCCAGACCTTTATCGCAGCCCCGCCTGTGCGCCGGCTATCCTACAGCGAGTTCGTCGCCGCTGTCCGCGCGGGACAAGTCGCCGAAGTCAATATCACGGCGACAGAACTCATCGGTCTGCTGAAGGATGATGTAGCCCGGCAAAAGGGCGCCCGACTAATCAAAACCACACGTTTGCCGGGAATTGACGAAACTCCTCTGGTCAACGAGCTCGAAAATCGCAATGTGAAACTTACCGGAACGATCCAGCAAAGATCTCCCTTTACAGAATTTCTGTTGTCCTGGCTGATCCCTCTGAGTCTGCTGTTTTTGTTCTACGGCTACGGCATGTGGCGGGTGGGCCAGGGGCCCGGTTCTCCTTTGACGTTCGGCAAAGCGCACGCCAAAATCCGCGATGAATCAAGCGAAAACGATGTCCGATTCGATGACGTCGCTGGGGTCGATGAGGCCAAGACTGAATTGATGGAAATCGTGGATTTTCTCAAAAGGCCACAGAGGTATCAAAAACTCGGGGGACGAATTCCTAAAGGTGTACTGCTCGTCGGGCCACCGGGTACTGGGAAGACGCTCCTGGCAAAAGCGGTCGCTGGCGAGGCAAATGTGCCATTCTTCTCGATTTCAGGCAGCGAGTTTGTGGAACTGTTTGTCGGAATGGGCGCCGCCCGGGTTCGAGATTTGTTCGATCAAGCTAAACAGAAAGCACCGTGCATCGTGTTCATCGATGAGATCGACGCCATCGGTAAGGCTAGGTCGGCAGGCCGGGGAACAGTATTTGGCCACGATGAGCGCGAACAGACTTTGAATCAGTTGCTTGTGGAAATGGATGGTTTTGATTCCACCAAAGGCGTCGTAATCATGGCGGCCACAAATACCCCGGAAGTGCTGGACCCGGCGCTTCTCCGTGCGGGTCGTTTTGACCGACAGGTGGTAATTGATCGTCCGGATCTCACGGGGCGCATAGACATCCTGCGGGTCCATGCCCGGAAGATAGCCCTGGCTCGGAACGCTGATCTAACCGCTATAGCTGCACGGACCCCTGGTATGGTGGGAGCTGATCTTGCGAACATTATCAATGAAGCAGCCTTGCTGGCCGCGCGCCGGGGGGCTGAACAAGTAGAGCAAAAAGACCTGGAAGAAGCCATCGACAGGGTCATGCTGGGGCTCGAAAGGAAGAGCCGTTGCATGACGCCGGAAGAAAAGCAGCGTGTGGCATGCCACGAGGCCGGGCACACACTCGTGGCCCTTTCAGTACAACACGCCGATCCGGTACACCGTGTTTCCATCATTCCCAGATCCATCGGTGCACTGGGTTATATGCTCCAGCTACCCACACAAGAGAAATACCTGCTTACCCGGCCGGAACTGGAGGACAGGATCGCTGTGATGCTCGGCGGTCGCGGCGCCGAAGATGTCGTCTATAACGGCGTCGTCTCCACGGGAGCTTCCGATGATTTGCACCGCGCCTCAGAATTAGCGCGACAGATGGTCACCCAGTACGGGATGAGCGAGGAGCTCGGGAATCTCACTTACGGGTCACCGCTCAAACAGAGTTTTCTGGCAAATCCCTTTTTCGATGCAGCCCGCAATTACAGCGAACGTACAGCGCAACAGATCGACACCGAAGTCCGCCGCTTTATCGACAACGCCTATTGCCGCGTGAAGCAGATCTTGAAACAGCGCCGTGGGGAACTCGATCGAATTGTAACCGCACTTGTGCAAAAGGAGACTTTGGAACGCCCTGAGCTAGAGTCCTTGCTCACATCACCTGCAACGAAAGGAGGCAGCTCGTAGGTTTTTAGTCCGAGGAACATCCTGCACTGTTACTCCTCTTCGACAGAATTATTATCGTGTAGTCCATAAAACTCCCAGATGCGGCGGGCCATTGCTGGGCCCACAGCCGAAATCAGTTCGGCCTGCTCGGCCTGTCGCATTCTTTCTGCGCTACCAAAGCGGCGTAGAAGTTTCTGAACCGTCTTCGGTCCTATGCCAGGCGCGCGCTCAAGTTCTGAAGCCAGGCTCCGGGCGTCCCGTCGCGAACGATGAAAGGTCACGGCGAAGCGATGCGCCTCATCCCGTATGGTTTGCACTAAGAGCAATACTGGGGAGTGGCGGTCAAGGACAATCGGCTCGCCCTCCTGACCTGGAACGTAAATCCACTCCTCCTTTTTCGCGATCGCGGCAAGCGGCTGACTGATGATCCCGAGAGACTCCAGCGCTTCGGCCGCAGCGTGAAGTTGCCCAACGCCACCATCGACCAGAATCAAGCCCGGCATGGCGCCGCCTTCACTTTGTAACCTGCTATATCGCCGCCTCACTACCTCTCGCATGGCCGCAAAATCGTCACTTCCCCCAGCGGTCCGGATGATGAACTTACGGTAGGCAGACTTTTTCATCCGACCGTCCTCCCACACCACCATGCTTGCAACGGTATCCATGCCATGAAGGTGCGAAATGTCGAAGCACTCTATCCGCCGGGGCGCTTCCGGCAGTCCCAGCGCCTCCTCTAAGGCCTCTTGCACCGCGCGTGCAGAAGGTTTTAGGACACGGAAACGTTGCTCAAAACTATGCCTGGCATTTGTCTGCGCCAAATCGAGCAAGGCTTTTTTCGGCCCACGCTGGGGAGTATGAATTTCTGTCTTTCGTCCTTTTTTCTCCGTCAGCAATTCTTCGAGCGCCTCGCGGTCTTCGAACTCGACAGGTACGTGAATAACATCGGGGACATGTGGTTGGTTGAGGTATAGCTGCTTGAGCAAAGAAGAAAGAAACTCAGACGGCTCGAACTCCTCACGATCTTCCCAGAAATACTCCCGCCGGTCTACCACCCGGCCATTGCGTACGTGAAAGACATTCACCGCCACCAACGGAGGTTCAGCATGCATGCCAAAAATATCCGCATCCTCACCTTCGGCTGCTGCCATTTTCTGTTTTTCCTGTACTTCTTCGAGCGTGCTAATGACATCTCGCAACGCCGCCGCGCGCTCAAATTCCAGCGATTGCGAGGCATACTCCATCCTTTCTCGCATTTCCACGATGAGGTCCTTAACTTTGCCCTCCAAAAACAGTTTCACATCGTGAACAGCCCTGCTGTAGGCCTGATCTGTTGTCAACCCCTCCACGCAAGGACCGAGACAGCGGTGGATGTGGTACTGTAAGCACGGCTGCGCATGCTCCCGGGAAAAGTCAACTTTGCACGAGGGTACCTGAAAATACCGGTGAATGAAATGCACCAAGCGGTGAGCCAGATTGGCCGGAAAATAAGGGCCGAAGTACGTGGACCCATCCTTGCGTAGGCGGCGTGTGACGTACACGCGCGGATATTTCTCGCCAGTCAGTTTGATGTACGGATATGTTTTATCATCGCGGAGGAGAACGTTAAACCTGGGTTGCCACTCTTTGATGAGGTTGTTCTCGAGTGCAAGCGCTTCTTTCTCGTTGTCAACCAAAATGTAGTCGATGTCACGAGCTTCGGCCAGCAGGCTGCCGGTCTTGGTGTCCGATAAGCGGTCCTCGGAAAAGTAGCTTCGTATTCTCGCGCGAAGGTTCTTGGCCTTACCAACGTATAGAACGGTCCCGTATGTGTCTTTATACAAGTAAACACCGGGCGCTGCCGGGAGCGTAGCTGCTTTCTCGCGGAGATCCATGGCAGGCTATACTTTTATTGTGCCACCCAGCAAGTGGATCCTGGCCGGGTTGCTGCTTATCAGTCCCGTACAGTGGGCGCAGCAAGAGGCAAAGCAGCAGGCGCCAGCCGAGGAGGACGAGTCCTTTACCGCCAAGGAGTACTCTTTCAACCCATTACAGGCCCAGAAGGAGCTCAGTGTAGGGGATTTTTATTTCAAGAAAAAGAATTATCGGGCGGCAGCGGCACGGTACCTCGAGGCAACTCGATGGAATGAAAATTCTGCCGAGGCCTATCTTAAGCTGGGCGAAGCACTGGAGAAATATAAAGGGTTGTCTGCGGCACGGGAAGCGTATGAGAAATATTTAAAGCTGGAACCCAACGGTAAAGCCTCCAAAGGGGTCCAAAAAAAATTACAACGTGCTTCCTAAATGCCTCTTCAGAGGACGGTGGCGGTGCTTTCTCATGGTGGCCAGAATACGGGCAAACCCCTTGTCCCAATCGGGAAACAGATCCACGTACTGGATATCCTTGCTGACACACGCTGGGACGGAGCAATCTTCCAGCCGCACGGGGATCAAAAAAACTTGATCCAGGGGGATGCGTTTCGCACAGTCAAGCGCGTAACGTAATTCTGCGTGAAACTGACCTCTCTTCACCACAGAGCACCTGGAAAAACAAGCGAGGAAAAAGTCGCTGACTTCGATAGCCTGCTCGATAGCGCGCGGCCAATTTTGGCCAGGCAGCAATTTCTTTCGATCAAGCCAGGGATCGTAACCGTGCTCCCGAAAGGCTTCAAAGAGCCTCTCTGCTTTTGTCAAATCCTCCTGGACATAAGCAATAAAAACTCGTGCACCGCCGCGGGGTTCAAACACGGGGCGGCCGTCGGCCGAAGGACGAAACACTCCTAAGCCATCAATTTCCACCGGCGCACCTTGCTCGAGACATAGCCGCAAGACACGAATCAATAGCTCAGCGTTGTTTGCTGTCATTTCGCGAGCCTTTCGATGCGGAGTGGGTCGTGAACTGGAAACCGAGCTTCGGGCCAGGCGTAAAAGTTCCCCATCCGGGAAGACGAACGCTTTTGCCCCGGCGTAAATCGATCAGGATGTCGTGAACAACCCGGTCAAGTTGATCGGCTGCCTCGGCTTGGCTGGTGCGCGCTTGCTTGGCTAAATACCTGGCAATTTCCTGCTTCTTCATGCCGTCTTCATGGTATCAGGCGCCGGTTAGAGGAAGCGTGATTCAGAGCAAAGATTATTGCTTCGGTAAGGCCTCAACTCATTGAAACACAAAGTACTACAATCGCATTCTTGGCGGCTGCGAAAATCGTGACTACCGCGCGGTCAAGGTCTTCTACCTGGACCGTAAAGAATGACGCCCGGCCGCGCACCCGTGTGTCGGCCCTTATCCAGAACTAATACTCCGTTCACCAGGACGTACTCTACACCTTCAGCATACTGGTGAGGCTGTTCGTAGGTTGCTTTGTCGATGATTGTGGCCGGATTGAAGATTGTTACATCCGCCCACATCCCCGGGCGCAACAAGCCTCGATCATATTGACGAATTTTTGCCCCATTGGCGGAGGTCATCTTACGAATAGCCTCTTCGAGAGTCAGCAGTTTCTTTTCCCGTACATATCGCCCCAGCACGCGCGGAAAGGTTCCATAGTAGCGTGGATGCGGAAATCCTTGTGATAGAGGACCATTTGGTTTAACCGCTGCCCCGTCGGAACCGATGGAAACAAAAGGCTGCCTAAGGGCGTATTGCATATCCTCCTCGGAATGATGGAAGTACACCGTCGGCACAGAGCCTCCGTTGTTTTCCAAAAGCTCGAAAAGCACGTCAACAGGCGGGCGCCCAATGGCTGCGATGACTTCGCTCATCCGTTTCCCCTCAAAACGCTTATACTTCGGGTTTGACAAAGATACCAATAGCATGCCGTCCCAACTGCCGGTAGCTGTGTAATGGTTGTACCAGTTGCTACCCGGAATACCGTGCAGGATTTCTTGCTCCAGCCGGGGCCGGAGCCGGGCGCCCCGAAGCCGATCGATCATCGCCTGAGACCCACCTTCATGCGCCCATGGTGGAATAATACTGGCCAAGTTGTTTTGCCCGGCGCGGTAAGGGTACACGTTAGCCTGCACGTCCTGACCACTATCCCGAGCATTTTGCAAAATTGAGATCAGTTCCGGCATCCGGCCCCAAAGTTTGTGCTCCGCGATTTTGAGATGCAGTATGTCCAGGGGTATATGCGCCCGCCTGCCGATCTCCAGTGCCTCCTGAACGCTTTGAAACACCCCATCCCCTTCCGTTCGCACGTGTGTGGAGTAGATGCCGCCGTAACGAGAAGCAACCTCACACATCCCGACCAGCGTATCCGTGTCTATCCAGGAACCCGGCGGTCCGCTCAAGGAGCTTGACACGCCGAATGCTCCCTCCTCCATGGCTTTTTTCACAAGGGCATGCATTTGGCTCCGCTCTGCTTCAGTGACTGGGCCTGGCTTTAAGCCGTGCACATAGGTCCAAATTTGGCTGGACCCGACAAAAGTGCCGATATTAGTTGACACTTTCTGCTTGCGGAGCAACGCAAAGTAGCCGTTGAAGTCCGTCCAACCTCCGGGCTTAAGGCTATGTTCCTGCTTGCCACCGACCGGCGCCACCGACTCGCCTTCACCAAAGACCATCGTCGTCACTCCTTGTCGCACCATGCCTTCCGCATTGCCATCCACCAAGATGGTGCTATCGGAATGATTATGGATGTCGATGAACCCGGGGGCTACTACAAGATTTGTTGCATCAATCAATCGCCTGGCGGTTTTTCCTTTAAGCTGTCCAATCTCCGTAATTTTACCCTGCCAGATTCCCACGTCCGCAAAGAACCATGGGCTGGCAGTTCCATCCACAATTCTTCCGTTGCGGATGAGTACGTCGAAGTCTTGGGCGCCGAGGACGTTGACCAGAAAGATAATCACTGCAAGGAGTCTCATAACAGAGCTGAACCCTTGGTTTCATCGTAATCCCTAACGGCACAACTGCATAGGCCACCTGGACTGGCAGGTTTTTTGTAGCCTGAAAGATTTTGCGTGCTTTTTTTAAAAGGTAGGTCTATAATCGGGATGCAGAAGGTCTCATAACACTGATTCTTCCTAGGACAAAGGAGGGCTTGAGACCATGTTCGAGAGCCTCGATGAGCAAATCAAGCACGACCAGGCCGTTGAAACAAGCAGCAAAGAACGCTGGTTGCAGTTGCTAGCTGGACTGCTTCTGGCGGTGGTCGTTTTCGGGGGACTGTACTTCGGTATCCGGATGCTGGAGTGATCGGACCGGAGCGCTAGCGGACTGACAAGTTGACGGGACCGAGGGTGGCCATAACAGACATGACGCGAGGAGTGTAGTGGGCGTCTTTGTTATAAGTTTGCAGGACTGCACGTAACGGCTTGTTTTTGTATAACTTAGAATTCTTCAGCCGCGTTGCTACAAAATGGATACCCTCGCTCACGGTGCCGAATTCACGGTTACCCTGGTCCCAGCCAAGAAAATTATTTTTCCTCCCCGCTTTTCCGCCGCCTGTCTCCACAAATGCTATGCCCGGCAGCAGCCGCCAGTCCAGATGGTTCACATCGGCAGCCATGATAAAATCACCCGCAAAAGCCGCTGCAGGTGAATCGATTGCAGCAAAAAACTCCTGGAGCCGCAGAAGACGAGGGTCCGTACCGCTTACGGCATAGTGAAATTCCTGGCTCAAACTGGTTTTCGACTGAAAGGTCAACAGGCCCAGCAAAATCACAGCCCCTGTTGAGAGAGTTTTTCTCATCACAAAACCTCCACACAGAAATTCAAAAGTTCATCCCAGAGGCGGCGGCAACTCGGCTTTTCTGGGCAGCCCGGGGCGAATGGCAGGCGAGCGACTAATGCATGCTAGTATACCACGGCTCCCGTAGGCTGACGAAATCCCGAACCGGGAGCGCACCCCAGGGTTCAACGTCGGTTCTTTTGCATTTTTTACACCGCACGTTTCGCCTGAAATTCCGAAATGGATGGCCCCCATACCCCGGTCTTGACAACGCGAATCCAGCGACTAGAATGAGGATAATCTCTGTGTTTCCTATGCAACGATTGTGTGCGCACACCCGGACAGAACTGATTGCACGTCGCGATGGCGTGGATTATTTACGGTGTTTGGATTGCGAACAAGTTTTTGAAGCGGATGATCTGGACGCTGTCCCCACCTATGATGAGGAGGCTGAGGAGAGTGGCAACTAAGAAGCGCATAAATTTTATCGTGCTCTTCCCAAATACGGGAACGGCGTTCCGGTAAATCCTTCCGATCGCTTGGAGAGTTCAGATACAGGCTTATGAAAAGCTCATCGAACCGAGCTGAGAAAATGGTCGCCAGAAGTGTGGGACATGAACCAAACACCGGGGCTGCAAGCTACTGGAGAGCCTGTGAACCCTCCGTGGCAGCCAGCCCGGAAGCCCCCGGCGCAGATGCAGGTTTGCAAACGGAGCTGTTTGAAAGAGCCATTGATCTGTTTCGCGCGGGAGATTTTGCCCAAGCGAAAATTTTTTTCGAAAGAGCGGCGAACGGACCCTTGCGCGATATGGCACATTCTGCCAGAGTACACGCCCGCATTTGCCAACAAAGAACATCCAGGGACGGACCTTCACTACAAGACGCTGAAGATCACTACAACTACGGCATAGCTCTGTTGAACTCTGGAAATCTTGAATCCGCAGCGAAACATTTGGAGACAGCGGTCGAATTGTCACCTGATAAAGATCATTATCACTATTCGTTCGCCCTGTGCTGCGGTTTGCAAAACGATTTTGAAAAAGCTTACGCGCATCTCCAACGCGCGATCGAGCTCTGGCCTCAAAACCGTACTCTGGCTCGCCATGACCCGGATTTTGCCAGGCTGAGCAACCTGCCCCCACTTCAAAAACTGTTGTCTTTAGAGCAATCAGGTGACGAATGAGTGCGGCACTCAACCGGCGCACTCAAAAGGAAAGGGTTCCCGCCATGTCCGCCAAAGTTATACCGGTTGTGAGCCGCCAGGACTTACCCCTTCGAATAGTGTCTGCTGGAGGAGGAAGCGGGCTGGCCACACTTCTAAGGGGGCTCAAGCCTTATGCGAGGTCCAATGCTTCCTCACCAGCCGCCGTAGATCTTACAGCAGTGGTCACTGTCACCGACGACGGCGGAAGTTCTGGAAGGTTACGAAGGGAACTCGACGTCCTCCCTCCAGGGGATATACGGAATTGCATCGTTGCACTTTCTGAAGATGAAACGTTATTGTCGAAGCTCTTTGAATACCGCTTCTCGGCAGGAAGGGGCCTGAGGGGACACAGTTTTGGGAATCTTTTTCTCACTGCTCTGAGTGACATTACAGGCGACTTCCCAAAGGCGGTCAAAGTAACCTCTGAAATTTTGGCGATTGCGGGCAGAATTTTTCCCTCCACAAACTCGAAGGTCACTCTTGAAGCCACGCTGGAAGACGGAACAGTCGTGGCCGGTGAGAGCAGAATCAGCAAGAGCAGAACCCCCATCCGGTCTGTCGCTTTAAAACCACTTCACGTGCAACCCTTAGCAGAAACCTGCCGGGCCATCAATGAAGCTGACCTTGTGACTCTCGGCCCCGGCTCATTGTACACAAGTGTGATCCCTAACCTGCTCGTCGATGGGATTCCTGAATCCATAAGGAAATCCCGGGCACTGACGGCGTACATCGTAAATCTCATGTGGCAACCCGGAGAAACCATGCATTACTCAGCTTCGGACCACGTCCGTGCACTGTGGCGACACGCTAAAATCCCCCTCGACTTCGTTGTAGTTAACACAAGCCCCATTACTACTCAGCTCCAGCGTAAGTACGCGCGCCAGCATGTGCATGCGGTGGAAATTGATCTGGAGGAATTGAACAAAATGAGGGTGGAGGTCGTTGCTGGCCCCCTTTTTGCGGAGGGCGCTGTCGTCCGCCACGATGCGGCAGCACTTGCCCGGGTCATCCTGGAACTGGCACTGGAAAGCAGACGGCGCCGCAAGACATAGGGTGACCGGTTATAGACCACAATGGGATTATGGACACACCAGTAACGATCTTGATCCTGGCTGCAGGGCTAGGCACACGCATGAAGTCTAAGAAGGCGAAGGTGCTTCACCGCGCCGGCGGACGCGCACTTATCGAACACGTGGTGGACACAGCGCTTCAGTTAACTTCAGCCGAGCGGATTTTTGTTGTGGTGGGGCACCAAGCTGCGGAGGTTCAAGCACTGGTGAAGGACCGCCGGGTCCGTTTTGTAATGCAGCAAGAACAAAAAGGGACTGGACATGCCGTCATGATGGCACGCGACGTCACCCAGCCTCATGTCGGGTGTTTGCTGGTGTTATATGGCGATGTGCCCCTGCTGACCGCCTCCACACTCCGGACCTTAATTACGACTCAGGCAGGCTCTGATTGCGCAGCAACGATCATCACCACATGCCTCGATGATCCCACCGGGTACGGGCGTGTGATTCGTGCCCCCGATGGAACCGTCCAGGCCATCGTCGAGCAAAGAGCGGCGACCGCTCAACAGTTCAGCATTCGGGAGATCAACTCAGGTATTTACTGCTTCGATGCGGCGTTGTTGTGGAAACACATAGGGGAAATCCAGCCCAATAATCCCGCCCGGGAGTTTTATCTCACCGATATTGTGGAAATATTTCGCCGCGCAGGTCTCCGTGTTCAAGCCCTGCAGCACGACAATCCCCGAGAACTGTTAGGCATCAATACACGCGAGGAGCTTGCTGCAGTAGATGGCATTTTCCGGGAGACTGCCGTGCAGCAGCTTATGCGCAGCGGCGTCACAGTAGAAAAGCCGGACACAGTAGTTGTCGATTTGGGAGTAAGCGTAGGGATGGACACGGTTATTGAACCATTCGCGCAGATTTTGGGACAAACAACCGTTGGTTCGGACTGCCATATTGGTGCGGGATCGATCATCTGTGATTCACAGATTGCCGATGGCTGCTTTATCGGTCCGTACACGATCATTACCGAATCCAGGCTCGAATCTGGCGCGGTAGTGGGACCTTATGCCAGGTTACGCACGGGCACCGTTGTCGGTGAAAACGCTCGTGTGGGCAATTTCGTAGAAGTCAAGAAAACACATATAGGCCCCGGAACGAAAGCCATGCATCTTGCCTACCTTGGAGATGCAATCGTAGGCTCGGAGGTCAACGTTGGCGCCGGCGCCATCACGTGTAATTACGACGGCTACAAGAAACACGAGACTAGGGTGGGTGACAGAGCTTTTATTGGTAGCAATGTGACCCTTGTGGCGCCGCTAGAGGTAGGATCTGGCAGTTTCGTGGCCGCGGGTTCCGTTATTACAGAATCCGTGCCTGAAGATGCACTGGCCATCACAAGAACACAACAGGTCAACAAGCCGGGCTGGGCCCGCCGGCGCCGTGAACAACACCCGGAATAAATCGCTTACGTCACCTGCGCGCCGGCGGGGTCCAGCGCGCCCTACCTCCCGTTTCCACCAGAAACTTGATCGCCTCCATGTGACACAGCAACTGTATATCAAGAAGTTGCTCCGGAGTGAAAATCACTAGCTTACCGTCACGTTTGGCGGTACTGAAAGCGTGTGAAGGCGACTCGATGACTACGCTCAATGCCCCGCATTGTAGGTTAAGTGCCGTGTCCAGATTATAGGGCGAGGATGAGCCCTTTTTGGGATCGGCTTCAATAACAGGATCGCGGGTCTTTTGGAAATTCCAGGCAGTTAGCTGTGTGTGAACGCGGCGGAAAAGCTCCTCATATACGGGCATAAGTTCACGTTCTGCAAAGGGACGGTGCATGAGGGGAAAAACCGCTCCCGTGTGCATGTTAAGAATGAGGTCAGGTCGCTCGCGCGCAACCAGCTGGAGTAGGGCTTCCGTTTCCGGCTGGCGGCGCCCCAGAAAATCGTCATGCTGTATGTTCACGCCCGCGTCGTTGGGATAGCCTCCCGGAAACTGAGTCTTCGAAAAGTCCAAGGGGATAAATTCTTTACATTGTGGCCAGCCAATATTTTTTCCGTCCAGACGTCCGCCTGTATTGAAATACTCAGCTACTGTCTCATCTTCTCCACGGAATCGTTCCATTCGTAACGGCACGCGAGCACGCCCGTCGGGATTAACGATAGGAATGAGGATGATTCGGTCGAGACTCAATGCAGACTCGAGAATAGAAGACCAGCTGGTTCCCCGCAAATCCTTCGACGTTTCCATCACGGAAATAAGGTTGACCATACCAACAATCCCTTCAAACTCACCACCGTGCACGCCTGCCATGGCCATGTAAACCTTTTTTGAATAGTCCGGGCCCAGAAAGGCTCGGACATCACCGAATCCCAGTGATCCAGAGAAGGTTGTCGTGCCGTTGGCTCGCCGTGGTTTGCCGTAAAAAACGGCACGGATCGGGCGTCCGCCGGCGGAAGTGCCAATAGTCACGACTTCGCCAGTACGGACGCGTTTATCGAGGAACGCATTTACAGCGTCTACGGTGCTCACCCAAAAATCCGGGATGTGCTCCGGCTCTTCGAGGTAAGAAGCCGGAACATTGGAGAACTGCCGACTGGGGTTCGCAGCGAGGCAGGCAACGACTAGTACGCAGCACCCTGCGGCCGGCCAAAATTTTGATAAGTGCTTCACGCACGCCTCCTCACCAGCCTAAAAACTGGCCAACCCTTCGGTTAACTCGATACGCGTCCCCCAGGGATCGGTAAGAAACGCCAAAGTGAGTCCCAGATCGGGTCGCGGGGTAGGCGACGTATCCAATTTCACACCCTCGGCCTCCAGGCGTGCACAGAATGACCTGATATCTTTGACCTCAAAGCTCACGTGATCCAGACTTCGACCTTTAGTTGGCGATGTGGGCTTTTCCGTATCGGTCCACGATAGGTTAACACCGGGGAGATCGGCCGCCAGGAAGCGGTCCCTCATCCCAGGTACGGCACCAAACATCCTGGCGTACCAAGCCCGCATCTCAGAGGAATGGTTGGAAGCAAAATGCAGATGATGGTGCTTGATGGGAACGTCCAGAGTACGCTCTTCAATGAATTCCACCTTGACATCACCAGGGAAAAAGGCAAAAACTGACGCTTATCCGCACTCTCTTTTATGATGCGCGCACCTGCCGCGCTCAGTTTTTCCCTTACCGACGCTGCACTGCGAACAGCAAACGCAATATGGTCCACTATAGATCCTTCGGTACCGCCGCTGGACTCTCCTTTACGAAATCCGATCAGGACACCCGGAAACATGGCGTATTCGAGCGCACCAGACTTGACCAGCTTTCCGCCGAGTGCTCCGATCCAAAGCCTTTTTTGAGCCTCGGCGTCCGACGTAACGATGTGATAGTGCCCCATAGATACGCCGATCGAGTTCGGGGGCGCAACCTGGGCCAAAAGCGGGAAACAAAGGGTGAAAGAAAGGAGGAACTTATGCATATTCTCGAAATTATCTCACCAGTGTTGCGGTAAACGGGAGACGCTTTCCCGAAGAACTAGACATATAAGCGCCACAAGGCGCAAGGTTATAAGTAATGGAACCTTATCATTCGACCACTCAGTCACACCAGACAATTAGGAAAGAGGCTGCAGTACACAACCAATGGGTGACAAACAACACCAACCGTTTCAGCTCTCCTTCAGCCCCTCTCTGATGATCGGTTTCCAAGGTTCACGAGTCACCTCCGATAGCGGCCTGATTGTGGTGCGCCAGTTGGACGAACGGCTCGGGCTCAAGGAACTCATCGAACAGCACTTGACCGCCCGTCGCCGGGGCATGAACAGGCAGTTTCCCTTGGCGTATCTGTTTCGGCAGTCGGTGTACAGTCGCCTGGCGGGCTACGAGGATGTCAACGACGCCGACCGGCTGAGTCAAGACTCGACCTTCCAGTCGATCGGCTCCGGAGAAGATCTGGGCGCGAGCAGAGGCACACAACAGATTTAACCAAACACACTTCAGCGCGTTGGATACCGCCGCGCAGTTTGACGCCGCAGGACGGTAGGTTAATGCGCGTTTCGGCGAGTTCACGGCAGCTCGCTAGCCGCGCCGGATGCAGATGGCGCTGAGGTTGAACTTGTAAGGGAGCTTGGCCAGATTACTTCATTCGGTGTGTAGGCGTGCGGCAGCTACGATGTATACTGGCTTGTCATGATTGGTTTGGCTTGGTTGCGGAATGTGGTTGCTGTCGGGTTGTGCCTGACCCTGCCGCTGGCGTGCGCGCAGGGAGGACCGTGGATTACACTCATTCAGCCTGACAACCTGAAGGGCTGGCGGGTGGAGGGAAAGGCCGACTGGAAGGTCGAAAACGGAGTGCTGATCGGGCAGCAAGGTCCCGGTGGCGCAGCGGGAGATCTGTTCAGCGAACAGCAGTTTGCGGATTTTGAGTTGGAAGCCGAATGGATGATGTCCTTCCCGGGTAACAGCGGTATCTGGTTCCGGGTAAGCGGCCCCAACACGGGTTATCAGGCAGATTTTCTCGACCAGCCCAGTCACCCCGGGGTGCTGTCAGGCTCGCTGTACTGCATGGGCAAAGCCTTCTTGGCGGAGAACCGGGATCCTTCAACGGTCCACCGGGAGGGCTGGAACAAGCTCAGGATCCGGGCGGTAGGCGACCATATCGTGATCGAGCAAAACGGCAAAAAGGTGGCCGAGGCTCATGACAAGACGTTTCCCGGACCGGGGAGCGTTGGCGTGCAGGTGCACGCTGGGAAGCAATTTGAGGGCATGAAAGTGAGTATCAGGAACATGAGGATCCGACCGTTAGAAGGGCGCTGAGGAAGCCCTCCCGGCGGCGGTTCTCCACAAGGAGCATGCATGAAGCGACGTAGTTTTCTTTCAGCTTCCGTGGGAGCGATAGGCTTCCCCTATGTGGCGTCCTCCACCGTATTGGGCGCAAACGATCGTATCGACATCGGGTTCATCGGCGTGGGAGGACGGGGCAGTTGGCTGATCCGCCACGAAGACTTCGGCGAGCACCGCATACGGGCGATTGCTGACTGCTGGGCGCCACGGCTCACCGAAGTAGCCAAACTTCACCCCGACGGGGACAAGTGGGCCAAGTATACGGACTACCGCCGGATGCTTGAGAAGGAAAAGCTCAACTGCGTGTTCGTGGAAACCACCACGCATGCGCGGGTGCTCATCATGATGCAGGCACTCCAGGCGGGGCTGGACGTCTATGGAGAGAAACCCCTTACGCTCACCGTCCAGGAAGGGCAAGTTTTGCTGAGGGCGGTGCGGCACTACAAGCGGGTGTTGCAGACTGGAACGCAACAACGGTCCATACCGATCAATATATACGCGAGCAACTTGGTGGCCAAAGGCAAGATTGGCAAAATCGAAAAAGTGATTGTGTGTAACTTTCTCGGTCCGGAGCGCTGGAAGCCGCAGCCGGCCGAGCCGCTGCCTGAAGGTCTGGATTGGGACCAATGGTGCAATCAGACAGAGCTACGCCCTTACCACGAGCTGTTGCATCGCAGTTGGATGCGATGGTGGGATTATGACGGCGGGGGCCAGTCTTGGGGAGTCACCGGATGGGGAACCCACTCACTGGATCAGGTGCAAGCGGCGTTGGCCACGTCGCTGACCGGCCCAGTGGAGATCATCCCGGAAGAGCCTGGCCCGCAGTGCAAGGTGACGCTGAAGTACGCCGGTGGCACGCGGGTTTGCCTGGAACAGGCAATCATCCAGGATCACCAGCAGCTTGGTGCGATTTTCTTGGGCACGAAGGGCCGCATCCAGATCCTACGTGGCGACTTCATCGCGAACCCTCCGGAGCTGAAAAAGGGCGCTCCGGAGGTTACGAAGGAAGGCCCGGGTGAGAATGTCTTCCACCTCCGGAACTTCTTCGAGTGCATCAAGTCGCGAAAGCGGCCGAACGCGGACGTGGAGATCGGACACCGGTCAAATTCGGTATGCCACTTGGTGAACATCTGCCGCGATTTGCAACGGCCTCTGAAGTGGGATCCGAAGGCTGAGCGCTTTGTGGGTGACGAAGAAGCCAACAAGTTGCTTTCGCGGCCGCGGCGCAAAGGCTACGAATTGCCGGCCATCGCTTAAGTGGCGGGCTGAGTAGCATTGCGTTAGCTCAGGCGGAGCAGAAGGCTGCCAAGCTCGTTGGGCCGGAGTATGGCGTCGTTGGGGTAGAGGTGGTACAGGTTGGCGCGGGTGACCTGCAGATGGTAGGGCGAGAAAAGAACTGGGGGTGCAAATGATCGCGGCCTATTCGCTGCAAGCTAAGGGGCGTCGAGAGAGCAGCTTTAGGAGGTGGCAGGCAAGGTTGCTGCAAGAGTTGCCTCTGGGCGGGATCCGGGAAGTGGATGCAGCTAATTAATTCCTGCCGGATCACTACCATGACGAGTTCAATAGAAAGTTTTACGCGCAAGGCTACCGAGAAGGTGACCGCATTGCGATCAACGAGGCCAAAGGGGCTGGAGCGGGCGTTCCCGGTGCAGACGGAACGACTGGTAGACAAGGACAATACCTTGCAACTGGCAGCGCTTTTGGCAAATATAGAGAAGCCATTAACGGTTGCGATAGTAAGGGAGATCTGAAGATGCGACTCGGTATTGCGATCATGTTATGTCCCGTGATCGGCATCTCCGCACGGGACCTTGTACGAATTCCCACAGGTGTGCGTGAAATAGTGGATCCAGTTACCGGGGTGAAGGTGACAGTGAAAATCAACGAGTTTCTAATGTGCCCTACTGAGATTACTCAGCGGGAATGGATTGAAGTGATCGGAGATAACCCTGCAGTCTACCGGGGAGACGAAAGGCCCGTCGAAAATGTAAGCTGGTGGGACGCTATCCGGTACGCCAACCTACGGAGCCTCCGTGAAGGCCTGGAGCCATGCTACGACCTTGTGACCGGCGAGTGTGACCTCACCAAGAGCGGATACCGGCTTCCAACCGAGGCAGAATGGGAGCATGCAGCTGCTCTGCCGGAGCGAATGCCCACAGACATAGCAAAGTACGCCAACCTCGGCAGTGCTGATACGAAAGACCCCGCATTGCTTGTCTTAGCTATTCGTGAAAAGAGCACCATGCCAGTAGCAAGTTTTCCACCGAACAAGTATGGCTTATACGATATGCTCGGCAACGTTTGGGAGTGGTGCAACGACTGGTTCAACCCCGAAAACACTCCGCAGGCATTACTCAACCCGCCTGGAGCCTTGTGGGGAGTGGCCCGCGTACTCCGTGGAGGATCTTTCCTCAGTACGACCTCAAGGTGGGCGCGGGGGTATAGGACGTCAATGGAGCCGGGTTATAAAAGCCGATTCACGGGGTTCCGGCTGTGTCGGAGCCTGAAACGCGCAACACAACCACGGACTGAGCTGGTGAGCGCCAAGTGGTTTGAAAAGTTCGGCCAGCCGCCCGCAGGCTTTGAGACCGCCACTGGTTCTCTCTCTCCACTGACTGAGTATATATCCAGCGTTGCGGAATGGCAGGCCCGCAAGGAGGTCTTAAGAGCGAAATGGCGCCGCCTTCTCGGCGCACCCAATATACCCGTTCCCGTACCCCAGGCGCGGATAGTGCGGACCTTTGAAGAACAGAATTACACGGGAAAGCTGCTGTATTTGCAGGTGGAGCCGGAGCATTGGGAGAAGATCTTCTTCATGACGCCAGTGAAGCGGATCACGCGGCTGCTCCCTGTGGTGATTGTTCCTTATTACGATGTCGACACACCAGCGGGGGCGAATATGGGCGGGCGGTCATTCATGCCCCCGAGCGTTCGTAGCTTCGCCTACATGGCCGCACAAAGAGGTTTCTTGGCCGTCGCGGTCCGGTGGTTCGGGGAAAGCTATGCCGAGTCATATCCAGAGGCTGTGGCCGCGCTGAAGCTGCGCCACCCAAACTGTACCGGTCTTGGAAAGTGGGTCTGGGATGCACAGCGGTTGCTTGACTACCTGTACACTTTACCGGAAGTGGACCGTAACCGCATCGGGATGATCGGTCACTCGCTCGGCGGTAAGATGACCCTGTACGCAGCTGCTATGGACGACCGGGTCACTGTAGCGGTTTCTTCAGAGCCCGGTATAGGGCTGTCGTTCTCCAACTACGACGACTACTGGTATTTCGGTGAGTTTATCCACAAGTGGGACAGGGCGACGGATCATCATGAACTGCTGGCGATGGTAGCGCCGCGGCCGTTTCTACTCATCGGCGGAGATGATTCGGACAAGGACCAAAGTTGGTATTACATCAACGCGGCCCGGAAGGTATATAGCCTTTTCGGTGATCCGCGCCGGATCAGTTATTTCAATCACAGGAAAGGACATACGCCCACACCGGAGGCGGTGGAACTGTCCATGGAGTGGCTGGCGAAATTCCTGGAGTAAAGGACGATGAAATGACGAGGAAGGCGGTTTTCCTGTTCGTCGCCGTGGGTATGCTCTACGGCGGCACTTCCGATTGGATAAGCTCCATCAGGCCGGATCACCCGCGGCTGTTCTTCAATCGTGACACATTCCCCGTAGTAAAGGCCCGGGCCACTGGAGAGGAAGCGGCGCTGTTTCAGGAGATGCGGAACCGGATCGATGAACTCGCCCGGAAGGAACTGAAACCCGGTGACTACGGCACACAAGCGGCTGAGGCAGCATTCGTTCATCTGGTCACAGGTGAAGGTAAGTACGGAGAGCTGGCCAAGAAGTTGTTGGAACAGAGCATCGCTTACTACCACGACTGCTTCGCACAAAAACAAAGCGTAAATTGGTATTCATTTTCGCGGATCAACGCCTGGGCGGCATTCGACTGGCAATTCAATGAATTGACGGCGGAGGAAAGAAGACGGCTGGGCCGGGCATTCCTCGATGCTACAAGCTTCGAGCAACCAACACGGTCGCGCAAGGCCTTCGAACGGGAAAATTGGGGAGGCCCGGAGTCAGGCTTTTACAGCACGCCAAGTCAGTTATGGTACGCCGGACTGGCCACCTACGGCGCCGGAATCGACGACGAACGGGCTGAGCGCTTCCTGCGGGATGGATATGCCCTGTTTATCAAACTGCTGGAGCACCGTAGGAATGCAGCTTCCGACGACGGTGGTTCGGCCTCTGGTGCTCTAAATTACGCCCTGGCGGCTTACCCCTGGGCGGAATTTAATTTCTTCCATACATACCGTTCAGCTACAGGAAAAGATATTGCCTCCGAGTGGCCATATGTCGCGTACCTCCCTTCGTACATTTTCTGGAACTGGCTGCCCGGCGGACGCGAGTTCGGCTATGGTGACTCCTATCACACGACGAACAGAATCGGCATCGCCGGACTGAATATCCACCTATCGCAGATTGTTCAGTTTTATGCCGGAAGTATGCCGGAATGTGCTGGATTTGCCAGGTGGCTGCTTGAGAAAACGCCCAGGGAGGAGAGGAGCCCTTTCCCGTTCACCCGTTTCCTTCTCACTTCTATGCCGGACGTCCCGCCGGCCAGGGAACCGCAGCGGCGGATGCCTATGGCGCGCCACTTTGAGAACATGGGGCAGACGTTCTTTCGATCAGGTTCTGGACCGGATGATACGTACGCGATGTTCGTGGCTGGTGGAGTACTTGAAATGCACAAGCATTTCGATCACAACAGCTTCACAATCTACAAGAAAGGCTTCCTGGCTCTGGATACGGGCACACGCCCTGAGCCGGGACAACATCTCACGCACTATTACTCACGAACAGTAGCGCATAACGCTATCCTCATCCGTATGCCCGGGGAACAGATGCCGCGTTACTGGGGTAATCCGGCACCAGAGGAGGAACCAGCGCCGGTTCCCAATGACGGGGGCCAGAGGAAAGTGCTGGGGTCAAAGGTGGTGGCGTTCGAGACCAGGCCCGAATATTCCTACGTGGCAGGAGATGCTACTGCGGTATATCATCCTGACAAATGCAAACTGGCGCTGCGCCAATTCGTTTTTTTGCCTCCCGATCATTTTGTGGTATTTGATCGTGTGACATCCTCACGGGCCGAGTATAAGAAAACGTGGTTGCTGCACACTGCCGCGGAGCCGAAGATTCGGGGGCAACTATTCAGAGCAGATCACGAGGAAGGAAGGTTGTTCTGCCGGACACTGTTACCTGAGCGCGCGCACATTGAGAAAATCGGCGGGCCAGGAAGACAGTTCTGGTCCGATGGAAGAAACTGGCCCCTGCCCAAAGGTTATAGGATTCCAGACACAACCCCGCTGCTCGGCCAATGGAGGGTGGAGGTTTCACCTGAGCACGCAGCCACAGATGACATCTTCTTGCACTTGATCCAGGCAAGCGATTTGAAAGTTGCACAGATGGTGGATGCCAAGCTCCTGCGTGAAGCTGACCTTCTAGGAGTACAGTTCCGCTACCGCGATGCGGAGTGGCGTGTCCTGTTCGCTACTAAGGGCCCACCAGCCGGCAGCATCCGCTTAAAGCGCGGAGCCAGGATAGTTGTAGACCGCAAATTGACCCAAGAAGTGATGCGAAAAGCCGGGCTGTGGGGAAACCCACCCGTTCGTTAGAGAAGTCAGATTACACACAGGAACAGCTGGGGTGGGTGGTGGGGTTCGAACCCACGGCCACTGGAACCACAAACGTAAATGCGGGGGTCTGGGGGCGGTTCCGGGCGGTTAATTCCCTTATTTTCCAACAAAGGGGTTTCCCACAGTTGCCCCCGGTTACCCCTCTACGGGCACAGTTTTGGGCACAGTTTTCAAGTTTCAGACCTGAGAATCTGAAATCGGGTTGGAGGTGATATGTGGCAAGAGTGAGACAGAAGGATGAGGCAGGGCCGGCGGCGGCTGTCGCCCGCGAAGCGGCTGCGCCGGGTCCCGCTCCGGCGGCAGCTGCTGCTGCGGAAGAGAGGCCGATAGCGGCTTCCACCGTGACGCTGCGGTTCGATGAGCGCGGTGAACCACTGCCGGCGAAAGGCGAGACTATGGAGCGCGCCCGTGAGTGGCTTGAGCGGATGGGCGCGCTGGAAGTAGAGCCGGAACCGGCGGCTGAATCTGGCGCCGTCTTCGTCGATGAGGCGTTGGTCGGTCATCTGCTGCACGGGGTCAATTTGCTTCAGGCGGGCCTGGTTCGCGGTCTTGTGGGCTTGCCTTTCGATCAGGCGTTTTCGGCGCTGAGGTTTAGCGACAAGGAGGTTTCCGAGGTCGCGCCGGCGGCGGTTGCCGTGCTGGAGAAACGGCTTCCGGGCTGGCTCGCGGGACATCAGGAGGTGATTGGCCTGGGGGTGACCCTGGCGGCGCTGGAGGCGAGCAAACTTGAGGTACTGCGCAAGCTGCTTCAGGAGCGCGGCAAGGAGGTGGTCAATGGGTAGTTCATCATTCTGGTCTGAGTCGTTGGACTATTGGGTTAATCAGGTGCAGTTGGGTGTGCCGCTGCAACACGTGCCCAAGAGCCTGCGGGCGCGGGTGGCGCGTCGTTTGGGGCTGGCTGGAAATCTGCCGGCTGAGGATTCGCCGGAGGCCCCGGAGGGCCAGCAAGGGGGTCTTATGCGTGCTGTGGAACAGCCTGCGCGTGCGGCTTGGCGGCGCGGTACGGCGGGCCTGGTGCTGGCGATGGTCCTGCCTTTCATCGGCCTCGCCGTGCTGCTGTGGTTCGTGGGGCGGTTGCCTGAGCGCGCGGGCGGCGCGGGCTTTGTTGAAGGTTTGGGCAAGGTCAAGCTGCCGGCGGGCGCGGGTGGCGCGGGCTCTATCGTGGGGCAAGCGGTGTAGCTGTGCAGAACCGGATCGTCGGTATTCTCGGTCGCAAGGGCAGCGGGAAGTCTTGCGCGCTGCGCGAGCTTGTCGCTCGGGCTCCGCGGCTCGTGGTTTGGGACCCGATGGCGGAGCATGGCGCGCTATGTCTCAACCACTTGGAGAGCATCCAGCGGTTGGTGCGGTTTCTGCACTGGAGCCGGGGAAGGTCGTCATGGTCTGCCAACTATGTGCCACATCACGATCTGGCGGAGGAATTCAACCTGTTCGCCGGCTGGATCTACCGCTACGGGCGGATGCTCGTTGCGGTGGAAGAGGTGCCTATGATCTCGCAACCAAACTGGGTGCCCCCGGAGTTCGACCGGCTGATCCGGCTGGGGCGGCATCGGCAGATTGATCTTGTCTGGACTGGGCAGCGGGCGGCGGAGATTGCCCGGAGGCTCACGGCGGCCACGGATGTCTTCGTGCTTTACGCTCAGACTGAGGCTCGGGACTTGGATGCCCTGGCGGACCGCTGCGGGGCGGAGGTTGCAGAGAAGGTCTCGCGGCTTGGCTTGCACGGGCGGCTGGTCTTCGATGTGCTTGGCCGAACCGTTTGTCAAGGGCGTCTCGATGATCTGCTGGAGTCTTTTGAACCCGTTCGAAATCGGCCTCTTTCGAAGTTCGCTTGAAGGGGGACATGTGAAACTGCAAGCTCAAGGGGAGACACATATTGGAATCGAACCGGGACGCAATCGTTCGAACGGCGTTCAAACGGCGTAAGAGGGCGGCCTATAATGAGCGCAAGCGGCGCATCCTGGCGGCTCTGCAAGGGCGTGGCTGGATCACGGCGGCGATGGTGGCGGCGCTTTCTGATTGCCATCCGAAAAAGGGCATTTATGCCTGCCTGAACCGGCTGCGGCGCTGGGGGTTGGTACGCCGCCGGCGTCACGGGCGGGGCCTTCTGGTCTATGCTCTATCTGAGCGGGGCCGGAGCCGGCTGGATTGGCTTTCGTCGTTGCGGCGGGTTAGGGGCGATCAGGAAGATCTGGGCGTCGCCGCTGTCGGGCGGATAGCGAGGGGGCTAGAGCGGAGGAAACTGGATTGAAGGGTGCGGCGGACGAGGGCTTTTCAGAAGTCCCCTTGGGACGGCGATTTTCGGCGCTCAAGGTATCGGGAGTCGGCAGGCTTGCGCACTCTTATTTGTGGGGGTAAACTGCACGTTTTCGGAGGAAGTCTGCCATGCGCAAGTGGGTTGCAGCTTTGGCGCTGATTGCGGTGGTGGCGGCCGGTCAGGAGCCCGCCGAAATCCCTATCGGCGCGCCGGCCATGAAGAAGCCCAGCCGCCAGGGCTTACTGCCGGCGGGAGGTACCGGGGTCGTCGACAGCAAGGTCCAGGAACTGGTGCGGGCCGGCGCCCGGACGGTGCCGGTCTTTATCGTCTTGCGGGACCAGCCGCACCGCCAGGTTCTGGACCGTTACGAAGGTCCGGCCCGCCTCCGGTTGCAGGTGCTGGAGGGCCGCTACGCCGAGCTTTCCCGGCAGATTCTGCCTTCCGAGGCCCAACTGTCCCTGGCCCGCAGCGATCTCGAGCGGGAGATGCTCGAAGTCCGTCAAGCTGCCTTTCGGGAAATCGAAGCGCGAATCCGGCCCGAGCAGGATCAGGTGGAAGCTCTCCTGACAAGCTTCGGTGCGCGCAATATCCACCGATACACGGCTATTAACATGCTGGCGGCGGAGGTGCCGGCCGCGGCGGTTGACACCCTGGCTGCGCACCCCGCTGTCGCCGAAATTAGTCTGATCGAAAAGCAGTCTGCCCAGTTGGCCGTAAGCGTTCCCAGTTTGGGGGCGCCCGTGTTCTGGGCTGCGGGCTACACCGGAGCTGGTGAGTCGGTGGCCGTCATGGACACCGGGGTCAGGACCAGCCACCCGGCCTTTTCGGGTTTGAACATCGTCAACAAGGTGTTCCTCGACTACGGTAAACAAGACCCCTGCTTTGGCGATGATGCGACTTCCCCTGAGGACAAGCAGGAGCACGGCACGCATGTGGCGGGAATTGTGGCCAGCCGGGGCGCTCCCGGCTGGTCCGACTACTGGGGCGTTGCCCGAGGGTTGGGAACACTCTACAACCTGAAGATAGCGTACTTGGACAAATGCACAGGCAGAGGCCATTCCCAAGGTAATGATCCGGTGGCTGCCCTGAACTGGGCTGTCCAGCAAGCCCCCTGGGTGAAGGTTTTCAACTACAGCTACGGAGGGGACGTCAGCGACGACGACGACGTCCGGGCAAGGCTTTTTGACTACTTTGCTGACACTTACGGCTTGACGATCACCGTCAGCGCGGGCAACGACGGCTGGTCCCTGTTCGGGCTCTTCGAGCCGACCAGGAAGGTGACAAGTCCTGGGATTGCCCACAACGTTCTCACTGTAGCTTGGATGAACACAGAGCACACGGTGGATCGCAGTGACGATACCGTCGCTGCTCAGAGTAGCCGAGGGCCCACCTCGGGCGGCCGGAAAAAGCCTGACATTGCAGCGCCGGGCGGTGCGTGCGACGATTTCCTGGGAACACATTGGACGGCAGGCATCTATTCGACCGCATTCGACTCGGACGGATTTAGGGAGATGGCCGGCACCAGCATGGCTGCGCCGCACATCGCCGGGTCGGCGGCGTTGCTGCGCCAAGCTGGCGTGCAAGACCCGCTGGCTATCAAAGCCCTGCTGTTGAACACTACCGATTGGCTTTATTGGAGCAATGACCAGGGCTGGGGCTACGCCAACCTTGCTCGCGCCTTCAGCCAGCGTGATAATGTGCTCGCTTCCACTCTTTCCTCCGGTCGGATGCGGCTCTACAAGGGCATAGCGAACGGGCTCTTTTATTCAACTCTCACCTGGAATCGGTCTGTCTATCAAGGATTCACCGGGGGCTGCCTCTCCAATCTGGATCTTTCCCTCTACGACGCTTCTTCGGGCGCACTGCTCAATTCCTCGGCGTCATTAATCGACAACGTGGAGAAGGCCTACGCAACGCTCTACGGTCCGCTGGTGGTGAATGTCACCCACTGGTCAGACGGCTCTTGCCGGTCTCCGGAAAACTTCGGGCTGGCGTTTTCCGAAGCAGGGTTTCAGCCCGCCACAGGGCCGGTGTTTAACCTATCCTGCAACGCACCAGCCACCGTTGCTCCCGGCGCCCAGTTCTCTATGGCGTGCACTATCGCCAACCGTGGCGATCTGCCGGCGCTGTCCGTGCAGGGAGCGCTAGGATTTGCTGGCGGCGCGAGTGCTTCTTCCCAGGACTTCGGAACGATTCCGCCGGGCTGGTCGTCCACAAAGACGTGGTTGGTTACCGCTCCGGCCTCCATTGGCACGTTCACGTTGCAGCTTGCCGCCCAGAGCAACTCTTTCGGGGGACTCTTTTCAGGGTCAGCCAGCATCACGTTTGCGACCGCCGCCGCGGTATGCACTGTTGCAGTCTCGCCGGACTCGCTAAATATGCCGGCTAATGGAGGAAACGGGACCCTCACCGTCACGGCCCCGGCGGGTTGCGCCTGGCAAGCGGCGAGTAACGCGGCATGGATTACCATCACCGGGGGCGCCCAAGGGAGCGGGAATGGAACCGTTACATTCACGGTAGCCGCTAACACCGGTTCGACCGCTCGGACAGGCATCATCGCCGTGGGAGGCCAGGCTATCGCAATCTCCCAAGCTGGCGCGTCGAGCGCGCCCGTCGTGACCTCGGTCGTGAATAGTGCCAGCTTCCAGCCCGGCATCGCGGCGGGAGCGTGGATCTCGATCTTTGGCACGAACCTCAGCACGACCACCCGTATCTGGCGTAACGACGAGATCGTCGGTGGAGTTCTTCCAACCCAGTTGGACGGGGTCCGCGTGGCGGTCAACGGTAAGATGGCGGCAGTTTATTACATCAGCCCGACGCAGCTCAACGTGCAGGCGCCGGCGGACGACGCGGTGGGGCCCGTGCCGGTCCAGGTCACGACCGCCCAAGGCACCGCCACGACAACAGCCCAAATGCAGGCGTTTGCGCCGGGTTTGTTCTTGTTCGATAGGGAGAACCGCCGCTACGCGGCGGCGCAGCACGCTGTCGACTACAGCCTGGTAGGCAAAGTGGGCCTTTATCCGGGCTCCACGCCGGCCAAGCCGGGTGAGATTGTGATCCTCTACGGGACAGGATTCGGACCCACTAATCCGCCGCTTCCTACAGGCCGGGTGATCACCGAGCCAGCTCGCTTGGCCAATCCGGTGCAGGTGAGCATCGGCGGTCTACAGGCGGAGGTGCTGTGGGCCGGCCTCAGTGCCGCCGGTCTTTACCAGTTTAACGTAAAGGTGCCTGATGCACTTTCCGACGGCGACGCCGCAGTCGTCGTCGAAGTCGCTGGACTGCCGGCCCAGGGCAACGTGTTCCTGACCGTGCAGCGGTAGCCGCCGCCCCAGCGCGCATTATGCCGGGTCCTACTCTTGACCGTATTATGCGGTTAGGCCGGCATCGTGCCATTGATCCGGTGTGGACGGCTCAAAGGGTCTCGGAGGTTGGGCGTCGGCTGACGGCAGCTTGTGACCTGTTTGTGTTTGTAGGCCCCCAGTCGGAGCCCAGAGATCAGGAGGCGCTGGTGAATCGTGTGGGCGTCGAAATAGCCGAGCCAGTGAACCACCTGCCGGTTCATGGTGTCCTAGTTTGGGACGTGCTCGGCCACCAGGTTCGAAAGGGGCTGAATCGCCTGCGGTTTAATTGAACGTGGCGGCATGGTTTGAGTCGAGTGACGGACCGTTCGAAGTTGCTTGGAAGGGAGACAGTAAGAACTGCAAGATGGAGTTGCAACACACGCGGGATTCGAAGCGCGGAACATACGCTCGAACCGCCTTAAAACACCCCAGAAACGGCCGTAGGAACGAGCGCAAGCGGCGCGTGCTGGGTGCGTTGGAGGGGCGTGGCTGGATCACGGCGGCGATGGTAGCGGCGCTTTCTGATTGCCATCCAAAAAAGGGCATTTATGCCTGCCTGAACCGGCTGCGGCGCTGGGGGTTGGTACGCCGCCGGCGTCACGGGCGGGGCCTTCTGGTCTATGCTCTATCTGAGCGGGGCCGGAGCCGGCTGGATTGGCTTT
>Ga0315298_1003143_pt1 | contig 26720 bp, 27 predicted proteins | sample WHS_1_MG_FD_203077 | JGI IMG/M metagenome (GOLD analysis project Ga0315298, IMG submission 203077) | Extremophilic microbial mat communities from Washburn Hot Springs, YNP, Wyoming, USA - WHS_1_MG | ecosystem: Environmental > Aquatic > Thermal springs > Hot (42-90C) | place: USA: Wyoming... | reverse complement strand
GGAATTTTATTTTCCTTTGCGAATTTTTCTATTTCTTTTGAAAAATTTTCTGCCAAATCGAATTTGTTAATGACAATTCCGTGTTTGATTTTAAAATGATTTGCCAAATACAAAACTCTTTTTAAATCAAAAAGAGCAGATGGTGTAGGTTCTGTTACAGCCACAACATAATCTGTGCCAACTAATGAAGCAATCACTGGGCATCCAATTCCTGGAGCAGAATCAATAATCATAATTTCTGCTTTTATTTTTTCAGAAATTTCATCAGCGCATTTTCTCACTTCTTGAACTACTTCTCCTGAAGACAATTCTCCAATTTTCAATTCTGCTGAAACCAAATTAACATTGTAATTTTCTCCAACAAAAATCTTTCCAATTTCTTTTTTATCTCTTGAAATTGCTCCATAAGGGCAAGCCAAAATGCAAGCCCCGCAACCTACGCAAGAATCTTTCAAAAAAACAGGATATTTTCCTTTAACAAAAACGATGGCATTTTGTTTACAAATTTGAGCGCACTTTCCGCATTTTTTACACTTTGAATAATCAAATTTTGGAATTAACTGAAAAACTTTTTTGTATTCTTTTCTTTTTATCGATAAAAGCAAATGACAATTGGGGCACTCTGCATCTGCATCAACTAAAATCGTCTTTTTGCTCTTTGCAAATTCAAATGCCAAAGAAGTCGCCACCATCGACTTTCCCACCCCTCCTTTTCCTCCAGTGATTGCTATTTTCACGATTTTTTAATTCTATACAGGTAAAATCGCCAAGGTATTGTTGAATCGGTTGATAAAGTTAAAAAAGCCCATCACGCAGATAATTTCGACAATTTGGGCTTCGTTGAATTTTTCTTTCAATCTATCAAACAATTCTGGTCTATCTAAATGGCCATCTAAAGTGACATCTTTAACCAACTCTAAAATTTCTTTTTCTTCTCCGGATAATTCTTTTATTTTCTTTAATGTCTCTTCGTCGCATCCCATTTTTCTTAACATTTTCTCTGAAACATCAACACAAAAAGGACATCTCAAAGTTTGGGAAACTACCAGAGCAATTTTCCATTTCAAAAGTGGTTCAATCGTGCCAGGACCCATTATTGCTTTAAAAAGCTCTACAAATTCTTTCAAAATTTCGGGCCTGTGAGTCATTACTTTTACCCATTCTGGAACTTTTCCAGTTTCTTTTTCAAACCTTTCATAAACTTCTTTGGCAATTTCGCTAACTTGATCTTTTTCTAAAGATGAAATTAAAGCCATGATTATTTTAAAAATTTTGTTTTCGACCTTTCCATCTTTAAAAGATATCCTTTTCTGATAATTTTTTCAACTTACCTTCCTTAAATTTTTCAATGTTTTCCAAAATTGTACCTTCGATTGCTTTAAAAACTTCAATTTTATAATTTTTGAATTTTTCAAAAGCCCTCGGTCCTAAACTAAAAGCAATAACTGCTTTCACGTCTTGCTTTGCTAAAAAATCTGGTGGAAGTTCCTTTCTTTCAATCTCTGGATTTTCAAAAACTTCAAAGGTTTCTTTTTCAGTATCGAAAATCAAAAAATTCTTTGCCCTTCCAAAATGCAAAGCAATTTTATCTTTTAAATTGTTTCCATCTGTAGCGAATGCTATTTTCATTCAAATTTTTTTAGTTTTCCTTGAATAAATTCTTCAATTGCCTTTTTGACCTCCCCCTCTCCTTGATAAACTTCGATATTAAATTGTCTTAAAACTTCGAAGGCTCTTGGCCCAATGTTTTTTGTAATTACTGCCTTAACATTCTTTTCAGCCATCAATTTTGCAGCGAAAATTCCTGCCCCTCCCATTCTTCCATTTACTTCATTTTCAATTGCCTCAAAACTTTTTATCTTTCCGTTTTCAATTTCAGCAATAATAAAATAAGGGCATCTGGCAAATACTTCGCTTATTGTGTCTTCTAAATTTTTTCCGTTTGCTGAAATTCCAATTCTCATTTCTTTTTTTCTAATTCTTTTAACCTTTCCTCAATTGCTTTCATTTCCTCTCTTAACGCTTCCAAATCCTCTCTTAGCATTTTCTTTTCCTCTTCAGGAGTCATTTTTTCGAAATATTCAGAAAATGCCCACCAGCCTCTTGGCAACCAAGGATATCTCCAACATCTTCCTCGATATTTTCTAAATTCTGGATAAGCCCACCACGGGCCTCCTCCCATTCCCCAAGGCATAATTTTTTTATTTTTTATAATTCCGACCTTTCTATTATGAATATATATTCAAAATAAAACTATTTGTCAAGGGCAATTCCAAATTTTTTAACTTTTGAGATGCCTCGAAAATAATTCAAATTCCTACTGAAAATAAAATCAAAATAATCAAAAATTCTGCTAAAACTTCGAATTTAAAATATTCGTCAAACCAAAATTACATTTGCAGTATCAAAATTTGCACAGTTTTTTTCTTTTATATTAATTCAAACAGGGTAAAATTGCGTTATGCAAAAATCCATTAGTAAAAAGTAGGTCTTGTTTTTCAATTTTCCAATTTTTTCCATCAAAATTAGTTCTTTTTCCTCCTGCTTCTTTTACAATCAAAATCCCAGCTGCCACATCCCAAATTTCAATTTGAGTTGTAAAGTAAGCATCTACCTTACCACAAGCTACCCAACAACTTTCAATTCCAGCTGAACCAATTTTTCTCACGTCTTTTACTTTGGGAAAAATTTTGCTCAAAATTTTTGCTACTCTTTTTCTGTTTTTTTCTGCACCTTCACAATAAACAATATAACTTTCATTTAAATTTTTAATTTTAGAAACAAAAATTCTTTTCCCATTCAAAAACGCTCCCTTCCCTCTTTTTGCAAAATAAAATTCGTTCAAAGCTGGAGCAAAAACCGCACCCAAAATTGGTTTTTTATCTTGAAAAAAAGCAATCGAAATTGAGAAAAAAGGATTTTGATTTGCAAAATTTGAAGAACCGTCTAAAGAATCCACAATCCACAAATTTTCTTTCCTCTTTTGTATTAAACCGGATTCTTCAGTCAAAATTGAATCTTTCGAAAAAAATTTTTCAATTTGATTTATGATGAATTTGTCTAAAATTTTATCGTATTTTGTAACCACTTCTTTGCTTTGTCCCCTCAAAGATATTAAAGATTTATCTTTTTTGAAAAAATTCAAAGCTTTTTCCCCGGCTGAAATTGTCAATTTTTTAATAAACTCTTCCCTATTCATGAATTTTTCTAAAAATTACTAAAAATCCAGTGTGAGCTACCATTCTGTCTTTTGGTCTTAAAGCAATTTTTCTTTTTTGCCATTCTCTTTGTAAAGTTTCAAAAATTCCTTCCAAATAAAAATCTTTTGAATACTCGTTTTCAACTTTTTCGGTCAACTCAAAAACTTGCAATATTGTTGGCAACCAACAAGCCAGAATTCCTTCTTCTCTTAAAATTTCTTTTATTTTTTGCAAATAATTCCATGGATTTGGCAAATCCAAAATTACTCTGTCAAAATCTTTCTCTTTAATCTCTGCTAAGTTTTGCTTTCTCAAAGTTAAACTTTTTATTTCTTCTTTCTTTTTTTGATAAAACTCTTCAATGTTTTTCTTTGCGTTCTCTACCATATCTTCTCTTTCGTCTATTGAAACCACCTTCCCTTTTTCGCCAACCGCTCTAATTAAATACAAAGTCAAAGCTCCAGATCCAGTTCCAGTTTCCAAAACTTTCGCTCCTTCAAAAATGTCTGCCAAAACCAAAATTTGACCTGCATCTTTTGGATAAATAATTTGCGAAATCCTTTTTAATCTCTTCAAAACAAAGTCCTTTAAAGTGGGTTTTAAAATCAAAAGTTCCTCTCCTTTTGAAGAAACTACCCTCTCCCCCACTTTCTTTTTTAAAATCTCATCGTGCAACACTTTTCCTTTGTGAAACGAAAAAATTCCACCTTTTTTTAAAGTGATCAAATATTTTTTTTCTTTTTTGTCTTTTAATAAAACCAACTCTCCTTCTTTCATTTTTCTTTTAAATTTTTGATTTTTTCTTTTAGTTTACAAAAATTACAAATTTCTGTCACGGTCAAATAACCGCATTTTTTACAAGAAGATAATTTTTCAAGTTTTTCTTTTCCAAAAATTCTTTTTCTTTTTAAAAATCCCTTATAAAAATTTAAAACAGAAGATGGCATTCCCTCCTCTAATTCTTCGATAATTTTCTTGAAAAGAACATAACTCCCTCCTCTTAAGGGACAGCGATCTTTTAAATAAGGAATTTTTAAAATCTCGCAAAAGAGCTTTGTTTCTCTTTCAAAAGATAATGTTAAAGGTTTTACCTTTTTTTTTAAAGAATCTTCTTCTTTCAATACCGGGGTTTGCCTTCTTATGAAACCTTCTTGCCAAAAAATTAAAGATTTCAACAAAGAAGCAGCTTCATCGTTTAAAGTATGGCCTGTAACGATTACATCAAAATCTTTTGCCTCCCTGTTTAACAAATACCTTTTTATCATTCCGCAAACTCCGCAAATTTCTTTTTTTGAAATTTTGGCTGCCAATTTTAAATCAATTTCAATTTCATCTTTGAAATCCAAAATTTTCAATGGCAAATTTTCTCTTTTTGCAAATTCCTCAACTACTCTTTGAGATTTTTCTGAATAATCGTTTTCTTTAATTTGGCAATTAATGTGAAACAAAGTAATATTGTATCCCAAATCTTTCAAAACTTTTGCCAAAGCCATGGAATCTTTGCCCCCAGAAATTGCCACCGCGATTTTATCTTTTGTCGAAAACATTTTAAATTTCTCAATCGTCTCTTTCACTCTTTTCCTAAAAAAATCCAAAAAGCAATCCAAACATATTTTCAAATTATAACTTCTCAAATGCACCCCTTCTTTAATTTTCTGACAAATTCTACACTTTAAAATTTTTGTTTTCTCAATCATTTTTTAATTAAAAATTTAACATCTTCTCTGCTCTTTACTTTTTTCGAATATTTTAAAATCAATTCTTTTACTTTTTCTAAAATTTCGTCTGAAACTCTACCTTGATAAAGCCTGATTAAAGCAGTTGGGCCAGGATAATTTTTCATTTTTATTATAAAATCTCCTTTTCTCTTTAGTTTTTCAAGTTTCAAGTTTTCCTCGTGATTTCTTCCAATTATTATTTTTATATTTTCTTCCCAAAAGTGTCTTCCCAATTTTAAAGTCTCAACATCGTTTCCATCAAATTCTGGATATTTTTCCAAAAGTTCTCTCAATTTTTTTCCAAATTCCAAATCAGTTAAAATGCAACCCCCTGAAGGTTGAGGATACCATTTTATTTTAAACTTTTTTGCCAGCTCAATCTGTCTTTTTCTCGACCTCCCTTGAATATCTAAAAGTTTTTCTCTATCAACCTTACCTTTTTTTTCTGGTATCGTTTCTTTCAAAAGTTTTGCCGAAAGTGGCCTCAAAAGATAGCCTTTTAAAGAAGATTCTTTTTCGATTAAATCTAAAGCTTTTTTGTTTTGACTCATTGGTCGCTCCTCCAAAACTTCGCCAGTAGCTACAAAATCAGCTTTTAATTTTTTCATTAATTGTTTTGTTTTTTTTAACATTAAAGTGTGACAATCCAAGCAAGGGTTCATCGAAGATCCGTATCCAAATTTTGGCTTTTTCACTACTTTTAAATGATCTTTTGAAAAATCGATTACTTCCAACTTCCAACCCAAATTTTCTGCAACTTTTTGAGCAATTTTTTCATCAAAAAAATAACTTTTAAAGAAAACCGGAATAATTTTTATTCCTTGCTCCTCCAAAACTTTTCCTGCCAAAATCGAATCTACCCCTCCTGAAAGTAACAAAATTGCTTTTCTCATTTTAGACATAAAAACAAATCGCAGAATATCCCACAACTTGAAACTTGTCACCAAAGATACTCTCACCAGAATTTTGATATTTTAAAAGTTTAGCTTTAGCTTTTTTTTGTTTTGAAATTTCTAAAATCGTTTTTATTGAATCTTGGGCGCAGGCAAAAGTTTCAACATCTGGAAAATTTTCTTTCAATTCTTCCATTTTCTTTGAAAATTCTCGAGGATCGCACTTTAAAATAGCTTCTATAGTTTCTGAATCGACTTTTTTTGCAACCTCATAAGGTGGATAATGCGACAAATCAGAGGAAGCAATTATCAAAGTGTCTTTTTTAGAAAAAGAATCCAAAATCGCTCTTGCCAACTCTTTCCAATCCTTATTTTCTGAACCAAATATTATTGGCACAATTTCAAAATCCTTCAAAACTTTCTGCAAAAATGGCAATTGGACTTCTAAAGAATGTTCGAATAAATGAGCAGAATCTTTGGTAAAAAATCTTTTTGAATTAAAAAGAATTTTTTGTGCCAATTTTTCGTTAACTCTTATTTTCCCCAACGGCGTTTCCCAAAATCCTTTTTCCCAAACAGAAACTCCGTCAAAATATTCATAATGGGAATCTCCAATCAAAATTACGTTTTTAAAATTTTTTCCAGAAATTAATTTGAAACCGTGCGCTGCTACAAACCCAGAAAAAACATAACCTGCATGAGGCAAAATCAACCCCAAAACCTCACCTTCGATTTCGGGAATTTTTACCTCTTTCAAAAAACTTTCAATCATTCTTTCGAGTTCTCTTTTTTCTTCAGGATAAAATTGACCTGCTACAGCAGAAAATCTAACTTTTTCTTCCATATTTTAATTTTACCATTTTTTAATGTAAAATTTGGGAATGGAGATTAAAAAAAATGTAAGCTTGAAAAATTATTCAACTTTTAAGATCGGAGGAAAAGCAAAATATTTTAGCGTAGTAAAAACTACCGAAGAAATTTTAAAGGCAATATCTTTTGCAAAAGAAAGGAAAGTTCCTTTTTTCGTATTGGGAGGCGGAAGCAACGTTTTGTTTTCTGATAATGGCTTTGAAGGCCTCGTAATAAAACTTCAAAATACGCAATACGAAATACAAAACACGAAAATCATTACCGAGGCCGGCGTTCCTTTACAAAAATTAGTTTTGGAAACAACAAAAAGAGGACTTTCTGGATTAGAAAATTTAGCAGGAATTCCAGGAACTTTGGGAGGAGCGATTTGGGGAAACGCAGGAGCTTTTGGAAGGGAAATTGGAGATTTGGTGGAAAAAGTGAAAATATTGGAAGTTGGAAGCTCAAGGCTAAAAATTAAAGAATTGAAAAAAAAAGATTGTAAATTTGGGTACAGAAATAGCGTTTTTAAAAAAAAGAAAAATTGGATCGTTTTGGAAGCAACTTTAAAATTGAAAAAAAGCGACAAAAGAGAAATCGAAGAAAAAATAAAAGAAATTTTGAAATTAAGAAAGGAAAAACAACCTCTTGAATTTCCTTGCGCTGGTTCTGTTTTTAAAAACATTCCTGTAAAAGACTTACCCAAAAAAATTAAAGAAAAATTCAAAGATAAAATAAAAAACGGATTTTTGTCGGCAGGGTTCTTAATTGAAATTGCAGGTTTAAAAGGTTATCAAATCGGTAAAGCAAAAATTTCACAAAAACACGCAAATTTCATCGTAAATTTGGGAAATGCTAAATCAAAAGAGATTGTGGAATTGATTAAATTAGTAAAAGGAAAAGTTAAAAGAAAATTTGGTGTTGAATTAAAAGAAGAAATTCAAGTAATTATTCCTCCGCCCAAAAGTTCTTCTCCATTGTAAAAGACGACTGATTGACCCGGCGTGATTGCCCTTTGTGGCTTTTTGAAAACAACTCTATAAATTTTATTTTCTAAACGATAAATAGTAGCTTTAGCAAAATCTGTTCTGTAACGAATTTTTGCCTTCACTTTTAATGGCAATTTTGGTTCTTTTCCAGAAATCCAGTTAACATCTTTACAAAACAATTCTTTTTTTAAAAGATCTTTTCCGTTTCTTGTGACAATCAATAAATTTTTCTTTAAATCTTTTTCCAAAACCCAAAAAGGTCCTCCAGAAAGTCCAATTCCTTTTCTTTGGCCGATCGTGTAATACCACAATCCTTCGTGCTTTCCCAAAATTCTATAACCCTCTAATGCTCTAACATTGTGGAGAATTTTAGAATGTTTTTTTGGTCCTTTTCAGAAATTTTTTCAACAATCAAACCAGATTTTCCTTTTAAATATTTTCTCAAAAAATCGTTAACAGTCTTTTCAATAAAACAAATTTCGACTGATTTTTTCGCTTTTAAAACCGGTAATTTAAATTTTCTTGCCAACCTTTCAACTTCTTCTCTAGTGTAATCTCCGATCGGAAATAAAATTCTTTTTAGTTGCTCTTGATTTAGCATCCACAAAAAATAGCTTTGGTCCTTGTTTTTATCTCTCGCCCTCAATAAAATACGATCCGAATGATCTAAATTAGTATCCAAATGCTCCAAATATTCGAATAATTCGGATGCTATTCGTAGATTGGGATCGCTTTGACGTAAACGCGCATAATGACCCGTTGCTACAAAATCAGCACCCAAACTCAAGGCTTTGTCTAATAAAAGCCCAAACTTTATTTCTTTGTTGCAAAGAACGCAGGGATTTGGAGTTTTTCCTGTTTTGTATTCTTTTAAAAAATAGTTAATAATTTTCATTTTAAATTCTTTTCTCAAATCTAAAACTAAAAATGGAATTTTCAAAATTTTAGCTACTCTCCTTGCTCTTTCTTCACTTTCTAAAAAATTTTTTGATTCTCCCAATCTCATAAAAATGCCTAAAATATCAAATCCTTCTTTTTTCAAAAGGGCTGTGGCGACTCCAGAATCTATCCCTCCTGAAATTGCACAGATTACTTTTTTTGCCATTTTTTGAAACCTTCTTTAATTTTGTAAATTTTTTCTGCTTTTTCGAGTTCTTTTAAATCAATTTCTTCAACCAAAATCCCTTCTTTTTTATCGTCCAATCTTTTTGTTTTCGACGGAAAAGGATGAGCAATTTGAGTTTGACCGATTAGTTTTTTATTCTTTGGAGTTTTTCCAACCCCATTCACAAAAACTAAAAAAATTTCATTCTCGAATGCTCGAGCCTGACACAAAGAGTTTACCCTTTCAATTTCACCCTTGTAAGTCGAAAGTTGACAACTTTCTCCAAAAAACCAATAACTCGGACAAAAAATTAATTTCACTCTTTCTTTTATTAACTCTCTAAAAACTTCGGGAAAAGCCAAATCCCAGCAAATTAAAATTCCAAATTTTCCGTACTTGGTATTAAAAGCAGAAACTTTTTTCCCAGCTTTCAAATATTTTTTCTCTTGAGCAATCAAATGAATTTTCGAATACTTTCCTTTAATTTTTCCTTTTTGATCGAAAAAATAAGCACTATTGTAAAAATCATTTTCCTCTTTTTCGATGAAAGAACCGGGGCAAATATTAATTGAATATTTTTGAGCCAATTTTTGAAAATGATTTTTATATTTTCCTTCAAAATCAAAAAATTCTTTCTTTCCTGCAGTAGGAGTGACCGAGACTTCAGGAAAAACAACAATTTCAGCTTTTTTTCCTTTTGCAATTTGAATAAATTTTTCCATTCTTTTCAAATTAATCTCGGGTCGGAAAGGCTCAATTTTAAATTGAACCGCAGCTATTTTAATTTTCATATTATCTTAACAAGCTTTCTACAATGAGAAAGGAAATATAAATGAAAAGTAAAAACAAGGCTTCTTTCTCTGTGATTTTTTTCTTGGTGCTTAAAAAGAAAAAGAAAAATAAAGAAGACAAAATTAAAAAGATTCTTGCAACCTCAAAATGAGAAATCTTTGAAATTTCAATAGGACAGAACAAAGAAACTATCCCCAAAACTAAAGTGGAACTAAAAACTACAGAACCCATTAAATTTCCTAAAACTACCCACCCTTGATTTTTTCTGGCAGCGACCACGCTTAAGTAGGTTTCTGGTAAAGCGTTCCCCAACCCTACTATTAAAATTCCAACTAAAATTAGAGGTAGCTTGAAATGTTCTGAAAAAAACTGAGCAGAGATTACTATTCCTTGAGCAGCAAAAACTAAAAGAATGATTCCCAAAAATATTTTTGCCAAATTTTTTAAAACAAAAGTTGTTTTCTCTTTAAAAGTAATTTCAATTTCTTGGTAATCTTTTTCAAACCTCTCTTTTTCAGAAAAAAGCCAAAGAAAGTAAAAAATTAAACAAAGGAGTAAAATAATTCCATCGACCCTTGATAATATTCCATCATAAATTAAAAACAAGGGTAAAATTGCAGAAAAGATTGTAAAAAATGAAGATTGACGAACAGTTCTGCTTTCAAGTTTTAATTCTCTATTACCAAACAAAACTGCCAAAGAAACTGTTAAAGTTAAATCAACGATATTTGCTCCAGCAACATCTCCCAAAGATAGTTCTGGGATTTTCTTTAAAATTGATACAATTCCAACAAAAAGGTCGGGTATGGTTGTAGGAAGGGCTATTGCTAAAAAAGCAATCACAAATTCTTTCCAACCCAAAATTCTACCAACTTTAATTAAAGTTTTAATTATCAAATCTCCAAAAATAAAGAAAACAAAACAACTTGCAACGAAAATCAAAATGTAAAAGAGAGCTTGAAGCATTGTTTAAATTATAAAAAATTTTTTAAATTTTTTTCAAAAAATAAAAAAATTCATAAAAAATTCCTAATATCAAAACAAAAATCAGCGAAAAAATCAAAATTTTTTCAGTTTTTGTTTTTAAATTTTCAAATTTTGATTTTTGCTCTTTGGATTCTAATTTTTGAATTTTGTATTTTATTGCCAAAATGAAAATCCCGTTTATGGCAAGCATTACTGACCCCACAAAACTGATTACAGAAATGAAATTTTTTATTCCAAGAAAATAAAGAAAAAGCGCAGGAAAAGAACTTAAAAAGAAAGCAAGGTTTTTATTTAATTTCAAGTCATACCAAAAAATTTTTTTTAAATTTAAAGAGAGAGCAACGAAAGAAGTAAAAGTGGCTAAAATTCCAAAAATTAACAAAAGAAAAGTGCTTTTAGTTTGGCCTAAAATTTCTTTTAATCCAGATATAGAATTTTCGGATACTTTTTCTCCTGAAATTCCTAAAATCAAATAAATGAAAAAAATATAAATTAAGGCCGAAATTAAAATTGAAAGAGGAACAATCTTTTTTAACAATTCTTTTCTCTTCCCCAGCATCTCCTCTACTTCTGGAATTAGGTCTGCTCCCCAAAGAGAAAATAAAATAGTACCGTAGGGAAGAAAAATTTGAGAAAAATCTGCCGAAGGAAAAAGGTAGTTTAAATTTATTTTTTTAAAATTTTCGAAAAAAATTAAAAATAAAACAAGAAAAAATCCTAAAAATCCTAAAAATTCGATTTGCTTAATCAAAAAAATGTCAAAAAAAATGAAAATTGCTCCAACGAAAAGGTAAATTAAAACCCAAAAGGATTCTCCATAACTAAAAAAGGGGTGAAATAATTCTTTCAAAAAACTCCCGCCAACAATCAAGTAGGCTAAATTTGAGCCAAGGGCTCCTAAAATTGCAAAAAGGAAAGAAAGTTTTGCCAAAGGTTTGCCCAAATAAAATTCAACAAAGCCAGGAAATCTTTTTAAATCCGGAGTTTTTAATGAAATTTCAGCAAAAAAATAATGAATCAAAGCTACAAAAGTTCCCAAAATTAAAAAATAAAGAGCTATTATCGGAAAGCCAACTTTTGAGGTAATATAAGGCAACCCAAAAACCCCCACTCCAATAATTGTGCCACACAAAACTGAAAGGGGAAAAACAATTGTTTTCAAAGTTTCAAGATTCATTAAAGCTTTAAAAAGAAAAGCCTGCTTCTAAGGCTTCAAGGTTTTCCTTTTGATATTTTTCTGGAATCACTTTTTTTATTCCATCCAAAAGAGAATCTTTTTTAAGAGGTAAAAATTTTTTATTCAAAGAATATCCTAGTAAAAACACTCCTGATAAAATTTCTTTTTGGAACTTTTCTTGGCAAATTTTTGAAGCTGGCAAAATCTCAATTTTTTTTGTGAATTTTTCTAAAGATTTTAAAACTTCTTCTTTTTCTGGAACGTTCTTTCCAGGAATAGGAATTATAGTTTCGTTAATTAAAAATTGAGTTTTTAAAGATGCGTAATATAGAGCTTTTTTAGCTTCTTGGAGTTCCAAAGATAAAATCAAATCTGCATTGGCTTGAGAAACCAAGGGTGAGAAAACTTTTCTTCCAAATTTCAAATGAACTTCTACCGAACCTCCTCTCTGGGATAATCCGTGAAGCTCTGACCATTTTACTTTCAAATTTTCCTTTAAGGCCGAAAAAGCTAAAATTCTGAGCAAGGTCAATTGTCCTTGTCCACCTACTCCGTTAATGATAATGTTGAAACTTTCTGGTTTCATTGTTTTTTCTTTTTTAGCAAAGCGCATTCACCTTTGGCGATGATAACTGCACTTTCTTTTTTTTCTAAAAATTCTTTGAGAGTTTCTTCGAATTCTTTTTGATTTTGAGTTTGGTCTATTTCTTTTACGTTTTTAATTCCGCATGCTTTAACAATATCTAAAATTTTAATTCCTTTTGTTCCCGGATGAGGCTGGTGGCCAGTCATTCCAGTGGTTTGGTTTTCCAAAATTATAATCAGGGGGTTGGATTCGTTAAAAACAGTATTAATTAAAGCAGGAATTGAAGCGTGGAAGAAAGAAGAATCTCCAGTAAAGCAAATTACTTTTTGAGAGCTTGCCTTTGAAATTCCGTGTGCCAACCCCATCGAAGAACCCATACAATACAAGTAATCTTGCAAATTTATTGCATCGTGAGAAAAGAGCATGTAACAACCAATTTCTCCTCCAAAAATTATTTCATTAACATTAACCACTTTTTTAAGCGCATTAACAACGCTCCAATAAGGACAGCCGGGGCAGAGAATGGGAGGCCTTGGAGTAATTTGAACTTTTTCGAATTCTTTCAAATGTTTTAGATAATCAAAAGAGGTTTTTTTATTTAAAATTTTTGAAATCGCAAACTCAACGTACTCAGGTTTTAACTCACCAATTTGCGGCAAAATTGCTTTTCTTTTACTAGACCAAATTCTACCGCCCTCAACTTCTTTTCCTTTTCCTAAAATTTCAATTTTCAATTTTGCCCTTTGAGCTATCGTTAAAATTTCTTTTTCAAGATAAGGTTCTAATTCCTCAACAATTAAAACTCTTTTCACTTCGCTTAAAAATTTCAAAATTTTTTTCTCTGGCAAAGGATAAATAAAACCCAATTTCAAAATTGGCAAATCTAATTTTAATCTTGAAAGGGCTTCTTGAACTAAAGAAAAAGAAGTTCCGGAGGTTATAATTCCAAGATTTTTCGTTTTTCCCTTGAAAATTTTATTTAAATTTGATTTTTCTGCTTCCTTTTTTATTGCTTCGATTTTATCTAAAAGTTGTTTTTTCATTTCCAAAACGCGGGGGGACATCGTAGAAAACCTTTTTGGATCTTTTTTGAAAAATCCTTTTTTTTCTTTGAGATTTATTTGGTCACAAATTAAAATCCCTCCTTGATGGGAAGCTCTTGTAGTAGACCTTATCAAGATAGGAATTTTGTATTTTTCAGAAATTGAAAAAGCAAACTTTGTAAATTCTTTAAATTCTTGAACGTCGCAAGGTTCCAAAGCTGGAATTTTAGCCGATTGAAAGTAAAATCTTGAATTTTGTTCAGATTGAGCCGAGCTCCAGCAAGAAGGGTCGTCTGCTACAACTATTACCATCGCCCCTTCCACTCCGGTGTACATTAATGTATGCACAAAATCTGAAGCTACGTTCAACCCAAAATTCTTCATCGCTACTAAAGATTTCAGCCCACAAAGTGCTGCTCCTGCGGATACTTCTGTCGCTACTTTTTCGTTGGTCGAAAATTCAAAATGAAAAGAGGGTTTTATTTTTTTAATCTCCTCTTTTAAAGCAAAAAAAATATTTCCAATCTCAGAAGCAGGAGTCCCAGGATAAGTAGAAACAAAATCCACATCAGCTTCTAGCGCTCCTCTACAAATAGCTTCATTTCCCAAGGAAATAATTTTTTCTCCTTTTTTTGAAAATAAAATTTCTTTCATAAAAATTTGTGTGCGCCCGGGTGGGATCGAACCACCGACCCCCCGCTTATAAGGCGGATGCTCTACCACTGAGCCACGGGCGCAATTTTACTAAAATCCTAAGTTCTAAATACTAAATTCTAAACAAAATTACAAATTCTAAAATACAAATCCTAAACATTTTTTCAAATTTAAAATTTGGAATTTTGAATTTTGTTTAGAATTTCGAATCTCTGATTTAGAATTTCGAACTTAGAATTTAGCATATTAAGTTTTAAGTTGCAGTTTTGACTTTTGCGTTTAATTTAATTTTATTCTTTTCTTGAAATTTTTTCAAGGTATCTTGAAATTAAAACCACAACGAAAGTAATTAAAATCGCATATAGGAATTTTCCCACTAAAGCGCTCGTTTTTTTGGGTAATAAAGTATCAAACAAACTTTTTATTGCTTCGTTCCAGGCCAAAGAAGCTACTAATCCAAAACCTGCCAAAACAAAAGTTAGCATTTTTTCTTTAAAGGCTTTTTGTGTCTCTTTAACTTCTTTTTTAAATTGTTCCACTATTTTCTCTGGCATTTAAAAATTTGGCTCAATCGATTTTTGTTTTTTAAATTAAATTTTTTTGAAAAAATACAAATTAAGCAAACTAAAAACAAAATAGAAACTTAAAACGGAAATTACTCCTCCCCAAATGCCCAAAAAAGGAATTAAAATTAAATACAAAAGAATTTTTAGTCCTTGAGAAACAAAATTAATGATGTAAAGTTCTTTTTTCTTTTGAGCGGCAACCAAAGCTGTGCCTAAAAACCAAAAAGGAGAAGTTAACAAAAATATAGCAAAAATTCGAGAATAAAAAATTGACTCTATGTATTTTGGAAAGAAAATTTTATACAAAATTGGGGCAAAAAAATAATATGTCAAAAAAATTAAAATGGCAATTGGAAAAAGTTTTAAAAACTTTTCAAAGATATTCTTTTTTATTTTAGAAATATCTTTTTGCGACATTTTTGGTAAAGCCAAAGTTGAAAAAGGAATCAATTCTCCAATCCTTTCAATTACTCTTAAGGAAAAGGTGTAAATCGCAACTGCTTTCGGCCCTGCAAAATGCCAAAGTAAGACATAATCTAATTGTTGGGATAATGATTGAGGAAAATATATTAAAGTTAAATGCTTTCCAAAAGAAATAACTTCTTTGTCTTCTTCTGAATTTCTGTTAATTTCTTTTCGAGTTTTCAACCAAAATAAAAAAGTGGCAAAAACAAAAGAAAAGTAAAAAGCGAAAACACTAAAAATTACGGTGGGCTTGAAAATTAAAATAACGACAAAAATAAAACTTGCTAAAAGATTGTGAATGGCAAAATATTTATTTTGCAAATCGAAACGTTCTCTCCCCTGCCAAACGTCAACGTAAAGAGAAAAAAGAGCAAGCAAGGGTAAAAAAATGCCTGCCCATAAAAAACCAAAGCCTAATTCAAAATTTTTTTTAAAAAAATAATATCCAGAAATTAAAAATAGAATAAAAAACAAAACAATGCCGAATTTTAATTTTTCTTTTTCGCAAAGAAAAAAAGTTTTTTCCTTTTTCTGGGCGATCGCCCTTACTAAAGCAGTATCCAAACCTGGCAAGGTTAAAATTGAAAAAATAGCGCAAAGAGAAATAATGTATTGGTAGGCGCCGTAAACTTCTTTTGAGGCAAATCTTGAAAAGAAAAATAAAACTAAAAAAGAAGCAAAAAAACTTATTGTCCGTCCAAAAATCCACCAAAAACTTCCTTTCAAAACATAATTTATATCGGTTTTAAAAATTTTGGACAAAAAAAATAAAATTTTTGAAAATTTATTTTTCATTTTTGATTAAAATTTCCCTCTTTTTTTTACCCAAAATTTTAAATTCAAGCCAAAAAGTTTCTTTTGGTAAAATTTTTTTAATTTTTTCTGCCCACTCAATGGCGACTATATTTTGGGAATCAGAAATAATCTCTTTGAATCCCAAATCTAAAATTTCTTTTTGTTTTTGAATTCGATAGCAATCGAAATGATAAAAATAATTTTTCGATTTTGATTTTTTATTTAAAAAAGCGTGTTTTCTCATTATAATAAAAGTGGGGCTAATAATTTTTTCTTTAATCCCCAAACTCTTGGCAAAACCTTTCAAAAACGTTGTTTTGCCTGCCCCCAAATTTCCTTTTAAAGCTAAAATTTTGGAAGTGTTTTTTCTTGAAATTAAAATTTTGGCAATTTTTTTCGCAAAATTTTTTGTTTGAGAGGGTGAGTTTGAAATAAATTTCATTGTTGGTTAAAATTATAACAAAATGGAAACAGAAAAGTTAGAGGAGTTAAAAATTCCAAATTCTAAAGAATTGGAAGAAAAAATAAAAAATCTTTCTCAATACAAAGAAGAGTTAGAAAAAGTTTTGCAAAAAGAGATAACTTTACTTTTTCAAGTTTTAATGGGAGGGGCGGTAATTTTGAAAACTTCTGATGTTCATTTGGAACCAAAAAGAGATTTTGCTCAATTGAGAGTAAGACTAGACGGCATTTTGCACGATGTAATAAATTTCAATTTAAAAGTTTATAAACTTTTGCTTTCAAGGTTAAAATTGATGTCCGGATTGAAATTAAACATCGTTGATAAACCCCAAGACGGAAGGTTTTCAATTATAGTAGACAGAGAAATTGAAGTGAGAGTTTCTTCTTTACCATCCGAATACGGAGAAACGATTGTAATGAGACTTTTGGATCCAAAAAGTTTGTTAAATCTTGAAGATTTAGGCTTGAGAAAAGATTTGCTGGAAACCTTGGAAAAAGAAATTAAAAAACCAAACGGAATGATTGTGGTTACAGGACCTACGGGCTCTGGAAAAACTACTACTTTGTACGCAATTTTAAGAAAAATTAAAAGCCCTGAAATAAAAATCATCACCCTAGAAGATCCGATAGAATACAAACTTGAAGGAATCGTCCAAACCCAGGTTAACCCCAAAAAGGGATACGATTTCGCAAATGGACTGAGAGCAATCGTAAGGCAAGACCCTGATGCAATTTTGGTTGGAGAAATTCGCGATTTGGAAACTGCAAGCATTGCTTTACAAGCAGCTTTAACAGGACACTTAGTGCTTTCAACTTTGCATACAAACGACGCTGCGGGAACTGTAGCCAGGTTGATTGCCTTGGGAGAAAAACCGGTAAACATTGCCCCAGCCTTAAATTTGGCCATAGCCCAAAGATTAGTGAGAAAAGTTTGTAAACATTGCAAAAAAATGGAAATTCCAACAGAAAAAGAAAGAGAAAAAATTAAAAAAGCTTTTAAAATTATAGGGAAGAAAGCGCCTTTTTTTGATAAAATTCCAAAAGCCGAAGGTTGTAAAGAATGCAATTTCACTGGATACAAAGGAAGAATGGGAATTTATGAATTCTTTTTAGTTGACGAAGAAATGGAAAATTTCATTTTAAAGGAACCTTCGATTGCGGACATGAGAAAGAAAGCAATTGAAAAAGGAATGGTACCTATGTATCAAGATGGACTCTTGAAAGTTTTGGAAGGAATTACTACAATAGAAGAAGTAGAAAGGGTAGCAGAACCCATTTTTTAATTTAAAAACATGGCAGGACATTCTCACGCCAAAAAAGTAAGAAAAACAAAGGAGACTGACGCCAAAAAAAGAAGTCAGATTTTTTCTAAAATGACAAGATTAATTGAAGTGGCAGTAAGGCAAGGAGGAGCTAATCCTGAGACGAACGCAAAATTAAAAGTAGCCGTTGAAACTGCGAAATCTTACAACGTCCCGATGGAAAACATTGAAAGAGCAATAAAAAGAGCCTCTGGAGAAGAAGGAAAAGAAAAGTTAGAGGAAATTTCGTTTGAAATAATAGGAAGCCAAGGAGTAGGAATAATTGTCGAAGGAATTACTGAAAACAAAAACAGAGCCTTAAACGAGTTAAAACAAACTCTTAATCGTTTTGGGATGAAGTTGGCATCAGAAGGAAGCGTTAAGTGGATGTTTGAAAGAAAAGGATGTATCAGCTGTGATTTGGAAAAGCAAAACGAAGAATGGAAAGACAAAGAAAAATTAGAAATGGCCGCAATAGAATCTGGAGCAGAAGATCTTTATTGGGAAGAGGGAAACGTTTTAGATATTTATGTTGACCCTAAAGATTTAGACAACGCAAAAAAAACTTTGGAAGAAAGAGGAATAAAAATTGATTCTGCAACTTTAGATTGGAAACCAAAAGAAAGAGTTGAAGTTTTAGAAAAAGAAAAAGAAACTTATCTCAAACTTTTTGAAGCCTTAGACGAAACCGATTTTGTCCAAGAAATTTACTCAAATTTAAAAATTTAAAAATAAAAACTCCACCAAGGTTTTTTGTTCTCTTTTAATTTTTCTATTTCTTCTTTTTGGGCTGAAATTTCAATTTCTTTTTGAATTTTTATTGGAAAAATTCCTAAAATTTTCCTTTCTTGAGTAAATTTTATCAACCAAAGGGCTTCTTCACCTCCCAATTTTAATTTCATTTCTAAGTTTAGAGGATCTTGAATTTTTAATTTTTCAAAAAGTTCCTCGGGACTAATTTTTATTTCCCTTCCTTCAAACAATAGTTTTTCTTTTTCTATCGAAAGATTCCCTTCCACTTCTCCCATTTTTTCTCCTTCTTTTAGTATTATTTTTTCTGGGTTAACTAAAATTTTTATTTCTCTCTCCCCTACTTTTTTTATAAAAATTTTTTCTTTTTCAAAGCTTATTTTTTCTCCATCAATTTCAACCCTTCCTGGTTCAAAATTAATTCTGTTTACTATTTTTGAAATATCTTCGAACGAAATTTCATTTTTTTCTTTTATTTCTTTTTTAATTTCTTCTATTTTATTTTCTTTGAATCTGGGATTTTCTGTCAAACTTTTTTCGCAATCTTCCTCTGTCTCAAAAACATAAAGACCCTTTCGCATAAAATAACCACAAAAAGTTTTGGGACCCTGACATTTTAAATTCGTTTCATCATACCAAAAATATTCTTTACAAATTATTGGTTTTGAAACGTTCTCTTCTGGTTCAATAGTAATTATTGAACCTGAACAACTGTTCACTTTTATCCATCCAGAAGGAATGTCGCAAGGACTAGGAAATTCTTTGCATTCACCAGTAACTGGATTTTTTGCAGGAGTAATTACTTGAACGCAAATTTTGTTTTTATCTAAATTTATAATTGCGTTTTCTTTGGCCAAACAAAGCGCTCCCAGGCCCGTTAAAATAATTATGAACGAAAATTTAATTAAAAAAATTTTTTTCATGGATTTTTTATTTTCGGGAATGTGGGAGTCGAACCCACCGTCTCCTGGTCCCGAACCAGGCGTGTTACCGCTACACCAATCCCCGCTTTTTAAATTTTAAATAATAAAATAAAAAATGTCAAGTTTTTACTTTAAATTTAACTTTAAAAAATTTGCTTGATTTTTGAGTTCCAAAAGAGTAAAATTTTCAAATGAACAAAAAATATACCTCCCCTTTTGTTGAAGTTGCAAAGAAAGTTTGCCCTGCAGTAATTACGATTATAATTTCAAAGTATTTACCAAAAGTTGAAGGGTTTTATTTTTTCCCTTTCGAAGAAGAAGATCTTATTTTTCCAAAATTTAAGGATGAAAAAGAAAAAACAAAAATTGGAGGAGGGTCGGGATTTATTGTTTCTGAAGACGGTTTTGTTTTAACCTGCGCTCACGTAGTTGCAGACCCTGAAGCAGATTATACCGTTATTGTTTCTCCAGAAGAAAAATATTCAGCTCAAATTTTAGCAAGAGACTCTTTAATCGATGTTGCAGTTTTAAAAATTGAAAGGAAAAATCCTTTTCCCTGTTTGGAGCTTGGGGATTCAGATAAAATTGAATTGGGAGAGGAAGTTTTGGCAGTAGGAAACCCACTAGGAGAATTTGAAGATACCCTTTCTGCTGGAATCGTTTCGGGCTTATCAAGAAAAATCACAGCTTTTGCAGGCAAAAAAGGAACCACTTTGAGAGGTTTAATTCAAACTGACGCAGCGATTAATCCTGGAAACTCTGGAGGACCTTTGGTGAATATGGAAGGAAAAGTAATCGGAATTAATACCGCGATGGTCTTTGGAGCAGAAAACATTGGTTTTGCGATTCCGATAAATTATGCGAAAAAAATTTTAGAGGAAGTAAAACTTTACGGAAAAATAAAAAGACCGTTTTTGGGAATTAGATATATTATTTTAAACGACGAAATTTCAAAGTTTCAAAGGCTTCCCGTAAATTATGGAGCCTTAATTGTAAGAGAAAGGTTTGGAGAAGTTGCGATTATAGAAGGTTCTCCCGCAGAAAGAGCGGGGTTGAAAGAGTATGATATAATTTTGGAAGTTGACGGAGAAAAAATCACCCAAGATAAAACCTTAGCTGACATTTTGGCTCAAAAAAAGACTGACCAAGAAATTGAACTTTTAGTTTTGAGGGGGAAAGAAAAAATTAAATTGAAAGTAAAACTCAAAGAAAAAGAATAAATTTTTTCAGAAATTTTCTCTCTATGGATGAAATAAAAATTGTTGGAGCCAAAGTCCACAATTTAAAAAACATTTCCCTTTCCATTCCCAAGAACAAATTGGTGGTAATTTGCGGTGTTTCTGGTTCTGGAAAATCTTCTTTGGCTTTTGACACTCTTTATGCCGAAGGGCAAAGAAGGTATGTTGAGAGTTTATCTGCTTACGCAAGGCAATTTTTGGGAGTGATGGCAAAGCCAGATGTAGAAAAAATTGAAGGAATCTCGCCCGCAATTTCGATCGACCAAAGAAAAGGAGGAAGGAATCCTCGTTCTATTGTGGGAACGATGACTGAAATTTATGATTATTTAAGGTTGCTTTTTGCTAGGTCGGGAACGGTTTTTTGTCCAAATTGTAACGTTGAAATTAAATCTCAAACCACGGACCAAATTATAGAGCAAATTTTAAAGCTTGAAAGGGGAAAAGAAATTTTGATTTTGGGACCTGTAGCCAGAAAGAAAAAAGGACTTTTCGAAGGAACCTTTCAAGAAATTCAAAGAATGGGATTTTTAAGAGTAAGAATTGACGGGATAATTTACAGAATTGAAGAGGCCCTAGAAAAGAAATTGGAAAAATACAAACAGCACGACATCGAGGTGGTAGTAGATAGAATAGTTTTAGATCAAAATTTGGACAAAGAAAGATTAGCCGATTCAATAGAAGTGGCCTTAAAAATTGGAAAGGGAATTTTAACAATACTTATTCCTCAAGAAAAAAAAGAATTAATTTTTTCAAAGCTTTTTGCCTGTCCTATTTGCGGATTTTCAATCCCAGAATTAGAACCGAGGCTTTTTTCTTTTAACTCTCCCATTGGAGCTTGCCCCGAATGTCAAGGATTGGGAGAAAAATTAATCGTCGACCCTGATTTGGTAATTCCAGATAAAAATTTATCTTTGGCAGACGGAGCAATATTACCTTTTGCAAAAGCTTCTCATAAACTCGGAAGGCAAGGATATTTTTGGTATTTGTTAAAAGATTTTGCCCAGAGAAATAATGTAAATTTGTATACCCCTTTGAAAGAATGGGATAAAGAAACTTTGGACCTTTTGCTTTACGGAGATGGATACTTTGAAGGAGTGATTCCTTTTTTGGAAAGAAAATACAGGGAAAGTGAATCAGAATACACAAAAGAAGAAATTGAACAATACATGGTAGAAAAGGTTTGCGAAGTTTGTGAAGGAAAAAGATTAAGAAAGGAAGCTTTTGCAGTCAAATTTTTGGGTTTTAGAATCGATGAAATTTGCGAAATGGAAGTTGGGAAAATAAAAAAAATTTTCGAAAAGGTTGTAAAAGGAAACTTGGAAAACCTCTCAAAAGAAAAGAAAAAAGTAGCAAAAATCATTGGAAAAGAGATTTTAAACAGAACTAATTTTTTGATTGATGTTGGTTTGGATTATTTGACTCTCTTTAGAAAAGCAGACACTTTGTCTGGTGGAGAATTTCAAAGGGTAAGGTTGGCCACCCAATTGGGTTCTAAACTGTCAGGGGTTCTCTACATTTTGGATGAACCTTCAGTGGGACTTCATCCAAGAGACCAAGAAAGATTAATTTTAACTTTGAAAAAATTGAGAGATTTGGGAAACACTTGCATTGTCGTAGAACACGACCCAAACACAATCTTGTCTTCAGATTGGATAATTGAAATTGGGCCTGGAGCTGGAAAAAAAGGAGGAAAAGTTGTTTTTGAAGGAAAACCTGAAGAGTTGTTGAAATCTGAAACTATTACTGGAAAATATTTATCCCAAAGAGAAAAAGTTGAAATTGAAGAAAAGTTTTTGGAAAGGCCTGAAAAATTTTTGATAATAAAAGGAGCTAAAGAACACAATTTAAAAAACATCGAGGTTAAAATTCCCTTAGAAAGGTTCGTTTGTATTAGTGGTGTTTCGGGCTCTGGAAAATCGACTTTAGTTTGCGATATTTTAGTTCCTGCTTTAATGAAAAAATTTTACAAAAGTAAAGTTTCACCAGGAAAGCACGATAAAATTTTGGGCACCCAACACATTGACAAAGTGATTGTCGTTGATCAGTCTCCTATTGGAAGAACTCCAAAATCAAACCCCGCAACTTACGTTGGTTTTTTTTCACAAATTAGAGAACTGTTTTCAAAAACTGTTGAAGCGAAAAAAAGAGGCTATCGATCGGGAAGGTTTTCTTTTAACGTTGAGGGAGGAAGGTGCGAGTATTGCCAGGGGCAAGGACAAATTAAAATTGAAATGTATTTTTTGCCAGATGTGTACGTTGAATGCCCAGAATGTAAAGGAAAGAGGTACAATAAAGAAACGCTGGAAATAGAATATAAAGGAAAAAACATTGCTGAAGTTTTGGAAATGACCGTGGACGAAGCTCTCAAATTTTTCAAAAACATTCCTCCTGTATATCAAAAACTAAAGCTTTTGCAAGAAGTGGGCTTGGGATATTTGGAGTTGGGACAACCCGCTCCCTCTCTTTCTGGAGGAGAGGCTCAAAGAATAAAGTTGGCAAGAGAGCTTTCAAAAAAAGAAACGGGAAAAACTCTTTATGTTTTGGACGAACCTACCACGGGTTTGCATCCTGACGATATCAAAAAACTTTTGAAAGTTTTGAGAGAATTAGTAAAAAGGAAAAATACCGTCTTGGTGGTAGAACACAATTTAGATGTAATAAAAAATGCAGATTGGATAATAGATTTGGGACCTGGAGGAGGAGAAAAAGGAGGAGAAATTGTCGCACAAGGTTTTGTTGAAGAAATAATTAAAAACCCAAAATCTATTACTGGAAAATTTTTAAAGGAATACTTAGCTAAAAGTGCCTAAACCAAATTTGAAAGGTTTTTAAAAGAATTTTTAAATCTAAAATTAAAGAGCGATTTTTAATGTAATAGAGGTCGTACTCAAACTTTTTCAATGAATCTTCGACCGACCTTGCATAACCAAAATTAATCTGTGCCCATCCAGTAATTCCAGGCTTAACAATATGCCTGAATTCATAAAAAGGAATTTTTTCTTTTAAAATTTCAACAAACTCTGGTCTTTCTGCCCTAGGACCCACCAAAGACATTTCTCCTTTCAAAACGTTAAACAATTGAGGAATTTCGTCTAAATGAAATTTTCTTAAAATTTTTCCAACTTTGGTTACTCTTTCATCTTCAACTTTTGCCCATTGAACCCCTGTTTTCTCTGCATCCTTTTTCATTGAGCGAAATTTTATTAGTTTAAAAATTTTATTATTTTTGCCAACCCGCTCTTGTAAATAAAAAACAGGCCTTCCATCTTCAATAAAAATTAAAAAAGGAATCAAAATCCAAAAAGGAAAAAACAAAATTCCAAAGATTAAAGACAAAATTACATCTAAAATTCTTTTCAATTTATCCTCTAAATTCCTTTTTTTTACCTTCAAAAACCATTCTTCAGAAATTAAATTTGCGGGAATTTTTTTGAAAATCATTTCGTAAAATTCGTCCAAGGTAAAAAGTAAAACGTCTTTTTTGAGATAATCTCTCCAAGGAAAATCCTTTTTATCAAAAACGATAATTTCTGAATTTTCTTTTTCTTTTGAAACTCGAAAGCCGAAAGCAGGGTTTTCCTTTAAAAAAGATTTTAATTCCTCAATCTCTTTTCCTTGTCCTGCGAAAAAAACTTTTCTCAAAAAAGTTTTTGAAAATATAAAGTAAAAAACTTGACGCCACAAAAACAAAAACAGAATAAAAATTACAAAAAACAAAAAAAGGTTAGTTTTGGGCGAAATTTGAAAAATTGGGTAAAAGAAATAAAAAATGAATAGAGAAATAAAAAAACAAATCAAAAAAGGAACAAATGATTTTGAAAGAAATTCTCTTTGAGGAAAAAACTGATATAAGTCAAAAATGTAAAAAAATAAAAGAAAGAAAAAAAGCAAAACGGAAAAAGAAAAAAAATGGAAATAAAAAAGTGAAAAATCAAGCTTGAAATATCTCAAAAAGAGGGTAAAAAAGAGAGAAAAATAAAAACAAAAAATATCTCCAAGAACTAAAATTATTCTTTTCATTTGGAACTTTTGATTTTTTGTTTTATTTTTTCTATTGATTCAGGATTTGCTAAGGTAGACAAATCCCCTAGTTCTTCTTGAGTAAACAATCTTTTTAAAATCCTCCTCATTATTTTTCCAGATCTTGTTTTTGGCAAATCCTCAACCAAATAAACTTCTTTGGGTAAAGCAATGGGACCGATTTGCTTTTTGATTAAATTTATAACTTCATTTTTTATTTCTTGTGGTTTTTTTTCTCCTTTGTAAACAACAAAAATTACAGGAATTTCTCCTTTGATTTCGTCTGGAATTCCAACAACTGCTGATTCTGTAATTTCTTCGTGTAAATTCACTGCAGCTTCTAATTCCCCTGTAGCAATTCTGTGCCCTGCAATTTTTATCACGTCATCAACCCTCCCTACAATTCTGATTAAACCGTTTTCATCTTTAAGGGCCCCATCTGAAGTAAAGTAAATTTTATCTCCGTATTGACTCCAATAAGTTTCTTTGTATTTTTCAGGGTTTTTGTATGTTCCCCTGAGCATTCCAGGAGAAAATGGGGGCAAAATCACTAAATTTCCTTTCTCCCCTACTTTGCAAGGATCTCCCTTTTCATTTAAAATATCAACTTTTATTCCCGGGAAGGGTAATCCAACATGAGCGGGTTTAAAAGGTCCAATGCCTGGCAAAGAAGTAATCAAAATTCCTCCAGTTTCAGTCTGCCACCAAGTGTCAACAATCGGGCATCTTTCTTTTCCAACGTTTTTGAAATACCAATTCCAAGCATCTTCATCGATCGGTTCACCCACTGAACCCAGCAATCTTAAATTTTTAAACTCGTACCTTTGACCAATTTTTCCGTTCATTTTTTCAAACATTCTAATTGCAGTTGGAGCTGTGTAAAAAATCGTCACTTTATGTTTTTCTAAAATTTGAGCCCATCTATCCGCAATCGGAAAATCCGGGGCCCCTTCGTAAATTAAAGTAGTAATTCCATTTAATAGAGGGGAATAAACTACGTAAGTGTGCCCGGTAATCCATCCAACGTCAGAAGTGCACCACAAAATGTCGTTCTCGTGCATATCAAAAATCCACTTACCAGTCCAATATGCTTGAACTGTGTAACCTCCGCAAACATGCATGCATCCTTTTGGAATTCCAGTAGTACCCGAAGTAAAGAGTATAAAAAATAAATCTTCGCTATCCATTATTTCGGGGTCACAAAATTCATTTTCTTTTTCAACCAATTCATGAAACCAAAGGTCTCTCTTTTTGTTAAAATAAATTTCATTCCCCCCTCTTTTGACAACTATTACTTTTTCAATTTTTGTATCTTTTATTGCTTCGTCAGCAGCTTCTTTTAAATTTACAATTTTTCCGCGTCTATAATATCCATCCGCAGTAATCAAAACTTTAGCTTCGGTAATTTGTAATCTAATTTTCAAGGCCTGAGCTGAAAATGCCGAAAAAACCACCGAATGAACTGCGCCAATTCTGGCACAAGCTAGCATTGAAATTAAAGCTTCTGGAATGAGTGGTAAATAAATTCCGACAGTATCTCCCTTTTTCACTCCTAATTTCTTTAAAGCGTTGGCAAATTTACAAACTTCTTTAAAAAGTTCTCCGTAAGTTAAAATCCTTGGTTTTTCGTCTATGGGTTCTGGCTCCCAGATTATCGCATGCTTGTTTTTGATTTTGTCCCAACCAAGTTTATTATTCTCAAAAATGTTTGAAGTAATGTTGATTTTTCCCCCCAAAAACCACTTAAAATAAGGAGGGTTGTGTTCGAATGTCTTTTCCCAAATTTTGAACCAAAAAAGTTCTTTTGCCAAACCTTCCCAAAATTTCACTGGATCCTTTAAAGCTCTTTGATAAATTTTTGGATCAGCAATTACCGCCCTCTTTTGAAACTCTTTTGTTGGAAAATATAAATTATCTTTTTTGAACATACTTTTATTCTACCAAAAAGCAAAAATTGAAACAAGACTTCAAACCAAGTTTTTAAATCAATACACTGCTTTATAAAATCTGATTTGTCTTCACAATTTCAAACCAACTCCAAAATTATTTTGTCCTTTTCATTGCGATAGCAATTATTTGGACACAGTTTAAAGTTTGAAAATTTTCTTTAGTTCCTTGTCATTGCCAATATTGTTGCTCACTATTAGCCTCAATTCCTCTTCATTCAATCCAAAAAACTCTCTTAATAACTCGATTTCTGCTTGGCA
>Ga0315298_1003141_pt1 | contig 26727 bp, 28 predicted proteins | sample WHS_1_MG_FD_203077 | JGI IMG/M metagenome (GOLD analysis project Ga0315298, IMG submission 203077) | Extremophilic microbial mat communities from Washburn Hot Springs, YNP, Wyoming, USA - WHS_1_MG | ecosystem: Environmental > Aquatic > Thermal springs > Hot (42-90C) | place: USA: Wyoming... | reverse complement strand
CCTGTTTTTTCTGAAAGCATCCGATGGTCAATATATATGCCGCGGTCTTCCGCCTCATCGGTCATGTTTAGCACAATCACCATTCGGAACCCGAGTTCTCCGAGATAGGCGGTCAGTGCAAGCCCTCTCGTCAAGTTTTTCGCGTCAATTACCTGAACCACAACCGCATCCGGTTCTTCAAGAAGGATATCCCTTGTTACCTTTTCATCCTCGGTAGTGCCCGAAAGATTGGAAATACCCGGCGTATCCAGCACCGTAAACACCCTTCCACCAAATACAGCATTCCCAAGGCTGACCTCCACAGTTGTCCCGGGATAATTTGACACAACTGCATATTTGCCGGTCAGAAGATTGAAAATAACACTCTTGCCAACATTGGGATTGCCGACAAGAAGTATTTTCGGATGTCTGAATTCTGCCGCAAACTCCTGGTGTTTATGTAATATCATCCTATTTTTGTTCCTTCCTTCTGCAGTCAGGGCAGAGCCCTACAAGAACAAGCGCGTGACCGGAAAGCACCACGCCAAGACGTCTCGCGCATCGCTTTTTGAGCAATTCAAGATCAGTAAAGCAGAATTCTATAATTTTGCCGCATTTTTCACACCGGAAATGGTCATGATGCATACCCTGCTTCCGGTATTCATATAGCGCCGCAGGACTGTCAGTAAAATACGCCAGTTTGCCTGATTCCCGTAATTTCCCTATCGCCCTGTACAGGGTAGCCCGGGACAAGCGAAACCCGGCGTTGCGCATCTGTATAAACAGTTCATCAACGCTGAAATGCCCGACTTTGCCTGCCTCTTTCTCAATAATAGTCAGCCACTTTTCGCTTCTCATAGTAGATAGATGTGAGAATGAATCTCATTCTATTTTAGAAAAATTCTGCATCCTGTCAAATATGCACGGCACATTTATTTTTTGCATTCCAGATCCTGCGAAAAAATCTGGCATAATTCCCAGTTGCCGGGTTGTTATTGTAAACTGAAGAACACGCCTGTGCCGGATTGTGGTAATTCAGTAAAAAGATGTTTTTCCCTGATAGTTGAAATCATGTTTGCAAAATTGGAAATTTTGTGTACAATAAACTCTGGAAGTTTTTGTTCGTCTCATTTAGAAACCATGAGAAAATATATCTTATATCTGGCGTCTGCATTCTTGTTGCTGGCTGGATGTTCTGAAAAAAAGGAAGTAGTCCTGAAAAAGATTGAAGGCATTCCTGAAGAAACAGCCATTTCAGTCCAGATTCCGATTGTTGAAGAAGCCACGACCGAGACAGAAAAGGCGCTCGCATTGAAAGCGCCCCAGCCAGGGGAAACAGTTGAAGCAGACACATCTTCTTCCGGATGCCCCGGCACGACGGAAACTCAAGAACCGCCACAAAAACCGCAGCAGGAAGACAGCCGGCAGGCACCCAGAGAATCTGCACCTTCCTATGGCGCGCCAGTTGAACACGCGATTGCAATCTTTCCTGGAGAATGCCTCCTTTACCGGATGAAATGGAATCAAATCCCTATTGGCCGCCTGATTATTGTCTGCAAACAGGAGAATCTGTCTTCAGGCCCTGTCTACCATATTGCAGCGCTCACATTTCCCGAAGGGCTCTGGACAAAGGTTGGTTATGGGTACAATCGGTTTGACTCTTTTATTGACAGTAAAACGCGTCTCCCGTATTATTACTACGGGTACTCTGCCTCATCAAACAGTAATGTCACAACAAGAACAACCATTAATCAGAGAGCGAGGACACTTTCATACCAGACAGTGAAATACAAGAACAACAAACTCGTCAAGGTCAAGAAGAATACGGTCAGTTTTCCAGACAAAATCTATGATGGACTTTCCGCCTTTTTTGTCCTGCGCGGAACCGCAAGCGAAAAACAACGATTCTTTTCAGTACCTGTGGGCATCACCGAAATCATGCAATTACGGATTTCCTTTCTTTCAAAGGAAGTTCTGGCTTTTGCAGGGTTTGGTCAGCGGGAGGTTTATATTGTTCAGTCAGAGGCAACTGGCGACGAGGGATTATTCAAAAAGGGAAAACTTTCAGTCGCCGTCTCAGCCGATGACGAAAAAATTCCATTCTACCTGAAAGGTAGCGCACCCATGGGAACTGGAAATGTGGAACTCGTGAAAAAGTTAACCCTGTCGTCTAACACCCCGCTTGATAGCCGAACCCTCACACAGATTCTCCTGTCGTCCACCTGATTATGTTTCTTCTTTCCATTGAAACCACATCCAGGAATGTAAGCGTCGCTGCGGTTGAAAATACCAGCATCCTGGTTGAATGCCTCTGGAGGAGCGAAGATCCAGGGAAAGAGATTCTCGCCACGATTGATTTTGTGCTGAAAAAAACATGCCTGCCAATCAGTTGTTTTGAGCGCATCGTTGTTTCAACCGGCCCTGGTTCATGGACTGGTATACGCCTCGGGCTTGGACTTGCACTTGGTCTTGCAAAAGGAGATGATAAGTACATATACGGACTTTCTTCTCTTGACGGGTTGATTTTTCGTCTTGGAAACTTTCGGTCAGCAGGCGGTGCAATTTCTGGCGCGGGCAGTAATTTCCATTATATAAAATATCCCGATATGCAGACACTCATCCAGCATCCAGTGCCGCCTCTTACAGGAGACAGAAAAAAAACGCAGTCCTTCCTGGGAAGTTGCAGAATTGTTGCCTGCTCAAAAGACACTGCAACCCTTTTGAAATGGCAAAAAAAATCCCCGTGTGTCATTGGATTGGATGTATCCGCTGGTGCAAATGCATTACTCGCACGGGAACGAATAATTCTTGGTGTCAAACCGCATAATACGCCAGATTATGAAAAATAGAATTCTGTATCTCGCACCGGGTTCAGAAATCGGCGGAACCGAACGGATGATAATACTGCTGGCGCGAGAGATTGAAAGACGCGGATACAGAATACACGTAGTCACAATGCAGGAACCAAAGGCATTCACCGCTGCGCTAAAAGTGGCAGGGTTAAAGACGACGCCACTTAATTTGAAAAAAAAACCCTTCCTCGGACTCTTGCGATTCGCGCTCATTATCGTCAGGGAAAGGCCAGGCCTTATTCACTCATTTCTTTTTGCTGGAAACATGCTGGGAAAACTTGCCGCAGCGATCTCTGGACTACCGCTTATCTGCTCCCAGCGAAGTACTGATGACTGGAAAAAGTGTCTCCACTGGAATATGGAACGATGGACTTCCCATTTGTGCAAAATTATCATCTCAAATTCTCATGCCGGCAAGCGTGCCCTTGTGGAGAAAGGTAGAATCCAGCCAGAGAAAATCACGGTGATACCAAACGGCATTGATCCAGAGATTGTGCGGAACTCCGTGTCTTCTGGACGCAATATGGAAAATACTTTTACCGGTCCCATCATTGGAAGTATTGGAAACCTGCGCACTGCAAAAGGGTTTGAGTATCTTCTTGACGCGGCCAAACAGGTTGTAAAGAAAGTCCCTTCTGCGCGTTTTGTAATACTGGGTGAAGGTTCGTTAAGAAGCGCACTTGAGGAGAAAATTGCACGGCTCGGTCTGCAGAACAATGTGAGCCTGCCAGGGTTTATTTCGCCAGTGGAGCCGTATCTCGCCAGATTCAATATGCTTGTAATACCATCGCTGTGGGAGGGTTTTCCGGTCGTTGCTCTTGAAGCCATGTGCCTTGCAAAGCCGATTGTCGCTACACGCGCTGGAGACCTGCCGGAGATCATTAGGGACGGAATTTCAGGTATTCTTGTGGACCCGGGTGATGCGAACGGGTTGGCGCACGGAATCCTGACGCTTCTGGCGGATGAAAAACGAGCCCAGCAAATGGGGCAGGAAGGATACAAACATGTTCTTGAAAATTACTCGCTTACAAAAATGGTAGATGCATACGAAGCAGTGTACCGTTGTTTCCTATAAGAGCAAGAAAAGGGTAAAATAGACACCAATAAAAGGTACTTGTGAAACCTCTTGAATAAAAAGGCATCAAAACGATATGACTGACAAAGACCAAAAAAAATCGCGCAGGAAGAAAAGAGAAATTCTTTCATGGGTATGGGCGATACTCCTTGTGCTTCTGCTTCGCCAGTTTTTCATCCAGGCGTTTGTAATACCAAGCGAATCAATGAAACCAACGCTTAAGATACATGACCGGCTTCTGGCTAACAAAATCATCTATAAAATACGCAAACCGCAGCGATGGGAGGTGGTAATATTCCGTTATCCTTTAGATCCAAAGGTCTATTTTGTCAAGAGGATGATTGGACTGCCTGGCGAAGATGTAAAAATCCGGGCTGGTGAAATAGAAATTAACGGGGTGGTGAATAAACCACCGGTTAATATACCCACCCGGCTTTATTATTACAGCGACGAGGAAGGGTCCTACGGCACTTCTGAAATCGCTCATGTTCCAGACAATGCATATTATGTTCTTGGCGATAACAGCATTAACAGTAAAGACAGCCGCTTTTGGGGATATGTGCCGCAGAAAAACCTTGTGGGAAAAGCCCTGTTCATCTATTGGCCGCCATGGAGAATGGGACTGGTAAGGTGAGAATATGAAAGAAAATGAAGCGTATATTCATCTTCGCAGGAAGGATTTTGAACATCTGAAGGAGTACCGCGCAAAAGCGAAAGCAGCAGAAAAGGAAATTGCGGCTCTTACCGAACAGGAGAAGCAATGGAAGGAACGCGCACTCAGAACAGCCGCAGAACTGGAAAATTTCCGCAGACGTTCAATCCGGGAAAAAGAAGATGCCTGCAGAATTCTCCTGGGTGCGGTCGCTGAAAAACTCCTATTTTTTGATGAAATCTTTGGGCAGGTACTCAAAGGACTTCAGAATAATGAAGCAAATCATAAGAGCATCGCTGAAGGTCTTGTTATGCTCAAGAAAGAGTTCTCAGGATATCTTGCCTCTCTCGGCGTTAAGAAGATTGAAACAGAAGGGAAGGTATTTGATCCTCATTTTCATGAAGCGGTTGGAACTGTTGAAACATCAGAATTGCCGCCAGGAACAATCGCAGAAGAAGTATCTCCCGGGTATATGTTAAACGATAAACTTTTGAAACCGGCGCGGGTAAAGGTGGCAGGTGAAAAAAAAGACGCTTCTGGCCCCGGCAAAGATTAATCTATTACTTGAAGTTGTCGGAAAACGAAGTGACGGGTACCATAATATCTGTTCCCTCGTTGATATCATAGACCTGGCTGACTTTATTGAATTTGAGCCCGCAGAGATGCCGGAAATTCATTTCATTGGTCCGTGGAAAATTCCTGTAGAAAATACAGTGAGCAAAGCCGTTCGTATCCTGAATGCGCGATTCCCGCAATCCAGACCTTATCCATACCGCATAACAATACATAAGAAAATTCCGCCAGGTAGTGGTCTTGGCGGTGCAAGCAGTGATGCCGCCACTGTGGTCAAATTTCTTGTCGGTGCATGGTCACTGCATCTTGCACAGGAAACCCTGCTTGAGATTTGCGCCGAGATAGGTGCTGATGTTCCCCTTTTCCTATATGGAAGACCGTCGGTCATAACCGGCAAAGGAGAAAGGATATCTCCCATCCCTACCGTCCCTGGATTGAGATACCTCATTTTCACCCCGCCGTACCGAATATTGACTAAAACCGTGTATGAACGATTATCCACTGATAAAATCGGCAATTTGACAGAGGCAGAAAGCCGAATTAAAATTCTCTTGCAATTCTGGAGGAGTTGCGATGTCTCCGGTATGCGAGAACACTTATTCAACCGTTTACAGGAGGTGACCTTCACATTGCGGCCCGAACTGAAAGAAACAAAGCGAATGCTGGAGAAACAGTTCGGCAGACAGTTTTTCTTAACGGGAAGCGGAGGTGGATTATTCTGCCCTCTGAATCCTGATGAGCCGGCATCTGCGGACAGTCCGAAATCATTACGATTATGGCGCAGATTTGAGGTTCAGAGTTTACAGCAAGCCCTGCAAAAGGAGGACTGGCATGGAAATCACGGAAACCAGAATATCGCTCATCAATAAGCCCAACAGCAGACTCCGAGCATATGCCTCGGTCACCTTTGACAATTCTTTTGTCATAAGAGAAATTCGGATCATTGAAGGCAAAAATGGTCTTTTTATTGCGATGCCAAGCCGCAAAATGCAGAAATCGTGCGCTAAATGCGGCTTCAAAAGTCCTGTAACTTCTAAATTCTGCGGCCAGTGCGGCGAGAAAATGGAAAGCGTGAAAGAAGAAGATGCAGGACAGCAGCATAAAGACCTGGCTCATCCTATCAACACCCAGTTCCGCGAGTACCTCCAGAAAAAAATTCTGGAAGCATACCAGCAGCAGAAGTCGGGTACGCCAGCAGAGAATTAGAAATAACCGCCACCAATTTGCCCGGTGGTGTAATGGTAACACACCGGCCTTTGGAGCCGTGGTTCGAGGTTCAAATCCTCGCCGGGCAGGATATCATGAGTTATGGAAAAACCTATTGCCGTAATCATACTTGCTGCAGGTAAAGGAAAGAGACTTGGCGGGTACCATCAGAAGACCCTGCACAAAATCGCAGGCAGGTCTCTTCTGGCGCATCTGCTTAACACCATTTCTGGCTTGAAACCGAGCAGGATTGTTGTTGTAGTGGGCCATCAAAAAGAACAAGTAATTGAGCAACTGAAGAATGAACCGGTTATTTTTGTAGAACAGAAACAACTGCTCGGCACAGGTCATGCGGTTATGCAGGCCGAATCTGCTCTCAGAGATTTTTGTGGGATTGTCCTGGTCCTGTGCGGCGATGTGCCTTTTCTAACGCTTGAAACTTTAAAGCAACTTGAAACAAAACACCGGGCCAACAACGCAGCCAGCACAATTCTTACAGCCATAGTGGATAATCCGGCCGGCTACGGCAGGATAAAAAGAGACAAAAATGGCAATGTTGTTGGCATAGTGGAAGAACTCAATGCGACAGCAGAAGAAAAAGGTATCTGTGAAATTAACACAGGCGTCTATATGTTTGATAGAAGCGCGCTCTTTCAGACACTACCCCTGGTAAAACCTGATTCTGTGAAAAATGAATATTACCTGACAGATGTTATTTCCATAATGTGTTCAAAAAAACTGGTTATCTCAACATATACAACACCCACTCCGGATGAAGCACTCGGCATCAATACGCCCGAAGATCTCATGCGGGCGCTCCAGTATGCAAAAAAAGCTGTATTTAATGAATGATTTTACAGGTAAACCGATATTTTTAAATAACCGGGAGAAATGATATGGAGATGAACAATTGTTTACTTCTTTCAGGAACTGCCAACAGGAAACTGGCTGAAGCAATAGCCCGATATCTAAAGAGGCCACTCGGTCAGATGGAAGTAAGCCGCTTTACAGACGGAGAAGTAGCAGTAAAAATAGAAGAGAATGTCCGTGGCAAGGATGTTTTCGTGATTCAGCCGACAAATCCGCCTGTGAATGAAAATCTGATGGAACTACTTGTAATCCTTGATGCATGCAGGCGGGCATCATCAAGCAGGTTAACTGCAGTAATCCCGTACTATGGGTATGCTCGCCAGGATAGAAAAGACCGTCCAAGAGTGCCAATTACAGCGAAACTTGTAGCAAATCTCCTTGTCGCGGCTGGCACACAAAGAATACTTACCATGGATCTTCACGCACCGCAAATTCAAGGGTTTTTTGACATACCTGTAGACCACCTGTTCGCTGCTCCTGTTATCATTAATTATCTTCAGACCAAGCAGTTAAATAAGCCGGTTGTGGTTGCTCCGGATGTAGGAAGCGTCAAGACAGCCCGGTCATTTGCCAAACGGCTTAAAGCACCGCTGGCTATAGTAGATAAGCGGCGCGACGGCCCAAGCGATGTGGAAGCAATACATTTGATTGGAGAGGTTAAAGGATGCGAAGCAATCATTGTGGACGATCTGATTTCAACCGGCGGAACTATTGTAGAAGCGAGCAAGGTCCTTAACGAACACGGCGCTTCTCTTATTATCGCCAGTTGCACGCACGGGGTCTTTTCTGCGGATGCGATCGAAAAACTGAAAAAATCCAGCGTTTCAGAATTGATTGTAACCGATACGATCCCGCAGAGCAACCTGCCAGATATGATTACAGTGCTTTCAGTCGCAGAACTATTAGGAGAAGCAATTAAGAGAATCCATCTGGAGACATCTGTCAGTTCACTGTTTCTTTAAGATGCTGACTTGCAGACCTTTCTCGTCAGCCGCCCATACAGGGCTTTTTCCTGTGGTTTGCTCTTTTTGAACGCCAGCGAAGCTTTCTTTTTTTTCTTCTCATGGTTAACTCACCTGCTCTCCTCAGAATTGAATCTTTGTAAAATTATTATACTTCCATTTTATAAATCGGTCAATTCCGTGTATAATCAAACCATACGGCAAATCAAAAAAAGGTAGTTTTGCGGCTTTTTTAGCGTTTCTTGGATTCTTATACCTGTGACCGGTGCATGAAAAGAAAAGGAGGAACGTGCGATTTTTAATTACAGGTGGGTGTGGTTTTATTGGGTCACACCTTCTTGATGCGCTTATTGAAGCAGGACATGAAGTATCCGTGATAGATGACCTTTCAACAGGATCAATTGATAATGTAAAACAGCATCTGAATTCAGTCGTTGCAGAGATAGTCATTGACAGCGTTTTGAATGTTCCTGTTGTTGAATCTCTGGTCCAGCGATGCGATTATATTTTTCATCTTGCAGCAGCGGTCGGAGTGAAAAATGTGATGGAAAATCCGCTTGAATCCATTGAAACGAATATTGAAGGAACAAGAATTATTTTGAATGCCGCATCAAAATTCAGAAAGCCGGTGCTTTTTACATCCACGTCAGAAATTTACGGAAAAAATGAAGCAGTTCCTTTTTCTGAAGACGCTGACATTGTGCTTGGGCCGACTTCAATGAAACGCTGGAGTTACGCCTGCAGTAAGGCACTTGACGAGTTTCTTGCACTTGCTTATCGTGAGGCACATGGATTGAACGTTATCATAACGCGGTTGTTTAATACTGTGGGACCGCGGCAGAGTGAACGTTATGGAATGGTTCTTCCCAGATTTGTTAAACAGGCGCTTGCAGGGCAACCAATCACCATCTTCGGCGACGGAAGCCAGACCCGTTGCTTTCTCCACGTGAAAGATGCTGTTGCAGTTTTCCTTGCCTTGATACGCAGAAACGACGCATACGGAGAAATTTACAATGTCGGCAATCCTGAAGAAATCACTATTGCTGACCTTGCACGTCTCGTTAAAGAAGAAACCGGCAGCAATTCCGGGATTGTCCTTGTGAATCCTGCGGATGTATATAAGACCGGATTTGAAGACATGCGACGAAGGGTTCCGGATATTTCAAAAATTGAAGCCCTTATTGGATTCAAGCCGGTATATTCAATCAGGGATATCGTCAGGGAGACAGTATCGTATTTCCGGGATTCTGCATGAAATACGGAAAAATTCTCCTCATCGTGTTTTTGTGCATCGGATTTATGTATCGCTTTGCCATCCTCGCACAATTTCGATCCACTGTATTTTTTAATCCAGCAGTCATGGACAAGCACGACCAGAAAACATTCCATATCATTGCTCAGGAGATAGTAAAACACCCGGTGGCAGTGGATGGCCAGCCATTCTATATGGCACCGCTGTATTTCTATTTTCTCGCGGTGCTTTACGCCATACTTGGGGGAAGTGTTTTTGCGGTTGGTATTGTCCAGATTTTTATTGATATTCTGTGCGGATACTTGCTTTATCGCATCGGGAGACACCTGTCGGATGAGAAAACCGGTCTTATCGCACTCGCCCTTTATGTTTTTTACAGGACTGCAGCAGTATATTCAGTAACAATCTTGAGTGACAGTTTAATTCTTTTTCTGAACATCGCATTTATCAGTGCGGTCTACTGGTCACTTAGAAAACCGACATGGTACCGCTGGATTCTTGCCGGCATCACCCTCGGATTAGCAACTCTCGCCAAACCGACAATTCTTGCCTTTGTTCCGCTTCTAACTATCGGCATTTGCCTTTATCCAGAAAACCAGATAATTCCAGTGAAAATAAGAATGAAATTTCTACAGATGCTTGTTGCTCTTGCGGTCGTCATAGTGGCATGTGCACTAATCATTGCTCCTGTGACTTTGCGAAACTGGTTTGTAGCAAAACAGTTTATACCCATCTGTACCAATGGACCTGTTAACTGGCAGATAGGAAATAGCGCTGATTCCACCGGTCTTTTCTGTTATCCAAAAGGTCCACTTCTCTCCCCGCTCTCCGGCGCTTTCTGGAAACTCGTCGGTACCAAGGTAATGTTTTTCTTCAATAGTTATGAATGGCCACAGAATTTGAATGTGTACATGATACAAAAGGTTGTTCCTGCAATGAAGTTTGGGATAATCCATTACGGACTGGTTTCTTCATTAGGGATAGTGGCTTTTTTTCTCGTTTCACAGTGGAGGCGCCGCTTTCTTTTCTATTCGTTTGCCATATTTCAAATTCTATGGGTTATCCTGTTTTTTGTAACTGACAGGTATCGCCTTCCTGCAGCAGCATGTTTTGTGCTCCTTTCAGCAATCGTGGTAAGAGAAGGTTTTTCTCTTCTTCAAAAGAAAAAGGTTGCTAAAACAGCAGGAATATTGTGTGGTGCTGGAATCTGGGCATTCTTTTTTGTTCCTTTTCCGCAACCCCAGATACAGGACATGCACTACAGAATTTTTGCGTCGCTCTCCCGTGCTAACATCGTAAATGACCTTCGGGAAAGAAATCTTGCGAAAGCAACAAAGGAATCTGATGCGTTTGTTAGCCTTTTGCCGGATTATCCGGATTCACACTTTTTCCGCGCCTGCGTACTTGTCCAGCAAGGAAATATACAATTAGCGATAGAAGAACTTAAAACTACACTTGCCATCAATCCCCAACATGCTCTTGCCAGGCAGTTTCTTCAGCAACTGTCTCTCAGGGGGTCAACTCCTGACAATTGACAAATTTTTCTCTCTCCTGTCTCCTGTGGAATACAATAACTCTTGTCCCCGGGTGACATCACCTTCAAATTTCTATATGTCTGCCCACCGAATTCAAATCCTATCCTTCTTACTACCCGGACTTAGAATTTGATTTGCGATGCCATCTGTGTTTTATCTCTGATTCTTTTGAATTTTGTCAATTGTCAACAGTTGCCCCCGTTTTAAAATATTGTCATTTATTTTATGTTTTCTAATTTTAGTTTCAGTAAAAACAGCAGATCATTTTTTAAATTTTGCTTTGCCTGAATTTTCGTTTTTTCATCCAATAATTCTCCAATTCCAAATAGAATCCCTTTTTCTGGAAATTTTTCTAATTTGTCAATACATTTTTCAAGAAATTTATAAAATTCCATTTTTGTTCTTTTTTTTACAATTTTTTCATTAATTTCAAAGTCCCTTTTAAAAAAAAACCAGACATCGAAAATATCCCTATTTGCCTTTCCCAATCTTTCATACATCGCAATCAACTTGTGCGCAAACATATCTTCAGGAATCATTACCTTCATTGGAATACCAAGATATGATTTAACCTCATATTTTGAACCAAATGTCCGCTTATTGATTTCAATTTTTATATTTGGTGCCTTTTCTTCATAAGAAAGAAGCGTAAATATACTGAACCTCTTTTTTCTTTTATCTTTTATCACCCCATATTCTTTTATTATTTCTAAAATCCTCCTGAAAATGAAATCTTCTTTTTCTTTATCTAAAAGGTCAAAGTCCAAATCCAATGAAAATCTTTCAAGATTATAAAACAAATATAATGCGGTCCCACCTTTAAACCCTAAAAGTGGGCCAACTTCTGGTTCAGAATAAATATCTTTAAGGATTCTCAAAAGAATATTTCTGTGTTTAGATATATTAAGTGCCATAAAGTCCTTTTACCTTTTTCTCAAGTGTTTTATTTTTATAAATCGGCAAAATCTTAAAAATTCTGTCTTTGTTTAACGGAGACAGGTTATCAAAATAATAATCCTTGTTCAAATAAAGTGTGTCCAGAAATGCTCTTTCAAAAGATGCAATCCAATAATTATTTCTAAACTCCAACCCATTTTTACTTGTTAAAATTGAGTCCTTAATTTTCCTATAACAGATTTTCTGGTTATCTACCAGAATTTCTCTTGTTAGATAGGAAGCAACAAAAATTTGGGAGTAAAATTGAAAAATTACACCCGCCTGAGCAAGAACTGTCTCAAAACTAATATAAGAGGGACTATATATTTTTGTTGCCAATTCAAACCTATCATACCCCGTGTCCCTGGCATATATTCCTTTCCTGACTCGATATAATTTATCTGTTTTTACATAATAACTAATTTTCCTTTTCAAAAGGTTTACATCTGTCGGGCCTAAAAGCAAAGCAATTTCTTTAAAAGTAAAGACACTGTTTTTAACCCTCATCAATTTTAAAATACCTGTTTCTCCCATTTATGAACCTCAGGTTACAATTTTTGTTACCTTTAGTTTACAAAAATAGAAATCAATTGTCAAAACAAGAACCATTCTTGCTGTCATGGTTCATCTACCAGATAGTTTTAATGTCTTGTAATGCCTGATGGGCATATTTTCTTACCAACCAGCGTGGGTCGTTCAGAACATCAGATAATGGTTTCCTGGCGTTTAAATGCTTTATTTTACCCAGTGCTTCAGCAGCAGTCCATCGTATTATAGATGAAGAATCTTTCAAAGCAAAAATGATGGGCTCTAATGCAATTGTACTTTGCATTTCTCCCAGAGCCCAGATAGCGCATTCTCGGACATGGCGGCTGGTCTTTCTCAGGGGCCACCCTGTCAAGAGTCGACCCCAATCCTTGCCAATCAAGAGTCGACCCCAGTCCTTGCATTACTCCCGGATTATGGTACAGGCCATGGTTTCCTTCTGGAAACCGACAGAATAGCGGCTTATCCTGTTCTTGCCCTGGATGATGTCAGAGTAGCCCTTATCCTTGAGTTTTTTCGCTATATATCCATCTGGAACTTCAGCTCCATCCTCCAGTACATATAAGAATCCATCATGCCATTTGACTGTGTGCAGCCCGCCCAATTCAGAGTCCTTCAAGCGCATTACTTCTTTCAGACTGCTGCCGCTGTCATAAATTACGGCTATCTCCCCGCGACAGCATCTTAAAGCAACAAAAAGCAGATTGAGTTCCGGCGCAAAACTCATCCCTATCGGATCGTCCTCAGAAATTACCAGGCCGTACAGCACCATAAATTTCTCCCCTGTATCCATAACCTTGTAAAGATTGGAGTTCCAGGCAGTCATGTAAAACATATTCTTTGAAGTAGAAGTAGCAAGTGATGGCCCCCAGTAGACGCCATAGAGCGGCGGGAGAGTATTATTTTGACCGGTGGGCATGCTGGAATACATGTATCCGTTATCGTCGGCATTCTTGGTTCCTGTATTTCTGTCATAGGCGAATACCGTGCTGCCCAGGATGCGAATGTATATCTTGTTATGTTCTCCGAGACAGATACCGCTTACCGCATAGGTTGTTTTCTGAGTCCCAGGGAAATACCCTCCCAGATAGTAGAGCCGTTCGCCGGTATCAAGAGCGAAAACACCTGTGGCGTAAGCGTCAACATCACTTCCTCCAATATATATGCGCCTCTCGGCTTCAGAAATCACAATCTGGTTGTTAGACCGGCTAAATGCCCGAATCTCTCCGTTACTTGCGAATTTTTCGTCAAGTTTATCGCCTTTTGGAAGCAGTTTTATCAGGCGTCCCCACACATAAGGGCTATCCGGAGCCTGCCAGTGGAGAATAACCCACAGATTGCCCTGGCTATCAATGTCCATGTCCCACGGGTTTTGAAAGAACACAGGAAAATAGAAATCCACCCTGACCCTGTCACCTTTTTTCAGGCCAGCCCTCGGATTCAGGGTAAGCACACCGCCCTTGAATGAGTAGTTCTTCCCGGCTGCCCAGTCCTCGTCTGACTTGTGGAACGCAGCGTCATATAGTTTCTCATTATTGACTCTTACGCCTATGAGCACGCCCGGTACTTTGAATTCTGCCTTTTGAGGGTCGTTTATTGCATCCTCAATCACAAATCTGCCTATCCTGCCGTCCAGACCAAATGTCTTGTCCAGTTTCCATTCAAGGTTTCTGCTCAAATAAACATGGTACCTGCCTTTGGGTGTGAGCTTGCCGTAAGCATCTCTGCCATCCCATTCAATGGTGTTCTTCCCAGCAGCAAGCGGGCCACTCGGCAGGCACGTCACCATCTTACCCTGCTCATCCTTTATCAGAAGGAAAATGTTATTTTCAGCAGTACTGCAGTTGACCTCAATCCGCGCCACCTTTTCCACCTGATTCTCAGGAGAAAAAGAGATCTCTTTGCTTGTAACCTCAACTTCAGCAAAAACAAAACCTGCCAGGAGCATCTGTGTTACAATCATCGCAACTGCTGCTTTTACCTTCATCGCTCTTCTCCTTTCGGATTCACCACGGCAGATAGGTATTCGTGGGTGATTTTACCCTTTCTTTAAACGCAACCAGTCCACCAATTGTGAGCTCCGGCTTCGGGGTGCTGCGCAGGTCCTTTACATACACTTGCTGCGGAAACATTGATACAAATACGCCGCTGAGTACATATGACCCGTTCGTCACAGATTCTGGCAGGGGTTCTGTTCTTAGGAGCCGCCACCCGTCAAAGTTATCGCATATTTCATGTTCAGGCCGTGAAATTCCCCATATCCCCCATCCTCCTACGAATGTTTCTGCGCCTGTCTTCGGGTCTTTCATGACAAGCAACACCTGTCCCCAGGTACTTCGTCCATACAGCCATACACCAAGGCGGGTAGTTCCCTTCGGGATAGGGATTTCTTTTCCCGGTTTGAGCCCAAAATACCCTTCGCGTGCCAGCAGGCCGAATGCCGTATCAACCCTTGTGTCATCCCTGCGGAGGAGTTTGAACGATACGGCCTGTACCTGTCCTCTGGCTGGCTGAAGCTCAGGCGGAGCCGTAAGTTTTTCCGCAGTTATCGTCCATATACCTTTCACCCTTGGGTTAGCCCACGCTGGCTGCCAATATCCCCTGTCGGCATTGAACATCCAGTCGTCCGGATTGCTGAATTGCGCGATCAATGTGCCGTCGGATTTTGGTTCCGGGACGTTTTCCCATAGGGTTATCTTACTGAGTACTGCTCCGGTTACATAAATAGGTAAATCTGATATAGCAAGTTCCATGCTACCTGACGAAATACTTACTTTCATCGGCCTGTTAAATGTGTCCCAAACAGCGGGGCGCCCGCCAGGAACTACAGAAACGCTTATTTTTCGCGAACCGCTCACGTTCCAAAGAGCATAGACAAAACTATTGTCTGGCTTGCGGAACCGCAGCGCATAAACACTGGTACTGCCGGTTTCAAGCAGTCCATCATACTTTGCACCATCCAGCATCTGGGTGAGGGTCGCAAATGCGACAAAACTTGGCTTGGGACTGCATTCAGGCGCCACATTGCAGTATCCGGCCGTGCCCCACAGCGAATATGCATAGTCATTCCCTGAATCAATGATGGCGCCTGAGAATCCGAAGATTGAATTATAGGGGAGACCGAGCAGATACGCCCGCATATAGTTTCCGGCCTGCGTTCTCGGACTCATAATCGCAAACCCGGGCCTTGGACTGTAGTAGATGGATTCGGAATGAAAAATTGGCACGTCATGGAACCCGTAATGCTCGCAAACCGCCTTTGTCCACCAGTTGACATTGCCCAATGGACTCTCCCACCTCTCAGGCAGTATGAAATACATGGGTTCCTCGGTGCCGAAATAGTCAAAGTCAACCCCAAATTTCAGTTTGCCGCGTTCAATCAGGGGAACAGTGTAGTTGACGGCGCTGTTGCCAAGAGAAATTTTGGCGTTGGGGCGGAGTTTACGGGTAGCCCTGATTATCCTGCGATAGCATTCTATTGTGTCATCCATCCTTGCCAGCTCATCCGGCGTGTGTTCCTCAAACCTGCCCTCAGAAATAATCCCGGGGAATGCGAATGAGTACTTGTCCCCCCATGTATGTTCCCATCCCAGCATCACGATTTTCACATCAGGACTGCTTTCGGATATGTATTTCTCCGCCGCAGCATCGTCGGGCATGGGTACTCCCATCCGATAGTCAAAATAATCGCTCGTTCTATCCATAAAGAACCCGACTCCGGCTTTTTCCTTCAGGTACTTCCGCTGCGTTTCAGTGGCAGTGTCTCCATAGATGACCGACCATATTCCAAACGGCGAATTGACCTTTTTTCTTGTGTCTGGTGCCAGGAGAGCAAGGTTGGTTCTATAATCAATCATGTCGCCCTGCTCCGCATACGCTACGACCTGCACCATGTAGTGACCGCGCTCGCGCACAGGCGCCGACAGGGCATTTACCGTCACCGAACCATTCGGTACAATCAAAACACGCTGTTCTTTTGTCTTCTCCTGACGATCAAACGGAATGAGTTTACATCTCAGAGTTACATGGAGGGGTTTGTCGGTTAAATTGCGTAGGGTTGCTGACAGTTTCGGCGTCTCGGGTTCGGAAAACACATTTCCGAGGCCGTTGCCAGTCAGCACAAGGTCCATTGGAGATTCCTTGAGAGCAACAGCAGCAAGTTGCAGCGAGGAACGGTTGCCGGCGCGACTGGTGAACCATGACCACGGCCGTGCTGCCAGGATGTCAAATTTCGGAGGCGTTTCTTTTGGAAGCAGGGTACCATCTGGCGCATGTGTATACCACTGGAGTGTTGCAGGGTTCAAAGGAACCTCTGCCAGATACCATCCTGAACCGAGTACAGGCACCGGCCGCACGTTAACCATCTGGTCAGGGGCTCTTTCCGGGGGTTGTCCGATATATATGTTTTTCAATTCGCCGGCAGGATTGGTCCCTGGCTGAAGTCCAAAGCCCATTGCCGGCTGAGTATTTGTGCCTGTGGCGTCGTCATGCAGCAGAAGATAAGCAGCAGTGTAAATACCGACAGGAACCGGAGTCCTGAGGATGCCAACAGCCCCCGAGGGTTGTATCTGTGTCCCCTCAACACCGATGTCAAGCACAGCAATGCCATTTTTTCCTGACTGCACTACCATCGGTATTCCGAGCACATCAATCTGCTTGCTCTGCATTTTTCCAGGCGGGATTCCCTGCGCCTGCCTGCTGGTCAATCCTCCGCTCAGCATAGCCATACCTGCGCCGCTTATGTATGTGTATCTTTCTGGCGGCGCAGCCGATATGTGCACTTTTCTCACTGTCAAACCATTAGCGGTTATTGAGAGTTTTGCTGCGGCAGGAGTTGCAATAACCGCACGGCCGCATTCACTTCCATTCAACAGGATACGATAGTCGCCCGCTCTTGCTATCAGGCCAAACGAAACAGTTGCAGATGCCCATCCCGGGTACAGAGAGGCGTTGCTTTCTGTTCCTCTGCCTTTTTCGTACTCCAGCCATGCGGATGGCCGCGTGTCACCTTGTATGGAAATATCCACTTTCTTGTTTGCGTGGTTCATCCCTGAAAGCTTCACCTGGAAACCAACCCTTGTGTAAATGCAGGAGACAATTATGCAATTCGGGTCATCATGTCTTCCAAGGGAAATACTTGCTGATACCGTCTTTCCGAGAGCGTCAGAATCCGGCAGGTCAAGTATAACCTCAATGAACGAGTTATCAGGTACAATTCCCTTCCATGAGGCGGAACACAGGCCCTCTGCCATCGCGCCAGTTTTGGCCTCAACCCAGGTTCCATTTGTCTCCCAGTCATCTGGGGCAGGTACGCTAAATGTCCACTCGTATGCCCTGCTACCTGATACCTGAGCAGTCAGATGGACTGCTGCAACAAACAATATCAATCCGAAAACTGCAACCAATCGGTTCATCTTGCCTCCAGGTCCGCCGCTTTGCCAAAAACTTCTGGATGCTTTTTCTCTATTTCACATGTATCGGTTTCTCATAAAAAATGCCAACAAAATGTGCAAGGTGGATATTCGGGTAACACTCCAAAATTTTTGCAGAGAAAGTGACATATGGTAACCATTTCACAGCCAGCAAGAAAGAAAACCGCAAACAGAACTGGAAAAAGTTATATCTGTTTCGTTATTTCCCCTTACTTAAATCCTGTAATTCTTGGTTTTTTGCGTATTCTCAAACATTCCTGTCCAGGGAAGATTTCAACAAATAACAGACAATCGCTATCTGAATTGATAGTACCTCAAAATATCCGTGAGAAAGGATAATAGTTTGATTTTCATAAGGCAGTCCATTTTTTTAATAAATTGTACTCCTTTATCACCTGATGTCTAATTTATTTTTTCTGAATACAATTTAACAATTTCCAATATCGCACTTTAATTTCCTCCACGAATTCCTGTCAAAGGTTCGGTCATACCTGGTTTCAAATTGACACTCTACAACCTTGGAAGTAAAGTATATGGGTTTAAAAATGGTAAAATGAAAATGTCTCTTGCAGAATATGCCCGGAAGAAGGAGTCCAGATGAGATGGAATGAGGCGTTTATTAATACTTCAAAGGAACCACCTAAAGAAGCAGAAACAATAAGCCAAAAATTGATGCACCAGGCAGGACTGATAGATAAACTGGCATCTGGTATCTATTCGTTTTTGCCTCCGGGTTTGCGTGCCCTTCAGAAGGTCAGTGCTATCATACGCGAAGAGATGAATCGTTCAGGAGCGGTTGAGTTGTTAATGCCAGCAATGCAACCTGCAACCCTGTGGCAGGAATCCGGCAGATTTGGAAAGATGGGCAAGGATATGATTGTATTCAGTGATCGGCATGACCGCGATATGTTGCTGGGTCCGACCCACGAAGAGGTTGTATCGGATATTGTGAGAAAATATGTTCGCAGTTGGAAACAGATGCCTGTTTTGCTTTATCAAATACAGACAAAATTCCGCGATGAGATTCGCCCGCGTTTTGGAATCATTCGCTCTCGCGAATTCCTTATGAAGGATTGTTACAGTTTTGACCGTACCGATGCTGAATCGGAAGCAGCATATAGCAAAATGCGGGATACATACCTGAAAATCTTTGCAAGATGCGGGTTACAGGTAACTGTGAGAAATGCAGATTCAGGAGTAATCGGAGGTAAATTCTCAGAAGAATTCGTGGCTGCAGGTGACTGTGCTGAATTGGAAATAGGGCATATCTTCAAACTTGGCACACAGTACAGCGAAAAGATGGGCGTCCTATTTACTGACAGGGATGGCAAGGAAAAACCCGCAGTGATGGGCTGTTATGGCATCGGAGTAAGCAGGGTTGTAGCAGCGATTATAGAGGGTAATTATGATAAGAACGGGATCATCTGGCCAAGGTCTGTTGCGCCGTTTGAAGTGTGTATAATCCCTGTGAACGTGCGTAATCCTGCGATGCTTGAAAAGGCGACTGCAATCCATGGCGAACTGATTGAAAACGGTTGGGATGTGCTGCTTGATGACCGTGAGGAATCAGCAGGCACAAAATTTGCTGATGCTGACCTCATTGGAATCCCCTTCCAAATCATATGCGGAAAGAAATTGGAGCAGGACAAAATTGAAATCAAAGTGAGAAAAACAGGGCGGCTGCATACAGTATCTTCAGACGCTGTTGCGACTTTCCTCAAAGAACTTGCTGCAGAAGCCACATGAGTAACTGGAAGGGTCATATCAGGAAGGGGTTCACATTTACTCCGGATCGCTGGAAACTTGCAGGGATTCTTATTATTTCTTCTGTACTTATCGGCTCATTAAGGAATACCTGCCTTCAAATGCTCAACGGTTCAAGTCCCACTTCTTCCTGGCTCTCTCTGCTGTTTCTTGCGGCTGTTCTGGTGGAAAATTATCTCAGTGCGGCTTTATACGGTTGTCTTGCTTTATCAATTAAGGGTGTTCAAAATACTATCAGTGTCTTCTGGGCAAATGGAATCAAGTTTTTCTGGAGATTCCTCTGTATTAAAATTATCCTTGCGTCGGCGATTATCATTTCAGTCATGGTTGCGCTTCAATTGCTTGGCATAGCAGGCGGCATTCATTCGGTAGTTCTCACAGGCGCTATTCTGGGCGCGCTCATACTCCTTCTTGCATTCCCGGCATATTTGCTTATTGTTTTTCTTCCAGCGCCGCTGCTGCTTTTCATTGAGGATGCGCGGGTTGTTGTCTGTTTTGAGAAAAGTTATATTCTTACGAAGAGAAAAATGGAAGATTTGGTCGTTCTCGGATTCTTTTATGGGTTGCTCGTCTTTCTTGTAGTGTATGCTGGAACGATATATAATAAGTCGTCAATGTGGCAGATAGTGTTTATTGAAATCTTTGCCGGTATAGCAGAAATAGGTCTTATGGGCGCGTTGCTTTCTTTGTATGCAAGCCCGGATAATGCGGATTTTCAGCAGGCAACATAAGAAACATTGAGTTATAATCATAGTATTTCGGATGTTTTTCAGGTCAACCATTTTTTAAGAAAACGGGGTGATAACATGAAGGAAATTTTTGAGATTCGCTGGCACGGAAGAGGCGGTCAGGGCGCAAAAACCGCGGCGTTGCTTTTTGGAGACGCTGCGTGCTCCACGGGAAAGTATCTGCAGGCATTTCCTGAGTACGGGCCGGAAAGAATGGGCGCGCCGGTTGTGTCTTTCAACCGCATCAGCGCCCGTCCGATACGCACGCACGGACCAATCACCAGTCCAGATATCGTTGTGGTACTTGATACTTCTCTCATTGAACAGGTGGATGTGACTGCCGGGCTTGATACCGAAAATGGAATTATCCTTGTGAACACATCAAAAAGTCCCGAGGAAATCAAGGAAAAATTGAAGTTCCCTGGTAAGGTTTACACTGTGGATGCTTCACAGATTTCACTTGACACAATTGGCAGGGATATTCCGAACACCCCGCTTATTGGGGCACTTATCAGAATTTCAAAGATTCTTGTTCTGGAAGAAGTGGTATCTGATTTGAGGAGAAAACTTGAAGCGAAATTTAGAAATCGGCCGGAAATTGTGGATGGAAACATAAAAGCGATTGAAAAGGCACATGCAGAAGTGAAAGAATCACACTGACCGGGGGCAGCGATGAAAGAAACAAAAATGACATGGAAACAACTACCCGAGGGAGATGTGCTGGAAGGAGGCACATCCCGGAAGTTTAAGACCGGCGACTGGAGAAACATAAAACCGGTTCACCATCCGGAGAAATGCATAAATTGCATGATTTGCTGGGTATATTGTCCTGACGCGGCTGTAAAGGTTAAGGACGGGAAGTTTGTCGCGTTTGATTATGATTTTTGCAAGGGCTGTGGCATTTGCGAACACGAATGTCCCAAGGACGCAATTTCAATGGAAAAGGAGGGTAAGTGAAGAAAACGAAATTTCTATTCTGGGGGCTCACCCTGGTTGTGCTATCAGGATGGGTCGCATTCGCTGCCGAATATGCGGCTTCAAAGAAGCAAATCGCCCTGCTCCAGACAAAGGTTGAACAGATGGATTCACAGTTGAAATCAATTGGAGATATTTCTAAGAATCTTTCTGATGCTATTTCAACGCTGGATAATATGATTGCCGGATTTCAGAAACTCAAAGCAGACCTTGACAAAACCCGCAGCAAAATTGAAAAAGCAAGTAAGACAGAATAAATGTGGTCTATGAAGAGTGCATAATACTGATGATTGCCGATACTACCTCTCATGAAAGATGCATCTTCCAGTAACTGATCATCACATACTAAAGAATTCTATGGATTGCCTGGATTACCTGAGCCCCTTCTGAACATGCTGAGACCGCCTGTTTCAGGGACCCTGCCCTAATATCCCCGCATGCAAAAATACCTTTGACTGATGTTTGAAAATTCTGATCCGTAATTAAAAATCCTGCTGCATCTTTTTTTGTTTCAGGTGGAAGAAAATCAGCCGACGGCTTAAATCCTGCAAAAATGAATACCCCATCCACATTTATAGTTTGAACTCCTGAAGGACTTTCCACAACAATGCCCGACACATGGTCTGTGCCGAGTATTTCCCGGGTCTTGCCATTAATAACAGTCACCCCGGTATCACCAGGGATTTCTTTCTCTCTTGTCACCCATACAACCTTTGCAAGTTTGCGAAGGAACTCTATTTCTGAAAGAACCCGTTTCCCTTCCCCAACTACCGCAACCGTCTTGTTGCGAAAGAAGTAGCCGTCGCACAACGCACAATATGACACTCCCCTTCCGATAAGTGCTTCCTCCCCTGGAACACCAAGTTTTCTTGGTATTGAACCTGAAGCCACAATAACAGCCCTGCAATCGTAAACACCGCTGCCTGTAACGATACTGATGGAAGTGCCGCCTGCTTCAACTTTTATGACATCTTCAAATACAACCTCAACCTTGAACCGAAGCGTCTGGCGGTATATTTTTTCTGCAAGGTCCCTGCCCGTAATCCCTTCGGGAAATCCCGGGAAGTTTTCAATATCTTCAATCCAGACCAGTTTTCCGCCCGGATACATTCTTTCAAAAATCCTGCAGGAAATTCCAGCACGCCCGGCATACATGCCTGCAGTAAGTCCTGCTGGTCCTGCTCCAATGATTGCGATATCCATCTTTACCCCCGGAGAAGATAGAACCCGAACAGTAACAATACAATGCCTGCTGTGATGCGAACCTTTCTATGGTGTCGCGTTAAGAACGCCTGCCAGCGTTTTTGTCTGGAAACAAAGAATGCAAGAAAGAAAAACGGCAAAGAAAGGCCGAGTGAATAGGAGAAAAGCAAGATCGTACCACGGCTCACAGATTCCTGAAGAGATGCGGCTGTCAGGATTGCAGCCAACACCGGCCCAACACACGGAGTCCATGAAAATGCAAGAACTGCTCCCAGTAGAACGGCGCTGAAAGTTGAAGCGGTCTTTGGAAACCTGAACCCAGGATTACGGTGCAGTACCGGTATGGCAACAAGACCGGTTGTTTCAAGAGCAAGCATTATAACTATCAATCCACCCACAATTCGTAAAATTGAACGGTGCGCCAGCAGAATATTTCCAAAAGCGGTAGCAGAAGCCCCGAGCAGAACAAAGATAAAAGTGAATCCAGAACACAGAAGCGCAACCCGTTGCAAAAGCACGCCACGATTGATTCCCTCAACTGAAGTACCTGCAAGAAAGGAAAAATATACAGGAATCAACGGGAAGATGCAGGGAGAAAAAAATGAAACAAACCCTCCAAGAAACCCGAGTAATATCCCGACCCCATGCAAAGAAACCAACCGCTCAAGAAAGGATTCCATAATGCCTTACGCAACACTCCTGGAAATAAGACGCTACCATGGCACGCATCTCATCCAGTTCAGCAGGCGTATATGGGGTACCGCCTTCAAATGCAGGATTTACCCCGAATGGCCTGTATCCCTGCAAGACATAGCGTCTTGCGCCAACCAAATCGCGGGCTATCGCCTTAATTTCTGATGAAGTGTGGAAAGTGCGCACAACGGTCGTCCGAAATTCATACTCAATGGACGATTCCATCAGTATTCGCACAGATTTTTTTATATCGCCCATTACTCGTTCATCAATGTTTACCCCGCTAACCGCAGAATATGCAGAAGCATCAAAGAAGGTTTTTACGTCCATTGAAACACCTGAAACCAGATTATCTGAAAGCGCTTTTTCAAGTTTCAACGGGAAGGTGCCATTGGTGTCTATTTTTACCGGCAACCCGATACTACGGAGCATTTCAAGTAAATCATTGATAAAAGGAGAAAAAAATGGTTCTCCTCCTGTGACGGTAACTCCGTCAAGGAACTCGCGGTACTCCCGAAGATACCTTTCTATCTCCTGCCATGGAATATCCTGAAAACCATCCGGTGAACTGACAAGACGCCAGTTCTGGCAAAATGGACAGCGAAAGTTGCATCCGGGCAGAAAAAGAACCGTTGAAACTTTTCTTTCCCAATCGCAGAATGAATTTTTTACCCAGCCCTTGATGTGAAACATAAGAACCCTTTCTTATTGTTTATAAAAATTGAATCAGGCAAAAAATACGACCGCAAACAAAAGGCCTGATGTCATTTCCTGTGGTAACGTACGCGGAGAGTGAAAAAAACTCTTTCGCTCACTGCCTTCGGAACCGCTCTGTACTGTAGACGGAAATACTGGCGAGAAAGTACTATCGTCTTTTTCACAGTTCGGCAGGTGGCAACACAATGTTCGCATTTAGCGAAATGCTCCTCAAGCGCTGAAAGAAGCGAACCGCCAAGTTCGCCATCAAGATACAAAGAAATCAGTTCCTTAAAGTCATCGCAGCATTTCATCAGTTCACTCCTGCCTTTGCACCAGCGTGAAAGTATTGAGAGAGTTTGTCCCGCAGGAACAGCCGACTCCTGTGTACCCTGGATTTCACCGCAGAGTTAGAAAGATTCAGCATCCTGCCTATCTCCTGCGTGGAAAATCCTTCTATGTCATGCAAGATAAAAACAGTCCGATATTTACCAGGAAGCATGGCAATTGATTCTTCCAGCAATGCCTTCAATTCCTGATTTTCAAGGTCTGCCTTAGGATTTTTTGACCAATCAGGATATTCAGGTGTAAATGATGCATCTCCATCACCCTTTGGATTTGTAAAATGCGCCATGGGCAATTTCTTTTTCCGCATCTTCATAAAAGCAAGGTTTGTGGCTATGCGATAAAGCCAGGTTGAAAAGGCGGATTTTTCTTCAAACTGCTGGAGAGCATTATACGCCCTCAGGAATGTATCCTGAAGAAGGTCTGCAGCATCCTCTCTGTTTCCGAGAAGTTTCAAACCGAGATTATAGATGCGTGCCTGGTTCCGACGCACCAGTTCTTCAAAGGCCTCATAGTCGTTTTGTTTCGCCCGTCTAATGAGGTCCTTTTCAGTAATTGCCTGCGGAATTTTAGCAGGAATCTGTTGCATGAGATTATTATACACGAAACATTGTGAGAGATAAAATTAGTTGTATGCAAAGCAATTCTTTCTCATTCCATTCATGGAACTGTTCTTCTACAGGGCATACCCCAGAAACCAGTGAATTTTCGGGCTTGTCCCAAAGTTAATTGATGTAGTTATACCCATTGATATTTAACCTCCGTCAAACTGATTAGGAGATTTGGATCTATGTTGAGATATTCAGCCCATAATTTGTCCCAATTTAGAGGAAAAAAAATCTTATTTACAATAACCTTCAACCAGTTTATAAGCCCACGCTCACTCCATCTTTTGCCAACAGCCCAGATCCGATTTTTCACCTGGCTAAAGCTACTCTCAATAGCGTTGGTGTTTAAAGGAATCCAAACTTTATTGGCAAACCATATATCAAAGAAGGTAGTAACATTCCTGGCGAGATTCTCAATATATGCCCTGCCTGCTGGATATCGGTCCTCAGGCAGAGCATCAATAAGCTGTCTGAAGCCTTCTTTAGTCTTTTCTGCTAATTCTTTAACTTTTGGTAGATCTTCAGGAGTTAATCGCTCCAGCCGAGATTGTGTGAGATTCATCGCTGGTATAGATGCAAGTTTGTCCTTAAACTCTTTTTGCTGTGCTTTATTTAACTTATCACGATAGAGAAGAAATGGAAACTGTCGTTTGCCGTGCCATAAACATCTTTGATGACGCATCCCAGAAGCAAGGAGATTTTCTTCAACAGCAGAATCACCATCAGAAAACAGAACCTCCAACTTTGAATAATCTAATCTTTTATTCAGGTCCTGCCGTATCTTATTCCATGTCTTATCAATCCATATCCCCACAAGATCGAATTTCTCTTGCTCTCCTACAGAAGCAAGAGCCCACCGCATCCATACATTTTTGCTGTGTTTTCCATCATTTCCTATTTCCTGTAGACGTACTTGAGTTCCATCAACCATCAAAAATCTATAAGGGACATCCTTTAAATCCGGCCAATCACATTTTTCTTGAGCAAAATCTTGAACCTGCCTGTGAAGGGTACTTTTGCTCATACCAGTACCAAGAATTCTATCCATTTCTTTTGCACTTCTCCTATATGAAACATGACATACAAGACCTATTCCTTCTTCTCCTGTCTCTGGCATATGACGCCGATAACGAGGTAAACTTATCGCATCAGGTAATGGAGTTAGTACCTTACGAATTTTCTTATCATAAACTGTTTGCATCCGATATCAAAACAATCCATAAGGAGTACGTATCTGTCGGTGATTTTTCTGACGGCCATTCAGTACATAACGTTTTGAAGAAGCCTCTTTTATCTTTGCTATGGCTTTTTCCTCAACTGCAGAAAATATCGCTTTTAACATCGCAAAGTAGATCCGAACCATGAACTTTTTTAACTGGTATAACAAATTGTTGATTTTTATTCCTGTATCTGGTATCTTTATATTAAGATTGAGGTCTATATTGATCTCAGCCATCGGATTCCTCCTCTCTTTTATTTTTTCTTCTTTATAAGAGAATAAAGGGACCCGATTATTTTATCAAATAAAATTGAACCAGAAAACCTACTTGACTTGTGGAAATGATATGATTGACACTCCTCTGGAAAACCTGATGGATAGACAAGCTAACCACAGGTTTACCACAGTCGTTTGGAAAAGTTTTAAACCTTTCCACAATCATTTGGATAAATGCTTCGCATTTACCCACATTACCACAAGTCCGACTATTACTAATCTATTGGGTATAGTTACACTTTAGCCACCAAAAATGATATCCTGGTGGTATGGCAAAAAGACATAAATGCCCAAAATGTTCTTTCGGTAAAAGTTATAAAATCCGACGAGAAAAAGTTAGATGCGCCAGA
>Ga0315298_1003140_pt1 | contig 26733 bp, 21 predicted proteins | sample WHS_1_MG_FD_203077 | JGI IMG/M metagenome (GOLD analysis project Ga0315298, IMG submission 203077) | Extremophilic microbial mat communities from Washburn Hot Springs, YNP, Wyoming, USA - WHS_1_MG | ecosystem: Environmental > Aquatic > Thermal springs > Hot (42-90C) | place: USA: Wyoming... | reverse complement strand
GAGATGTTTTGCATTTTGCCGATGGCTTTCTTTTGGAATTCGGCATCGCCAACGGCGAGTACTTCGTCCACAACGAGGATTTCGGGTTCTAAGAAGGCGGCCACGGCAAAGCCAAGTCGTACGGTCATTCCGGAGGAGTAGCGTTTCACAGGAGTGTCGATGTAGCGTTCCACGCCGGCAAAATCAACTATTTCATCAAACTTACGGGCGATTTCAGCCCGCGTCATGCCCATGATGGCACCGTTCATGTAGATGTTTTCGCGTCCTGTCATCTCGGGGTGAAAGCCGGTGCCGATTTCGAGCAGCGAAGCAATGCGTCCTTTGGCTTTGATGGTACCGGTGGTGGGGGTAGTCACTTTGGAGAGAATCTTGAGCAAGGTACTTTTGCCTGCACCGTTCTTGCCGATGATGCCCATCACGTCGCCTTGTTCCACCTCGAAGTTGATGTCGCGCAATGCCCACACATAGTCGCTGTCAGCTTTGGTGGAACGATCATTCACGGAGCCAATCGTCAGGTACGGGTCTTCCTTGCCGCGGATGTTCGTTTGCCACCAACGGTTGAGGTCGTGTCCTAATGTGCGGGTGGACACTAATCCGAGTCGATATTGCTTACTAATGTTCTCAAATTTTATGGCTATCATGTTAGTACGAATTACACAATTATTGCGAATTATACGAATAGAAAGAAATGTGGTTATCTAAAATTTAAGACTCTTTTGTATGTCAGGCTTGGCTCACCAAAGTTAACAAGGAGTCCTAATTTATATTTTGTTGCACGCAGATAGTTTTGAGTTTGTAAGAGGTTGTCATGATGTATAAACGAAGTGGCTTTGAGTTCTACAACCATTTTGTCATAGCACACGAAATCGGCTTTAAAATGTTTTTTTAGTTGTTCTCCATCAAATTGAATCGTCAGTATTTTTTCCCGTTCGTACGTTACGTCGTCTTTAATAAATTGTTTCTCCAATGCTTCCTGATAGACTGATTCTAAAAAGCCCGAGCCCAATGCAGCATGCACCCTCATACACGCCCCGATGATTTTATAGCTTTCCTCCTTGTAGATGATTTCTGTCATTTCTCCTTTCGTTTAATTCGTTATAATTCGTATAAATTCGTACAATTCGTATTCAAACAGTGTCCATAAACGTCCGTTCTACTCTATTGAAAACGATGATGCCAATGGCAAGGATGACGAGCATAAAAACAAAACTATAGGCTAACATTCCCCAGTTAAAGACGCCGACGCCCAAGGTGCTGTATTTGAAGGTTTCGATGATGGAGGTGAGGGGATTGAGTGCCATGATCCATTGTCGATGGGGCGACATCATGTTGAGGGGATAAATCACCGGCGTGGCATACATCCAGAGCTGCACCACGAAGCCGAACAGAAGTGTCAGATCACGGTATTTGGTGGTTAACGACGAGATAAGGATGCCGAATCCCAATGACAAGCCTGCCATGATGATGAGTAAAATAGGAAATAACAACAGCGTGGCATTGGGGTGGATGGGTGTTCCGATGACAATATAATAGAGATAGACCAGCAGGAACAATCCCAGTTGAATAGCCAATCGGATCAGGCTCGAGGTGATGGTGGAGAGTGGCACGACCAATCGCGGGAAATAGACTTTGCCAAAGATGCCGGCGTTGTTGGTAAAGGTGGACGAGGTACGATTGAGGCATTCGGAGAAATAGTTCCACATGGAGATGCCGGCTAAGTAGAAGAGCGGTTGCGGCAATCCGTCAGTGGAGATGTGCGCAATGCCCCCAAAGACAACCATGTACATGATGGTGGTGATGGCCGGCTGAATGATGAACCAAAGAGGGCCTAAAATGGTCTGTTTGTACGAAGTGGTGATGTCGCGTTTCACAAACATATACCACAAGTCGCGGTAGCGCCACACCGCTTTCAGATCGATGTCGAGAAGATGTCCTTTGGGTTTAATGACGGTGTCCCATTCTGCATCTGATTTGTTGTCAACGTTTGTCATAAGCGTGAGATCATCTATTTTTAGTGCAAAGATAGATAAAATTGTGATTCCCTTTGTCGTAACGTGCAGGATAGAGAAGGTGATTCTCTTTCACATCGGTTAGCCCATCATGCTGCGGATGGGCATGTTGTGTTTCTATGTTCCGACGGATAGTCGGCTTGTGATGATTATCTTGCCGTTTTGTTTTTGGAGTTTGATGGCATGCACTCGTTTCGTTGGTAGCAGAACGGATGGTGGGGAAGGATCTTTTTTGGTGCCTTTTTCAGAGAAGGCAACAACATGAGCAAAAGGATTGAAAAGGCTATGCGAAAAGATTGGCAAAACAAAAAAAGTCGCTTACCTTTGTTTCGGAATGGATCAAGCTCACCGTGAAAATGAATCAGACCATTTGGAATCGAAATTTTATTTTGCTCACACTTTCCAATTTTTTGATGTGTGTTACCTATTATGCACTGATTTCGATCCTTCCTGTTTATCTCTCCATACATCTGCATGCCGATAACAGCGCCATCGGGTTGGTGTTGGCTGTCTATACCATTGCTTCGGTTACGGTACGTCCCTTTTCCGGATACGTGCTGGATCAATACAATCGGAAGTTGATTTTGATGGCCGCTTTGTTATTGTACACCGTTGTTTTTCTGGGATATCTTGTGGCGCTGTCCATTCTCTTTATCACCGTGTTGCGATTGACACAAGGGATCGGATGGGGCGTTTCCACCATTTCAGGAGCTACCATGGCAGTGGATCAAATTCCTGCCAACAAACGAGGAGAAGGCATTGGGTATTATTCATTATCGACCACTTTGGGCATGTCGGTAGGACCGATCATTGGACTTTTTTTGGTACGGCAGTGGAATTATCCTGTCTTGTTTATGGGTCTTTTTGCCATTGGCTTTTTGAGTCTCTTGAGCGGATCGGCAGTGTCATCGGGTAATCATCCGATTCGACAGAGTACGCATTCGCTCCATTGGGATACGATGTTTTATCCCCGAGCTATGGCCTCCTCTTTCAATCTTTTGATTGTCATGATGGCTTATGGGGGATTGCTCTCCTTTGTTGCGTTGTATGGTCATGGGTTGGGCGTTGCAAATACCTCCTGGTTTTTCTTTATTTTTGCTTTTGGCATTGCCATTTCGCGTCTCACCGTGGGGAAAGTGTTTGATAAACATGGGCCCGGCGTGATCATGACTTTTTGTCTGTTGCTCGATGTGTCTGGGTTTCTGCTCTTGGCCTTATGGCAAGCGCCTGCAGGTTATTTTTTCTCTGCCTTGATCATTGGGTTTGGTAATGGAGTTGTGTTTCCTGTTTTTCAGACCATGGTGAATAATTTGGCGGATGCTTCCCATCGTGGGGCAGCTAATTCAACCCTCTACACCGCTTTGGATTTAGGAATGGGAGGCGGCATGATGCTGGTAGGATTGGTTTCCAATCACACCTCACTCTCCACTGCATTTGTGCTTTGTTCCGTGCTCTGCTTCGTCGGGTTGTTGTACTTTCGTGCGATCGTTTTGAACGATTACACCAAAAGGAAAGTCCCGATGGAATGAGGAACCACCGGAGGCATTACGCAAATAGGAAGATGGATTTTTTGCCGAAGGATTTTCTGTCAAGAAGCAATGACGAACTCCCTGCTTTGTCGGTGCGATGGAATGTCTTCAGTTCATCGTGACCCGATGGTATGACGTGGTTTCAAAAGATTGATTGAAAGAGGATCAAAACCAATGATATCTTGCAAACAATATTTATCTTTGTATCAGATCCTTTTTGAAGTTTTTAGATAGGTTATTTAATTTGTTGAAGTATGTTTTCGGTTATTATTCCACTGTACAATAAGGCTTCTTATATTGAAAAAGCATTGAAATCAGTGCTTAATCAATCGTTTCATGATTTTGAAGTGATCATTGTCAATGATGGTTCTACTGACAATGGTGTGTTGATTGTCGATTATTTTTTACGTAAGTTGCAACAGGAAGGGAACCATTCGGTGAAAGAGCATGTGCGGATTATCAATCAGCCGAATATGGGAGTAGCTATGGCACGAAACAACGGAGTGAATGCCGCAAAATATGACCTCATTGCCTTTTTGGATGCGGATGATTGGTGGCATAAACATTACTTGGCCGAAATGAAGCAATTGATTGATGCCTATCCTGATGCGGCGCTCTATGGTGCTTCATATTATCAGGTTAAACAAGGTAGGCGGACAAAAGCCCCGATCGGTGTGGCTCCAGACTTTAAAATGGGTTTTATCGACTATTGTCAGGTCTATGCTAAAACGTTATGCATGCCGATATGTACAGACACTGCTGTTATTCGGAAATCGGTCTTTACGGAAGAAAACGGATTTAAACCCAACTTAAAACTGGGAGAAGATTTCGATTTATGGGTTAGAGTGGCGTTACATCATCAGGTGGCTTTCTTAAATAAGCCGTTGGCCTATTACAATCATGATGTGGACCGTGTATCGCGCGGTGTCAGCACGAAACTTTACCTGCCTGAAGAACATTATATTTTCAATTTGGGTTATTTGGAGTCGTACGAGCGCATCAACGAACCATTAAAAAACCTTTTGGATGCCTTGCGGGTGTATGTGCTTCTGCCCTATTACCTGAATCTTTCCACTCGGGATGCTGCTTTGCATGAGTTGGCCAAGGTGGATTGGGCACATCAACCGCTGAAAGAACGAATACGCTATCGTTCGCCCATCGGTTTGTTGCAAATTCAACAGCGAGTTATGCAGCTTGGATCGATGGCAAAGCAAGCAATCAAACGTGTTGTGAAATAACGTGTCATTTTGGTGATGTTATCTTTGAGCTTGAACGAATCAGCTGTGTGTCTATTATGAAACGAGTTCCGATGTTCGGGTGGAGTTTCTCCATCCTTAGCGTTAAAAAATAAAATAATTGTATGAAACGAGCATGTAAATTACTTACATTCAAGAATAGGATAATAGTTGAAATGCGAGTTCCATACGACCTTTAAAAACAAATTAGTCACGTATGAAAGTAGCTTTTATGATGGGTTCGCTGAATCGTGGCGGAACGGAAACGTTGTTGCTCGATTGTTTTCAACACCGATCATCGGCTGCTTTCGATTTTATTGGTATTTATCGGAAAGAGGGACAATTGTCCGATGCCTATTGTGAAACGCAGGTTCCGCTTTTCAGGCTTCGGCCTCGATCTGTTTTTGATCTTCGCTATTTTTGGCATCTGCGCCGATTCATACACTCCGAACAGTTGACGCTGCTTCATGCCCAGCAACCGTTGGATGCGGTTTTTGCCCGTATGGCTTCGTTCGGCATGCCGGTGAAGATCGTGTTGACCTTGCATGGTTACGACTACGGGTTACATCGTTTCGAGCGTTGGCTGATGCGTGTGGCATTGCGTCTGTCTGATCGCATCTTGTGTGTTAGCAACACACAAAAAGCCTACTATCAACAACGCTATTCGTTGCCGACAGCTAAAATTCGCACGTTGTATAACGGCATCTCGTTTGAAAAATTGGATCAAGCTGTGATGAGTTCCATTCGGGAGGAGTTGCATCTGTCTAAAGAGTGCCTGTTGTTGGGGAGTGTCGGTAATTTTGTTTCCGGCAGGGATCAGATGACCCTTTGTCGGTTTCTGAAAATTGCTCATGCATCCACCCTTGATTTTCGATTTTTGTTTGTGGGAGCCAAAAGCGCTTCCGAGCCGGAACGATATGATGAATGCGTTCGCTATTGTACCCAAAACGGACTGATGTCTCATGTCCTTTTTTTAGGAACCCGTCATGATGTTCCTTCGATCTTGAACCAATTGGATGCATTTCTGTATGCCAGTGATCATGATACCTTCGGCATTGCCGTCATTGAAGCAATGGCAAGCCGTGTACCGGTCTTTGTAAATGATTGGGAGGTGATGCGCGAAATCACCGATGAAGGGCGATATGCGACTTTGTATAAAACCAAACAAGAAGAAGATCTTTGGAGGGTGTTTCATGATTTCATCACTCACCCCGATTCTTATCGGCAAAAGGCGCAACAAGCTGCAACATGGACACGTCAGCATTTTAGCATTCAGTCGTATCTGTCTCAATTGAAGGAGATTTATATGGAAGTATCAAAAGAATAAAGATGGCAAACAGGCGACGAGCTAAAAATAAGGAACCAAGTTTGTAAAAAAAAGATTACATCCGTGTTACCCGCACTACGCCTTTGATCATTTCGAGTTTCTTGATTAACGATGTCAATTGTGCGACGTCATTTACCATGACCGAAATAGTTCCTTCAAAGAAGGTTTCATGTGAATTGACGCTGATGGAGCGCAACTGGACGTTTTTTTCTTTGGATAATACGGAGGTGATATTGTTGACGATGCCGATGTCGTCATTGCCAATGATTTGCAAGGTTGCCAGGTCAAATTTCCCCGATTTGCCACTCCATTTTACTTCAATAATGCGGTATCCGAATCGTTCCTTGAGTTGTTGTGCGTTCGGACAATTGGTTCGGTGAATCTTGATCCCTCCCGTGACGGAAACAAACCCGAAGACCGGATCGCCGAAAATTGGATTGCAGCATTTTGCGAAAGCATATTGCACATTGCGGACATCATTGCCAATGATCAGCACGTCATTTTCGGCGGTAATCTTTTCCAGATCGGTTTGTTTGGTGAAATGTTCCACACTTCGAATGGTGTTCATTTCTGCTTCGTCCATAACGTGCTTGTTCATTTCTTGCAGTTCGTCGCAAAGCTCCACTACATCGAGTTGATTGAACGAAATGGCTTGATAAAATTCCGACACGAATTTAAAACCGTGTTTACGGGCTAAGACCGTGATTTGGGATTCGTCGAACTCTATTTTTCGGTTTTTCATTCGGCGTTGCAACGCTTCTCTCCCCAGATCGGCTTCTTTGTTTTCTTGTTCTTTGACGGATTGTTTGATTTTAGCTCGTGCTTTGGAAGTAACGGCTATGTTGAGCCAATCACGTTTGGGCGTTTGATTGGGCGATGTCAGAATTTCAATTTGATCGCCGTTGCGCAGCACATAGCGAATGGGAACATTGCGTCCGGCTATCCGTGCTCCCACGCAGCGACTTCCCAAACTGGTATGAATGGCAAATGCAAAATCAAGAACGGTGGCTCCTTTTTTCAGTTTAAACAGATCGCCGTTGGGAGTAAAGACAAAGACATCGTCATCGTAGAGGTTGAGTTTGAAGGTGTCCACCGCTTCTGTGGCATTCAATTCGGGATTTTCAAGAATGGTGCGAATATTTTTCAACCATTGATCCATGGTGTCCGATTCGCTTTGGATGCCTTTGTATTTCCAGTGTGCCGCCACTCCCTTTTCGGCAATTTCGTCCATCCGTCGCGTGCGGATTTGTACTTCTACCCAGCGTCCTTGGGGTCCCATGACGGTGATGTGCAACGATTCATAACCGTTGGATTTCGGAATGGAGAGCCAATCGCGCAACCGTTTTGGATTGGGCATATACATGTCGGTGACAATGGAGTACACCTGCCAGCAGGCCAATTTTTCTGCTTCGATGGAAGTGTCCAGAATGATGCGAATGGCAAACAAATCGTAAATGGACTCAAATGAAGTGTTTTGTTTCTTCATTTTGTTCCAGATGGAATGAATGGATTTGGTGCGTCCTTTGATTTCAAAATTAAAACCGGCCTGTTCAATGCGTTTTTTGACAGGCTCTATGAACGATTGAATGTATGCTTCGCGCGATCGCTTGGTTTCGTTCAGTTTGCGGGCAATGTCATAATAGACTTCAGGATGTTCATATTTCAGGGTTAAATCCTCCATCTCCGTTTTGATGGCATAGAGTCCCAATCGATGAGCCAAAGGCGCATAGAGATGGGCCACTTCGTACACTACTTTGGCTTGAAGCTCTTCGTCCAGCAGTTTGAGATGACGCATCATATCGAGCCGATCGGCAATCATGATGAGAATAACTCGAATGTCTTCGGCAAAGGCCAACAATAATCGTCTGAAATTTTCACTGTCAATGGCAATGTTGCGTTCGTACAAGCTGTGTGCACGATATAATCCTTTCACAATGACAGCTACCGATTCGCCAAACTGTTTTTCAATGGTTTCAACGGGATAATCACCGGAGAGAACACTGTCATACAAAATGGTGCCCAATACCGACGACCGTCCCAGCATGAACTCATTGACCAATAACTTGACAATGCGTAAATTACGCATCAAAGTTCGATACGAACCTTCTCCGGGATGTTTTCTAAACCCTTCAATGACCCACGTGCGCAGTATTTTCACCTCCTCGGCTTTGAGTTTAGAGGAGACACTTCGCAAGACGTCACGATAGAGCGTGAGGATCTCTTGTCGTTTCAATTCGTTCCATTGCCACGTCGTATTCATAAGGAAAGTTGAATGATGAAATCGTTGGTTGCCGCGTTGGCGTTATGTGCAATGCCTTTCAGCGTATCACGGAAATGAGGCTGCTCATGGCGTTTCGTTTTCTCCGAGGGCGGTTATGAATCCCGATTGAACAGATACGTATTGGCTTGACGCGTCGGAGTTAACAAAATGTCGTTAATGTTTACATGAGGCGGACGGGTAACGATAAATTCGACCGCATCAGCAATATCTTCTGCATTCAAAGGCACGATTCCTTTGTAAACGGCATCTGCTTTCTCCTGATCACCATGGTAACGAACCAATGAGAATTCTGTTTCGGCAGCGCCCGGCGAAATAGAACTTACTTTGATGTTTTCTTTCAGTAAATCAATTCGCATCCCTTTGGTAAGGGCATTCACGGCATGTTTGGTGGCGCAATAGACATTTCCCGTTGGATAAACTTCAACGCCGGCAATGGAAGAGATGTTGATGATGTGGCCTCCTTTACGCTTGATCATCAACGGAATGACATAGCGACTGATGTAGAGCAGTCCTTTCACATTGGTGTCAATCATCCGTTCCCAGTCCTCGAAATCGCCATCTTGAATCGGGGTTGTTCCCGCTGCCAAACCGGCATTGTTGATCAGTAAGTGAATGTTTTGCCAACGTTCAGACAAAGAATCGACGTTTTGTTGACAGGCATTTCGATCGCGCACATCGAAACAAAGGGATAATACTTCTACACCGTAGTGCGACTCAATGTCATTCTTGGCTGCTTTCAATCGGTCGCAACGTCTTCCTGTGATGATAAGATCATATTCTAACGAGGCCAGCCGATGGGCAATGGCTAATCCGAATCCGGAAGTGGCTCCGGTGATAAATGCTATTTTGGTACTCATAGTCAATGAGGTTTAATGGTGTTGCGTTAAGATAATGATGTGCCTGAATAGTGATTCAACGGCAGGTAACAAAGATACAACTTTGATGCTTCTTTTGTCAATACATCTAAATTAAACATGTCGGACGATTCGGTTATGTCTTTTAGTTCTCCGTTTTTGAATTTGATTTTAATGCCTTCTTCATCGGGGGCATACGTTTCGTTGGACACCTTCTCTTCGGCCCAGAAATAACGAGCTTCATGAGCTGAAACATGAAAGAATTCCCTGTAACGCTGTTCCAATGCTGCCCGATCCGCATCATTCATCGGTTGTGGTAAGATGGAAATCTTGAACAGACGTCGATTGATAAAGGCATCGCTCAATGTTGCCAATACGGGATCGGTATCCGTCATCCACACTTTAATGGCCGAAACAATGTCGCTGTCATCCAATGCGGCATAATGGTTCAAAACGTCAGGCGAGCGATAAAAATCTTCTTTTTGGATGGGTTGATTCAAAAAGAACCGAAGGGAAGGAGACCCGAAGAGCTCATCTCCTTGCAGAGCCAATTCTTTAGCTCGCATCAGAATGTGAATAAGTAATTGTTCGGCCGCAATGGAAGTCTTGTGCAAATAGACTTGCCAATACATCAACCGCCGTGCCAGTAAAAATTTTTCAATAGAATAAACGCCTTTTTCTTGAATCACCAATCTACCTTCGTGCAAATCGAGCATGCGGATGATTTGAGCCGAACCGATCGATCCTTCTGTGACGCCGGCATAAAAACTGTCCCGTCGCAGGTAGTCCAATCGATCCATGTCCAATTGTCCCGAAATCAATTGATGAAGAAAATATTTAGGATAGCTTCCTTTGAAAATAGAGATGGCCATCGGCAGGCAGGCGCCCATTTCACGGCTTATTTCTTCCATCATCAAGGTGGATATTTCTTCGTGTGAAATGCCCGATACAAGGCTGTTTTCCAAGACGTGCGAGAAAGGCGCATGCCCGATGTCGTGCATTAAGATAGCTGCCAAGGCGGCTTCTTCTTCATCCGGACGAATCTCAGCGCCCATCCATCGTAATTGCCGGATGGCTTCTCCCATTAGATACATGGCCCCCAATGAATGTTGAAAGCGCGTATGTTGTGTTCCGGGATAGACAAAGGAAGAGAGTCCCAATTGTTTGATGCGTGTCAATCGTTGCATGTAGGGATGCTGAATGATGTCGTACAACGTTTCGGTCGGAATGGAAATAAACCCGAAAACCGGATCGTTGATGATTTTACGTTTTTTTGTCTGCATGATAATCCCTTGTTAATTGGTTGATGTCCGGATCTCCTCGCGCGACGCTATGTATCCTCGCCATCGTTCAAGCAGCCGTTGCATATCTTCGGGTAATTCACTGTCAAAATAGAGCATTTCGCCTGTCCGTGGATGCACAAATCCTAAGGTTTTGGCATGCAACGCTTGACGGGGACAAATTTCAAAACAATGATGCACAAATTGTTTGTATTTGGCAAAAGGCGTTCCTCTCAAAATTTCATGACCTCCGTAACGTTCGTCGTTGAACAGCGGATGACCAATGTATTTCATGTGGGCGCGAATTTGATGCGTTCTGCCTGTTTCGAGACGACATTCTACCAGCGAAACATACCCTAATGACTCTAAAACACGATAGTGAGTCACGGCTGTTTTTCCGTGTTCTCCTTCAGGATAAACGGTCATGACCAGTCGATCTTTCAAACTTCGTCCGATATGTCCTTCGATGGTGCCTTCGGATGGATCGGGGACGCCCCACAAAAGCGCCTGATAAAGGCGTTTAGTTGTTTTGAAGAAAAACTGTTCCGCTAATTTGGTTTTGGCATGCTCATTTTTGGCAATTACCAGCAATCCGGAAGTGTCTTTGTCAATGCGATGCACCAGCCCCAGTCGCGGGTCGTTGACATTGAATGAGGGATCGTCTTTGAAGTAAAAAGCTAACGCATTGAGCAGCGTGCCATGATAATTGCCATGGCCGGGATGTACCACCAGACCGGCCGGTTTGTTGATCACCATCAGATCGGCATCCTCAAAAACAATGTGGAGAGGGATTGGTTCCGGTGTGATGATCACTTCGTGAGGCGGATAGGTCATGACAATGGTGATCACCTCGCCGGGTTTGACCCGATAATTGGCTTTTACCTCTTGTCCATTGACCAACACTGCTCCGGCAGCGGCTGCTTCTTGAATGCGGTTGCGCGAAACGTGCTGAATGCGATCAAACAAAAATTTGTCGATGCGCAACGGAGTTTGTCCCCGATCGACTACAAAACGAAAATGCTCAAAGAGTTCTTGTTCGCCTGTTTCGTCATTGAGCTCCATTGCATCTTCCGTCTCGTTTTCCAACCATGACATCATTGTAAGGCGTTTTTTACGTTCTTTCAGAAGAATTTCTCAATGTCTTTTTTCTTTTTTGTTTTCAGCTCTTTTGTGTTTTTGATGGAGTCTGTTTTCGAGGTGTTGAGTTGGTTTCTGGTTAACCAAATGGTGACGGCATTTCCGGCAGGAATGGAATCGCCGGCAGCCGGCAGTTGTTTGTAAACGACAAAATTTGCTTTGTCTTCATCAGATGTTGGCTGTTCGCTGAAATTGATGGCGCCAAGTGTCAGCATATCATTATTAATGAGCGAAGTGGCTTCTTGTAAGTTCATATTGGTCAGGTCAGGCATTGCAAGCATTCCGTCAGCAGGTAGCGCTTTGCGCCCAACCACTAAGGTGACCATGCTGCCTGCCGGTATGGCTTGTCCTGGCGCCAAAATTCTTCCCTGATATTTCAAATCCTTGACTAAGTTGCTGAACTCGGAAGGTACATATTCCACGTTGACTACATGTAGTCCCATGTTTTCAAGCAACGCTTGGGCTGGACGCAACGAAAGATCGCGCACATCGGGAATTGGAACCCCCGGCGGAGTTCGTGCATTGATGGTGATATAGACATCGCGGTAACTTTTTACAAACGAACCCGGCGTGGGCTGTTGTTCTACGATGATTCCCGGTCTTTTGTCAGGTTGAAATACCGAATCGACAATCTGGTAGTGCAACTCTTCATTGCCCAACAGCGTAGAAGCGTCATTCAGTGACAACCCGACTAAATTGGGGACTTGCAGCGCTTCTCCATGATGGGTGTACACGTTAAGCCATAAAAGCGTCAACAAAAAAAGTACGATCAAAAGAGAAAAGGCCAGAAAAAGATTTTTTAGCAAAATGTTATGCGTAAAATAATGTAAAAATCGAGAAAATTCTTTTTTATCCATGTTGTTGCGACAAAGAATGAGGAATGAATTCTGCATACAAAAGTAACCATTTTTTCGGACTTATGTTGGTTTATTTAAATTTGAAATTTATTGCGTATGTTTGTAATCTGTTTGTGATCATCGAATCATCTTGTTGGCTGCCTCTCGGGTGAATGCTTTGCAGCGATGAATTGCATGAGAGGATCTCTTTTTTCGCTCAAAAGCATTGGTTTGCTACTTAGGTGATTACCATTTAATCTTTTATTCTTTGACCACAAGCATGATTTGTTCTGCCGACTTAGCCAATGCCAAAAGGCAAAGTGATGTCGGTTTCTGATCATGAACTTCATGGAATAACCTTTTTATCTAACTTTCAATTTATTTAAACCATGCGTCGATTTGCTGTCATTGTTGCCGGAGGAAAAGGGGTTCGGATGAATTCGCCTGTTCTGAAACAATTTATTGAATTAAAAGGAAAACCGATTTTAATGAGATCCATTGAGGCTTTTGCCCAATTCGATCCCAACATTGCCTTGTTTGTGGTGATACCGGCTGATCAATTTAAAACTTGGTACAATTTGTGTGACTCCTATCAATTTACCATCCCGCATCATCTGGTGGAAGGGGGCAATACTCGTTATGAATCGGTTTCGCATGCGCTTGATCTGATTCGTCAGGAAGGTGTTATTGCCGTGCATGATGGAGTGCGTCCATTAGTAAGCAGCGATTTACTCCGGCGATGTTTTGAAACAGCCGAAAAAATGGGATCAGCCATCCCGTCTCGCCCTATTGTGGAGTCGCTTCGACAGCAGACTTCACACGGAAAAACCATTGGGGTGGATCGTAATGACTATGTCACCGTTCAAACACCTCAGGTGTTTCATTCCATTATTTTGAAAACAGCCTATCGCCAAGCGGAACCAAACAATTATTCCGACGACGCTTCGTTAGTCGATGGTTTCGGAATTGCCATCAATCTGGTGGAGGGCGAACGTCGAAACATTAAAATTACTGATCCGATTGATTTGAAAGTGGCTGAATGGGTCTTGTCCGATGATGAACAAAAGCTCAAATGAATGATTTCAGTGTGCTTCATTTGTTTGTTGGGCTGAGTGAATAGGATCTCACAAATCTGATTTTTCAACCATGGTTGACCTCAACTCAGAAGATATTCAGTTTATTCCCGGGATTGGTCCGAAACGTGCCGAACTCTTGCGCCTTGAGCTAAAAATCCAAACAGTCGAAGATCTTCTTTATTACTTTCCATATAAATACATTGATCGAAGTCGCTTTTACACCATTGCAGAAATTGAAAGCGATGCGGGTTTTGTGCAGTTGAAAGGGAAAATCATTCGTTTTGATCAACAGGGAAGCGGGAGGCAACAACGTCTTACGGCTCGGTTTGTTGATGAAACCGGAAGCATTGAGTTGATTTGGTTTCAAGGCATTCAATACGTTCGAAAACAACTAAAAACGGACACACTTTATGTCGTGTTTGGTAAACCAACCCTTTTTAACAGCCGTTTTTCGATTGCACATCCCGACATGGAACCTTTGGATCAAAATACCTTGCAAGCCAGTCTTGTTCTTCAAGGTTATTACGGCACAACGGAAAAAATGAAGTCAAATTTTCTGAATTCGAAGATGATTCAGAAAATCATGTTTACCTTGCTTCATTCTTTGTCTTCCCCCATTCCCGAAACATTGCCGGCCTATTTGATTCAACAATATCATTTAATGCCTTTGCATGAAGCAATCACTACCATGCACTTTCCTTTGAACCATCATCGGCTGGCAAAAGCGCGTCAGCGACTGAAGTTTGAAGAACTGTTTTACATTCAGCTTTCTTTGTTGCGCTTGGCAAAGCAGCGGGCTGTTCACTCCAAAGGCTATGTTTTTGAACATGTCGGAAAGGTTTTTAATGCGTTTTTTTATCACTATCTACCTTTTGAATTAACCTCGGCGCAAAAAAAAGTCATTCGTGAAATTCGAGCCGATGTAGGAAGTGGCCATCAAATGAATCGTTTGCTTCAGGGCGATGTGGGCAGTGGAAAAACGCTCGTAGCGCTTATGGTGATGTTGATGGCCGTGGACAATGGATTTCAGGCTTGTTTGATGGCTCCGACAGAGATTCTGGCAACGCAACATTTTCAAACCATTACCCGTTTTTTGAAGGACATGGAGGTTTCTGTGGGCTTACTCACCGGATCAACCCGAAAATCAGAGCGGGTGCGTCTGCATGAACAACTTCGAAGCGGCCAATTGAACCTACTGATCGGAACCCATGCGCTGCTCGAAGATGAGGTTCGGTTTGCCAACGTCGGACTGGTGGTCATTGACGAGCAACATCGGTTTGGCGTTGCTCAACGCGCCAAAATGTGGAACAAAAACGAACAGGCACCTCACATTTTGGTCATGACGGCAACTCCTATTCCGCGCACTTTAGCGATGACGCTTTACGGAGATTTGGATGTGTCGGTCATTGATGAATTGCCTCCGGGTCGAAAAGTCATTCAAACCCTTCATTATTACGAACAAAAACGTCCTTTGGTTCACCGTTTTATTGAAAAAGAAATAGCCTCGGGCAGACAGGTTTATGTTGTGTATCCCTTGATTGAAGAGTCCGAAAACATGGATTTTCAAAATCTTACCGACGGTTTCAATGCCATGAAGGAGCGTTTTCCTGCTTTTGAAGTCGGCATGGTTCATGGCAAAATGAGTTCGGCGGAAAAAGAGGATGCTATGAATCGATTTCTTACAGGCGAAACAAACATTCTGGTAGCCACCACGGTCATTGAAGTCGGAGTTAATGTACCGAACGCTTCGGTGATGATCATCGAAAGTGCGCATCGTTTTGGTCTGAGTCAGTTGCATCAATTGCGCGGAAGGGTAGGGCGCGGAAGCGATCAATCATACTGCATTTTGCTGACTCCTTTTGAGTTGAGCAAAGAAACCCGTAAACGCATGGAAATCATGACGCAAACCAATGATGGTTTTGAAATTGCCGAAGCTGATTTGAAGTTGCGTGGCCCGGGCGATTTGGAAGGAACACAACAAAGCGGCATCCCATTTGCCTTGCGCGTAGCCGATTTAGCTAAAGATCAACAAATGCTCCAATTTGCCCGCACCGTTGCCCAAAATATTTTGGAAGAAGATCCTATGCTGAACCGTCCTGAACATGCTATTTTAAAACAACAACTCCAAAAAAAGCAAAAAGAAACAGTGGATTGGAAAAAAATCAGCTAAAAAAACACATAAAAATTTGGTTGTATCATTTTTTCTTTCTTACTTTGACATTAAATTGATTTTTACACACACAACAAATTATGCAGAGAACGCTTATATTATTGAAACCGAGCACAATAGAAAGAGGATTAGTAGGAGAACTTATTACAAGACTTGAGAAAAAAGGGTTGCTTATCGTTGGCTTAAAAATGATTCATTTATCTGATACGTTAATTGAAGAGCATTATGCTCATTTAGTTCGAAAACCTTTTTTCCCTATTTTGAAAGAAGCCATGCAAAAAACACCTGTCATAGCCATGTGTGTGAAAGGAAAAGAAGCCGTTCGGCTGGTGAGAGAAATGGCCGGACCAACTAACGGAAGAAATGCTGCTCCAGGAACCATCCGTGGCGATTACAGCATCAGCTCCATGAAAAACTTGATCCATGCATCCGATTCTTTGGCAAATGCCCAAATCGAGATCAACCGATTTTTTAAACCTGATGAGTTACACGAGTACACAACGGTTTTAGCTACTGCCTTGTATGCTCCTGACGAACTAAACTAATGACCAAAAACACCCGATAAGTATGAAAAAAGTAATTTTTCTGTCTTTTATTTGGCTTTTTTTCTGCGGATTCGCGCAGCATTCTGAAGCGAAAAGACGGATCACATCCCACCATCATGCAAAACAGACAAAGCCACGTGAATTGGCTGCTGTGGATGACGTTCAGCGTCAAATTAATGCCTTGAACTCATTAATGTTGCAAAAAATGCAACAGGAAGAAGACCCTAACGCTACGGAAGATGACTCAAACATTCCTGCCAGCGGCATCTATGAGTCATGGACCAACAGCCGTATCAATCCTTATCACATGCCTGTTTCCAAATTGCCTGATTCTGTCAGGGTGGACGTAAGCCAGTTTGTGCCTCCCGTTGAATCATGGATTACTTCTCATTTCGGGTGGAGAAGTCGTTTTCATCGCATGCACTATGGGACTGATTTGAAGTTGAACATCGGCGACCCGGTTCGTTGTGCTTTTGACGGCAAAGTGCGGATTACGGGTTATGAAGCGGGTGGTTATGGAAATTATGTCGTTGTACGGCACGATAACGGACTGGAAACCGTCTATGGTCATTTGTCAAAAATCATGGTGCATGAAGATCAAGTGTTAAAAGCCGGTGATGTCCTTGGTTTAGGTGGTAGTACCGGCCGATCAACCGGCCCGCACTTACATTTCGAAGTACGATATTTGGGGAACGCCATTAATCCTGAAAAAATATTTGATTTTGCCGACGGAACACCATGGCATGATACCTATGAAATTACCAAAACCGGATCGTTTGATTATGAATATGCTTCTCATTACAAACCATCTAATCATTTCAAAAAAGGGTTAGTTCGTGCAAATCGTCATAAAAGAACGTCACGACGTTGATGATTGACGACGGCATGTCACTTTCTTAAAATACCATAACGGCTTGAACTCCATTGGATCAAGTCGTTTTTTTTGCCAAAAAGGAAAAAACACACTGCTTTTGAAAAGCTTGTCAGTAGATGATGTGTTGAATCAAAAAAAAGTGTATCTTTGCATCGCCTTTCGAGAAAAGGCCAGTTAGGCATTTATAATCAATTAAATCAACATTCAATGGCAACAAAAATCAGATTACAACGACATGGGCGCAAGGGATATGCCTATTATCACATTGTCGTAGCAGACAGTCGCGCACCACGTGACGGTAAGTTTATTGAACGAATCGGATCTTACAATCCAAACACCAATCCGGCCACCATTGATCTCAATTTTGATCGGGCATTGTACTGGATCAACACAGGAGCTCAACCCACCGACACCACCCGCAACATTCTTTCCGACGAAGGCGTGTTGTTGATGAAACATTTGCAAGGAGGGGTTAAAAAAGGCGCTTTTGATGAAGCTGAAGCTCAAAAACGTTTTCAGGCATGGAAATCAGCACGTATAGCTTCCATCAATGCGGTAAAAGAAAAAACTGTGGCCGAGAGCAAAGAAATGGCAAAAAAACGCCACGAAGAAGAAGCTGTTAAAAATCAAGCAAAAGCTGCTGCTTTAGCAAAAAAACAGGCTGAAGAATCGGCTGCATTGGCTGCCAAAGCCGTTGAAGCTGCTCAGGAAGCCGCCGCCGCAGAAACCACACCTCCTGTTGCGGAATAATCTACGAATCTCTACTTTGTTATTCATAAAGCCATCTTTCAATGTATTGAAAGGTGGTTTTTTGGTTTTGCCTCGTTTATTCTTTCTCTTCATTGTTGGTGGTGAACAAAAAAAACACTACCTTTGAATCACCATTTTGATTTTTCCATATCGGATTTACCTGTTTCTGTTTGTGAACGCACAAACAAAATTCCTTTCAACTTATGCTTACTACCGATCAGCAGTACGATGCGGTAATCAAAGAATGCCGCGACATTTTTTCCAAGAAATTAATGGATTATGGTTGTTCATGGCGCATTTTGCGCCCTTCTTCCGTCACCGATCAGATTTTTATCAAAGCAGCCCGCATCCGCACGATTGAAACAAAAAAAGAAGCATTGATTGAAGAGACGGTGCGCAATGAATGGATTGCGATCGTAAACTACGGAATCATCGGACTCATTCAGTTGGACAAAGGATATAGTGAAGAATCGGACATGACGGCACACGAAGCGTTAGCTTGTTATGATCGGTATGTTTTGCAGGCTAAGACGTTGATGATGGCAAAAAATCATGATTACGACGAAGCCTGGCGTTTGATGCGTATTGAATCTTATACCGATTTAATATTGATGAAGTTACATCGAACTAAACAAATTGAAAATAACAGCGGTCATACCTTGATTTCTGAAGGAATTGACGCTAACTATTACGATATGATCAATTATGCCGTTTTTGCATTGATCAAACTGACATTTGAAAACGAACCTCAATCTTTTTCATAACATCATTCAATGAATGCTTTGTTGACAACGCTATTTAAAGTGGCACGTTGGGTTTTGGGTGCTGTCTTTGTCTTTTCGGCTGTCGTCAAGTTAATTGATCCGCTGGGAACTGCTTACAAATTTCAGGATTATTTTGATGTCCTGAATATAACTTCCCTATCGGCTTATGCTTTATTTTTTTCTGTTGCATGGTCGGTTGTAGAATTACTTATCGGAATTAATTTACTGACGGGCATTCGTTTGAAAGCAACACTGATTGTGGCTGCGCTTTTTATGGCAGTGGTCACTCCGTTAACTGCCTGGATTGCCATAGCCAATCCGGTGAGCGACTGCGGTTGTTTTGGTGATGCTCTCGTCATCGGAAATTGGACTACCTTTTATAAAAACATTGCCTTGTCATTGTTACTCGTGTTGCTGTTTTTTCTCTATCGACATCATGCTCCACGACTTGACCCAAAAACGGAATTGATTTTAATGGCTTATACGTTGTTGAGTGCGTTGATTTTTGCGCATCTCAACTATTATTATCTGCCGATGATCGATTTTCGTCCTTATCGGATTGGGACGTATTTGCCCGATAAAATGGTCATTCCACATGGCGCTCCCTCCAACGAATATAGCACGACATTTATTTTAGAAAAAAACGGAGTGAGAAAAACCTTCTCGCTTTCCAATTATCCTGATTCAACCTGGACTTTTGTCGCTCAGCGCTCTGTCTTGGTCAAAAAAGGCTTTACGCCTGCCATTCAGAATTTTGCTCTTCACGATGAACAAATGAATGATTTGACAGACAGTCTGCTACATGTGAAACATTATCTTTTTCTGGTCATTGCTGACCATTTGAACGACATGGAAACAAATCATCTGAACGCATTGAAGTCGTTACAGGCGTATGCTCAAGGGTATCAATATGGATTTTATCTGTTGACAGGATCGGCTGAAGAGGATGCATCCGCATTTTTAAAGAAGGTGGAATGGCAGGTTCCTGTGCTGTATGCCGATCCGATCACTTTGAAGACGATGATTCGATCAAATCCCGGATTGATGTTGCTTTATAACGGTACTGTGATCAACAAATGGTCTAATGCGGAACTGCCAATGTTCAGAAAATCTTTAAATCAAAATATATTGCTTGAGATGCCTTCCATTCCGAGATATTGGGAAGCGATCGGTTTTATGTTAATGTACATTTTGTTGTTTTGGGTCATTCGTTTCCGGCTCAGCAACAAGAAGAAAAAATCAAACACATCTATAAATCGTTTTTATCACACCACTAATTATTCAATCAAATGAGAAAGAACATTGTAGCAGGGAACTGGAAAATGAATAAAACCCTGCAGGAAGGCGTTGCCTTGGCCACTGAGATTGCAAATGCATTGAAGAATAAACCATTGTCATGTGAGGTGATTTTGGGGACACCTTTTATTCACCTGGCAGCGGTGGCTTCCATCGTTGATCAGACGGGAATTCATGTAGCGGCTCAGAACTGTGCCGACAAGGCTTCAGGCGCATACACCGGAGAAGTGAGCGCTGCGATGGTGAAATCTACCGCCGCTGATTATGTGATCCTCGGACATTCAGAACGTCGAGAGTACTATCATGAAACCAGTGATATTCTGAATCGTAAAGTTGCTTTGGCTTTGGAAAATGGTTTGAAACCCATTTATTGCTGTGGAGAAGCCTTGGAGGTGCGTAATGCAAATCAACAAAATGATTTTGTGCAAAAACAACTTGAAGAAACCATTTTCAATCTTAGTGCAGAAGAATTCAAACAAATCGTTATTGCTTATGAACCCATTTGGGCTATCGGAACGGGTGTGACAGCTTCGACCGCACAAGCTCAAGAAATGTTGGCTTTTATCCGTGGTTTGATTGCAGATAAATATGGACGTGAAATGGCTGACAACACCTCCATTCTGTATGGTGGCAGTTGCAATGCAGCCAATGCACCCGAGCTGTTTGCGCAACCTGATATTGACGGAGGCCTTATTGGGGGTGCTTCTTTGAAAGCTGCTGATTTTATTGCGATTGCTCAATCTTTTTGAGCTGAATGAAATTGGGTTTAATCTCTTTTTAGGGAGCGACTTTGACAGTTTGCTCCCTTTTTTTATAACATGGCTTCTTCCATGACGGCATTTCCATACCAAATGAATCCCACCAAAAGGAGCAATGATCTTTCAAAATTCTTATCTTTACCTGTGATTTAGGGGAACGTTACTTTATGATTACAAAACAGGAATTATTAGGTCAATTGAATGAAAGTCAACGCGAAGCCGTAATGTATAACGACGGACCTTCGTTGGTCATTGCCGGTGCAGGATCAGGCAAAACGCGCGTTTTGACTTTTAAAATTGCCTATTTGTTGTTGGATGGATACGCTCCTTCCACTATTTTAGCTTTGACTTTCACCAACAAGGCAGCTCGAGAAATGAAAACCCGCATTGCCGATTTGGTTGGTGCTAACTACGCAAAATACCTTTGGATGGGCACGTTCCATTCCATTTTTTCTCGCATGTTGCGTGCTGAAGCAGCTAAAATTGGTTTTACTTCCAATTTTACCATTTATGACAGCTCCGATTCACGAAGTGTGTTGAAGGCTATTTTGAAATCGATGAATCTGGATGATAAAGTTTATAAACCGGCGATGATTCAACAACGCATCTCTTTTGCCAAGAATAATTTGATTTCGGCATTTGCTTATGAATCGTTTACGCAATTGATGATGGAAGATAAAGCCATGCGTATCCCGCTGTTCAGTCAGATTTTTTACACGTATGCTACTCAGTGTCATCAGGCTAATGCCATGGATTTTGACGATTTGTTGCTTTTTACCAATGTTCTTTTACGTGATTTCCCCGAAGTGCTCGAAAATTATCGTCAGCGGTTTCAGTTTATTCTGGTCGATGAGTATCAAGATACAAATTTGGCACAACATGCCATCATCAAGCGATTGTCCGAAGTACATAGGCATATTGCCGTGGTAGGCGATGATGCGCAAAGCATCTATTCGTTTCGTGGTGCAAATATTGACAATATTCTTCAGTTTAGAAATCAATTTCCTGAATGCAAGTTGTTTAAACTTGAACAAAACTATCGTTCCACCAAAAATATTGTTGCGGCAGCGAACAGTCTGATCCAAAAAAACATGGGACAAATTCCCAAAAATGTCTTTTCCGAAAAAGACAAAGGCTCTCCTCTTCAAATCATTTCAGCCATTACAGATCAGGAAGAAGGATTTTTGGTGGCTGATAAAATTGCTTATTTGCATTATTCCGAACATCATTCTTACAGCGATTGTGCCATTCTTTATCGTACCAACGCACAATCGAGAAATTTGGAAGAGGCGTTGAGGAAACGGAATATTCCCTATCGAATTTATGGTGGGCTTTCGTTTTACCAACGAAAAGAAATTCGCGATGTGTTAGCGTATTTCAGATTGATCATTAATCCTTTCGATGACGAAGCGTTGAAACGTTGCATCAATTATCCGACACGAGGAATTGGCGAAACAACCATGCAGAAAATTGCGGATGTAGCTTATCAATATCATGTTTCTTTATGGAATGTCATCGGAAATTTGTCATCGTATCCGGTGCCTCTCAATAAACCGACGGCACAACGGTTAACTGCGTTTCATCAACTCATTCAAGGGTTGTCCGATGAATTGACCACGCTCAATGCTTATGACATGGCGATGCAAATTATAAAGTCCGTTGGAATTCAGGATGAGATGAATTCGGATTATTTGGCCGAAACGATCAATCGGCGTGAAAATATTCAGGAATTACTCAACGGGATTCATCTGTTTTGTGAAAAAAAGGTGGAAGAAGGCGATGGTGACATTCGATTAAACGACTTTTTGGCAGAGGTTTCGTTGATGACAGATCAAGACATAGATCAGGAAATGGAGGCAGAAAAGGTGACCATGATGACCGTCCATGCTGCCAAAGGATTAGAGTTTCGTGACATCTTTGTGGTGGGAATGGAAGAAGAATTGTTTCCTTCGGCTTATGTAACCGGTGAGCGCGAGTTGGAAGAAGAACGTCGATTGTTTTATGTTGCTATCACCAGAGCTCAGGAACAGTGTTTTATCTCGTTTGCACGAAGTCGATTTCGGAACGGGCAGTTAAATTTCACCAATCCAAGCCGATTTCTCAGCGATATTGATCAGGAATTAATCGAAATGCCTATGCCGATCCATTCATCCAACGGATCAAATTTCTCCGGAAGAAGCCGTGTTGTCGATGACGCTTTCTCTTCTAAGTCGTCATTTTCGAAGCCTTCCCCAACGACGTCATCGTCATATGGCACTGCATCATGGAAGAAAATTCCGTCGAAACCCATCTCGGAGCAAGTCGAATCACCTCGTTCGCAATCATCCGGAGGAGGCTTTACGGTTGGTGATAAAGTAGTTCACGACAAATTTGGCATAGGAATCGTGCAGTCATTGGAAAAAATGGATGACCATTGGAAAGCAACGGTCGATTTCAATGACAACGGAGTAAAAATTCTGTTGTTAAAATACGCGAAACTAAAACGAATCGATTAGCCGACTAAAGAAAACGCCATCCCAGCGATAAATAGACGGCATGGCCGCTGTTGGAGTTATGAAATGATTGATTGTCAATCATGAAAGTGGCCGCCGGAGAATAATAATGACAATAATCCACGTTAATACTCACCGCCAGGATATCAAAACCTGCACCAAACTGCCATCCCCAGTTGCCGCTTTTTATTTGCTGGTTAAATTCATTGCTCAGAGAAGTGACATTGGAAAAGGGTTTGAACGATGAATTCAAATTAACGATAAATCGAGGCCCTGTTGTCAGGTGAAAATTGATGACACGCAGATCAATTAATTTATATCCGAAGAGTACCGGTATTTCTAATGTGTGTGATTGGTAGGTACTGCTTAGTAATTGGTTGTTGATTAAAAGAGATTGCGATGAGCTTTTGAAATCAAAAAGAAATTCCGGTTGTAAGTAATAACTGCTCACTCCTAATTGTGCCCATCCTCCGATTTGAAAGCCGTTTGCAGAGCCTAATTTCATTCCTTCCACGATGTTGTTGCCCACGCTGATGGTTTTTGTTTGGTTGTAACCGGACGTGTTTTCATATCCCGCTTTCACTCCAAGGTGAAACGTTTGTGCATTCAGCAACATTCCCTGAACGATAAGGATTCCTATAATGAATAATTTTTTCATCTTGATATCGTTTTATTTAATGAATGATAATGATTCTGTTATAAAAAAAGCAAGTAGGCCGTACGTATTCATTTTTGTGTGATGAAACGACTTTAACTCATTTCATTATCAAATATAACAATCAAAATCATGGTTGATTCTATGTTGTTATTATTTAACTAAATATAAAAATTATTTTGATCGCTCATTTACTTCGTGTTGCAGATAAAATTGCGGATAGTTGAATATTCCCACTGTTGTTTGACGGCGTATTTGATTAATTTTTCGAGGCGATTTAGTAGATTCATGCCGGTATGGTAGCGAATATAGCGCGGAATACCAAATCGTTGGTCGTCCAATGCGACAAATTCCCAAGGATGAAAATAGATCAAGGCGTAGGTATCGTGTTTGATGGTTTGATGCAGCAGGTAACGATAGAATGGCCACGGGAAAAGATGAAACGAAAGCCAAAAAAGCGGAATGCGAAGATGAGGTGTTACGGAAGCGGGGATTTCCCAAATGTCATTATGTTTGAACAACGTACGGGGTTCTTTGCGGTTGTTGTAATGACCCGGCAAGTAAGTAGGATGAAGCGAAGAATCGTACCAATAAGCTGATTTTACAAGCCTTGCTTTATCTATCGGTTGCATGCGGGGCATTCTAAATCCCACGACGTCAACCGATGTAATTTCTTCCAGTACTTTTTTGGACGATTCGATGTCAGTTTCCAAGAAGGTGGAATGGGAATATCCATGAGATGCTACTTCATGACCGTTGGCTATCATTTGTTTAATCAGGTCAGGGGCCATTTGTGCAAAACGTGCCGTACAAAAAAAAGTGGCTTTGACATGGTACATTTCCAATAGCGATAAAATGCGTTTCGTTCCTTCAACGGAAGGAGCCAATTGCTCGTCAAAAGTCAATGATTTCCCATATTCTAACGGTGTGTCAAATTCTTCAATATCGAAGCTGAGTAAAAGTTTCATGTGCGGTATGCTATTCTGACAAAATGAATGGATCGTGTTATCTTTATCAACGCGAAGTGTCGATGGGAAGGTTTGTTTTTTGAATGAGATAGAGCGGTCGGTGCTTCACTTGCGTGTAGGTCTTTCCGATGTAAAGTCCGATCATTCCCAAAACCGTGAGTTGAAGGCCGCCAAAAAATACAATCGTTACTAACAGAGATGCCCAAATAAAGACGATGTGATGGCGGGGTTGAAAACTGTAAATAACAAAAGGAATGGAAAGAACGGCTAACAATGACAATGTCAATCCTAAATAGATGGCAGCGTACAACGGGCGTATGCTCATCGAGGTGATGCCGCTGACAGCGAAGACAATCATTTTCCTCAACGAATATTTGGTTTTCCCTTTCAGTCGTTTGGCCGGTTCATAATCAATGCCGATTTGGCTAAATCCCATCCAACGAACTAATCCGCGTATAAACAGATCGCGTTCTTCAAGTTGTGAAAAAATATCGACCACACGGCGATCCATCAGGCGAAAATCAGCTGCACCGTGATCAAGATTTACTTCGGCAAGCCAATTAAACATTCTATAATAGGCATTTCCTGTTTTACGTTTCACAAATGAAGCATTTTGGTTGTCGGCACGTCGGGTGTAAACGATGTCGTAGCCCTCTTCCCACTTTTCAATCAATGCTTTCAGAAGATGAGGCGGATGTTGCAAGTCAGCATCCATGGTGATCACAGCGTCTCCTTCGGCATGATCAATGCCTGCTTTCAAGGCATTTTGATGTCCAAAATTACGCGATAGCGAAAGATAAAAAAGATGTGGATCATCCTGCGCTATTTTCTCCAGCACGGTTAATGTTCCGTCTGAACTTCCGTCATCCACAATCAAAATGCGATAGTGATATCGATCTTTAGGAAATTGTTCATGGATCGCTTTGACTAATGGAAGAATATTTTCTTCCTCGTTATATGCCGGTACGACAATGGATATGGTTTTCATAGATGGAAGGATTAGATGGATTACCTTTTCTTTTTACCGAATGCGTTTGTTGCTGCTTGGCAAAAAATATGTTTTTTTGACCAGATTAGTGACTCAACCCGTTGTTGTTTCATATTTTTTGCTTTGTTTCTTGCTGCTTTCCAAAACGATGGCCATCCATACAATGGCACAAGGAATTGACAAAAGAGCATAAGGAAACATAATGTGATCTCTCACGTAGGCCGGAAATAGATCGGAAGGGGTCATGCTGGTGAATAGAAATACCAGCAGTAGGATAGTCCATTGATGCCATTGATACGGACGTGGTTGTATGGCAAACCAAATGGCTGTTCCGACTACTCCAATTAAAAAAGTGTTTGGCTCCGTTCCGGTGCTGAATAAAACAGTGAAGAGCAATACCGAAGCCAACGTTAAGAGTTGAAATCCTGTTTGTCGATAGCGTGAAATGCGGGTGTAGGGAATCAAAAAGAGAATCATACCAATGGCAATCATCGGCATGTTTGACCATTCCAAATGACCGGTGGTTTTACGTATCATCCCCATGATGGACATATCCTGCATGAACGAGAAGGTGTTTTCGCTGTTTTTCAGAAGCAGTTCATGTCCCCATGCCATGTATTGATTGACAATGTAGGTCGGTGATGAAATTAGCATGGGTAAGAGAAACAATAGAATACTCCAAACCACCAGCCAACCGATCAAACGAAGTTTATGCCGTGAAAAGAAGAAAAATGCCAGGCCGACAATGCCATACAGTTTGACCAATGTCCCAATGACAATGAACAGCGCAGCCCAAATATCTTTTTCTTTGCGGATGCTGACAAACGACAAAATGATTAATCCTGCAATGGCAATGTTAAATTGAACATTGGTAAGCGAAGTGAATAATGAGTTGAGCGAAAACCAGTA
>Ga0315298_1003139_pt1 | contig 26736 bp, 23 predicted proteins | sample WHS_1_MG_FD_203077 | JGI IMG/M metagenome (GOLD analysis project Ga0315298, IMG submission 203077) | Extremophilic microbial mat communities from Washburn Hot Springs, YNP, Wyoming, USA - WHS_1_MG | ecosystem: Environmental > Aquatic > Thermal springs > Hot (42-90C) | place: USA: Wyoming... | reverse complement strand
AGAATGCCAGCCTTATATGGTCCTTGCAGCGATGAATGTTGGGTTTCGATACTGCGTGAGATTTCACATTTACCAAAGGTGGTATAGAGATGTGGAGGTTTCTTACCTACAAAAACTTGACAGTAACGCGGAGATAATGCTTATTGATTGGTATATCCGTGAATTAGTATGATAAGAATCAGGTGGCTCGATTTTGGCGAGTCTGTTTAAGCTGGTATTTATTATAATCATGCAGAAGTGTAGCACAAATTCGAAAATTGAAGATAATCGAAGGGAACGCGAATATTCGATAAGTGTTGTGATTCCAACTTTAAACTCCTCTCAGACTCTTGATTTGTGTCTCAGAAGCATAATGCAACAAAAATACAGTGGTAGCATTGAGGTCATTATTTCTGATGGTGGCTCTAAAGATGATACGATCGATATTGCAAAAAGATGGGACTGCAAAATTGTTCATAACCCGAGAGTCACTGGTGAAGCAGGTAAGGCGGAAGGAGTAAGACATGCTTCTGGGGATATAATTGCATTTATTGACAGCGATAATATTTTGCCCTGCGATAATTGGTTTCAACTTATGGTTCGGCCTTTCGATGATAACCGGATTGTGGCAAGCGAGCCAATTATGTTTACCTATCGGAGAAGTGACTCTGCCTTGACTCGTTACTGCGCTCTTCTTGGCATGAATGACCCTCTTTGTTATTTTTTGAAGAATTATGATAGGCTCTCTTTACTATCTGGCAAATGGACTGGTTTGAATATTAAATATTCTGACAAGGGTGAATATATTGAAGTTTTTCTCGAAAAAGACAATATTCCAACGATTGGTGCCAACGGGTTCCTAATACGAAGGAATATTTTGGAGAAAGTGGATGTAGGCGACTATTTATTTGACATTGATTTGGTGCATAACTTGGTCGAGAGGGGCCATGTGAGGTTTGCCAAAGTTCGTGTTGGAATAGTCCACCTCTATGGGCGTGGTATATTGACGTTTTCAAGGAAACAACTTCGGCGTGTTAGAGATTTTGCATACTTTAAGTCTATGGGATTAAGAACATATCCGTGGAGTGCACAGAGAAAGCGCGGTTTGGCGATTTTTATTATTTACTGTATTACAATAATCCCCCTGGTTTTTCAGGCGATAAAAGGATATATGAAATGCAAGGACCCTGCTTGGTTCTTGCATGTTCCCGCTTGCGTTTTGACTTTTATCATCTATTCTCTGGGCTATGTCGAAGGTAAACTTAGACCAACCATGCATACTAGGCTTCGATGGTCCCAGTAGGGGTAGTATGCGCCCATTTAAGTTCCTTCGGATGTTTTGCTGATTGCTCAATATGCATAAAAAGCTATTTGAAGTGTCCCGCGATGTTTCAAAGGCGATTGTTTCAATGAAGTTATGCAAAAAGGTCTTTTGAATTATCGCCTGGTTTGAAAAAATGGCTACTGCCCTCCAAGATGAAGGAAGAAGAATGTTGCTTTGAAATAAGGATGAAATGGCAAAGAAAAATGATGAGAAGTTGGATTTAGATGAAGCATAGAAGGTCGTATTAGAAAGCGGTGAGACAACCCACTTAAGAGATTTACCTCGAGTCGATAGCCCAAAGCCTATTGATGAAATGAGTTCTCATATTGGTATAAACCTATGAGCTTCTTAGAAGAGTGGAGAAAAGAGAACAATAACCTGCCTGTGCCAGCACGGCAGACAGAGGGTAGATCTTCTTTTGAAAAGGAACTAATCCCTTTACTTGACTAAAAGCCCTTTTTCCAAACAACAGAACGTAAATCTCATCACTTTGAAAGAAGAATAGAGGAAAAGGATGAGAGGAATTGGAGTTTACCCTAAGAAAAGGTAAACTAATGAAAATTCTTGAGCAAATTACAGGTAAACCATTTCTTGGAGGACAGAAACTGCGGAAGATATTTTGCTTGACACTTTGGTTTCATCAGGGATAATAAATTTAGTTATGAAGTTGAAATTCAACAAATGAGGTTTTGTTGAAAGGATACATATGATAGATGTCGAAATTGTTTGTCCTGCTTGTAAAAGAAGTGGCCATATAAGCTACATCGGGAAAGTTGAAGATATAACAAAAATCGATGAAACTGAAATTAAGTGTGCACGTTGTAAAACTACATACCCTGTGATTCATGGAATACCAATAATTGTTTTACCCGAAAACAGGAATCCTAGGAATTTACCTTCAACGAGACCGCCAAATGAATTTATTGAATATGAGACTCAGTCAACGAAGAGAACTTCTCAAATTATAAGGAGATACTCTACTGGAGTTTCTCTTGATGTAGGCTGCGGAAAAGGACCTCATAATGATTATTTCAACGGAGACATTGTCCTCTGCGATATTAATTACCACTTTGTTTACGAGGCTTTAAATAGATGGTCCAGTGATTATTCCGCTTACGGCATCGTTGCCGACGCTGTAAATCTTCCATTTTCTAATGATTCTTTTGATTTTGTCTTTTGTTCTAACATGCTTGAGCACCTTTCCCCACAGTATATTGAGCATACCATAACATCGCTAATAGGAATAACAAAGGAGTTCCTCGTTGTTGAAGTTCCAAATCAAGGTATTTTTTCAATAGTTTTGAGATCGGCGCTAACTAAGATGGGTGTGTATAGTCAAACTTCATATGATGACTCGACGCTTGAGCATCACACCGATTTTAATATTGGTATGCTCAAAAGCTATGGTTTTAAGGTCAGAGGATGCATCGGCTGGGTCACAAGAGAAAGATTAAGAATTGGATTTTTATGGGATATTTATGATTTAATAACATGGCACATACCAGCATTTTCAGGAACTTTAATCGGGATATTTAGAAAAGAACCCAATTCCAGAAATAGTGATTCAATTATAGATAACCATAAGTTCTAATAAACAAGGTAAACTGACCAATATTAACTTTTTGACAACTTGGCAATATTTGGATATCGCCCATAGTGCTGCCGAACATGATTGTTTCAATGAAGTTATGCAAAAAGGTCTTTTGAATTATCGCCTGGTTTGAAAAAATGGCTACTGCCCTCCAAGATGAAGGAAGAAGAATGTTGCTTTGAAATAAGGATGAAATGGCAAAGAAAAATGATGAGAAGTTGGATTTAGATGAAGCATAGAAGGTCGTATTAGAAAGCGGTGAGACAACCCACTTAAGAGATTTACCTCGAGTCGATAGCCCAAAGCCTATTGATGAAATGAGTTCTCATATTGGTATAAACCTATGAGCTTCTTAGAAGAGTGGAGAAAAGAGAACAATAACCTTGAATGCTTGAAAGAAAAGAGGAACTTGCTCCCGTACTTAACTAAAAACACCTTTATCAAAAAAACATGTTTGCTGCTGACAACGAATTACCTTCGAGGGATTGGCTTTCCCGTGCTGCTTTTTTGTTTCTGAAAGAGGAAGAGCTTGCGGCTGCTTGGGGGAGGATTATTGCATCGAATGATGATCCTCTTATTAATAAATATTACGCGCTTATACAGAATGACCCGCTTACTTTTTTTGTTAATAAGAATCTATCTTCTTATCTTAAATCAGCGAGAATTATCACAGAGCCTTGTGCCTACATTTTCAGGGTAGACCCTAAGTTCCCCTTGCCCTGGGGCGCAAATGGACTTGTCTATCGAACGACTGCGATCCATGAAAGTTGGGCGGTTGATGGCTATATGGGAGACAATGATGCATTTCAACTGATGATTGGAAGAGGGAAGAATCTCGTGGGGTATTCACCAGAGCTGGAGGTCATTCATCATTCGATTTCGAGTCTGAGGGATTGGCGCAGTAAGTTCAAGAGAAATTTCGGAAAGCATTTCATAGCGCACTATGGGGAGAGGGAGCTCGGATGGGCTTTTCCTGCTGATTTCAACAGAAGGTTTCTCATGTGGCTTGCCTACGCAATTTTGCCTGTTTTTTCACTTGCGCATGGTTGTTATCTTGCGTTTCGGGATAGGAACCCTCTCTGGCTTTACCACCCCTTTGCTAATCTGATTCAGGTTGTGGCATACCTCGAAGTATTTATCTCAAATCGTGAGGCGCGCAATGTTGTTTATCAAGTTTTGCACAGGGGGATTTAAACTTTTAGCGGGGTTTGCCTGGGTTTATCGCGCAGCATTTTGAACAAAGAGGAGTTAATCCAACGTAGTTAAATATCATGCGAAATCTTCTCGCATTGGCCCCGTTCCATATTTGAGCAAACCGTTGGATTTTTGGATGCGACATCGCGTTACTCTCTTGGCGCGAAGCATTTCATATTCCTTTCGGATTTTTTGAGATTTGAGGAAAGATTTTAACCTGGTACTTTTGTTATGATTAAATGCGAGCTCTTGAAATTTGTTCGAGATTGAAACACAATAGTTAAGTGGCGACGCGGGGTGGAGCAGTCTGGTAGCTCGCTGGGCTCATAACCCAGAGGTCGCGGGTTCAAATCCCGCCCCCGCTACCACCTGAAACCAAGCTGAAATCCAGAATGCTCTACCTTTGGTTGATTCTTGTTAGTAATTTGTGCAGTGTGGAATTGGACTACTCGAAAAGCTCTTTTGGCGCCTCGGGATGTTGTTCGGGAGAGATCCCTGTACCGAAGTCAAAAACTGTCCAGATTCCGTTTTCTTCCTTAAGGTAGGCTGCTGCAGCATCCGTTGACTTGTCTTTTGGTTGAAGGACAACTCTTGCCCACTTCAGGTCAAGAACTTTGACATCTAAGACATCAAGTTCGCCAAGATTTGGGAAGTTTCTTCTCACGTATTCAATTGCCGCATCAACCGCTTTCTCGTCAACAGATTTTGGTTTCTCCTCGGTGGTAGCTTTGGGTTTTTCTTGTTCCTCTTCGTCCTCAAATTTGATTCTGTCGCTACTCTTAGGGGAGGTGCTTCGAGGTTTCTCCTCGGTGGTTGTAGCCACTTTGCCTTTGTTTTTGCCACATCCAGTCAAGAGGAGAGACGAAGCCAGAAGGACAAGAATAACTGGCGCCATAAGAAATTTTTGAGTTCTTGTTTTTCTTATATGCATTTCCTTTTTCCTCCTATGGAGTTTAGCCTTACCTTTTTAGGATTTATTTCTTTATTCAACCTCATTATACCTGCACCTATGAGGTGAAGCAAAGAATCGTGCAGATTCTTCCGTTTGCTTATTCGAGATTGTGTTTTTGGAATCGAGGGATGGGAACATTCGCTTGGCAGGCGAGTTGAGGGGAAATCAGGAGCTCAAACTGTGAAATCGAAGGATGGAACCTTGGCTTTGAAAGCGAGGTTGGCAGAAAGCAGGTAGGCTCAAAGAATCACGATTGGAAGTGCTCATTCGAGAATTGATTTTGCTACTGTTACGACGTTTTCAATGTTGAATCCAGCTTCTTTAAGAGCGATGTCGCCAGGGGCTGAAAATCCAAATCTGTCAAAGCCAATTACTGCTCCAGAATCTCCAACATACCGGCTCCAGCCAAGGCTTGATCCGGCTTCAATTGCAAGTCTTGCTTTCACTTCTTTTGGTATGACACTTAAGCGGTATGATTCGTCTTGTTCCTCAAAAAGTTCCCACGAAGGCATGCTTACAACCCTTGTGGCTATCCCTTCTTTTTCAAGAACCCTTCGAGCATCAAGTGCAAGCGAGACTTCGGAGCCAGATGCGATAATCAAAAGGTGAGGTTTTTCTGATGCTTTTGCAAGAATATACGCGCCTTTCTCAACCCCACTTGCGTCAGACAAATTGGAACGGTCAAGAACGGGGAGGCGTTGCCTGCTCAGGATCAGTGCAACCGGACTCTTCCTTTCGATTGCAACTTTCCATGCAACGACTGTCTCGTTTGCATCTGCTGGACGAATTACTGTTAATCCCGGAATTGCTCGCAGAGCGGCAAGTTGTTCAACCGGTTGGTGCGTCGGGCCATCCTCACCTACACCGAGACTGTCGTGAGAAAAAACATAAATAACGTGAAGACCCATCATTGCAGCCATTCTGATTGCTGGCCTCATGTAATCGGAGAAAACGAGAAAAGTTCCGCCATATGGGATGAAGCAACCGTGTCTTGCAATACCGTTTAGGATTGCCCCCATTGCATGCTCTCTTACTCCAAAATGAAGGTTCCTGCCTTCAAATTTCTTTGGGATTACACTTTCCTTGCCGGGGATGAATGTTTTTGTTGAGGGACCAAGGTCAGCGGAACCTCCAATCAGTTCGGGGATAACGTCTGCGAGGGATTCAATGATTTTACCTGATGCTTCTCTTGTAGCGATGTTATCGCCTGCTTTGAACGTAGGCAGGCTCTCCTTCCATCCATCTGGAAGTTTTCTTTCAAGCAGTCTCTTTAATTCGGATGCATCATTGGGGTAGTCGCTTTCATATGCTGCGAATCGTTCATTCCATTTTTCCTCTTCAAGTTCTCCTAAGGGGACAGCTTTCCTCATGTGTTCAAGAACTTCCTCCGCTACGTAAAATTCCTTTTCAGGGAAACCAAGATTTTTCTTGGTAAGTTTAACTTCGTTTTCTCCCAGTGGTGCACCATGCGATTCGGCGCAGCCTTCCATGTTGGGGCTTCCGCATGCAATTTTTGATCTCACTATAACAAGTGAAGGACGTTCCTGAAGTCGAGCCTCAGAAATTGCCTCTGAGACTGCTTCTATGTCGTTTGCGTCTGCAACATTGAAGACTTGCCATCCATAAGCCTTGAAGCGTTCCCCTACATTCTCGGTGAAACAAAGGTCAGTTGAACCTTCTATAGTTATCTTATTACTGTCGTATATGCAAACGAGATGGCTTAAAGATAGGTGACCCGCAAGGGAGCATGCCTCCTGCGAAACTCCCTCCATCAAGTCACCATCGCTTGCTATCGTATAAATGTAATAATCGGCAACATCATAACCCGGGCGGTTAAATCTCGCTCTTAAGAGTTCTCTTGCAAGTGCCATTCCAATTGCATTTGATATCCCCTGTCCAAGCGGACCTGTGGTTACCTCAACACCGGGAGTAATACCAAACTCCGGATGCCCAGGGGTTTTGCTTCCAAGTTGCCTGAAACGCATTATTTCTTCAAGTGAAATATCATATCCAGTAAGGAAAAGCAGACTGTAGAGAAGCATGGAAGCATGTCCAGCGGAAAGAACAAACCTATCCCTTCCAGGCCAGTTGGGATTTTTTGGGTTGTGACGAAGAAAGCGAGTCCAGAGAGTGTAGCCTATGGGGGCAAGTCCCATTGGTGCGCCAGGATGACCCGATTTTGCCCTTTCAATTGCGTCCATTGTGAGAGCTCGGATAGTGTTTACACAAAGCAGGTCGAGGTCTGTGTTTCCTTCCATTTGCTTAATGCTTCTCCTTTCTTCTATCTTACTTTGAACCGCATGAACCGAAAAGCGCTTCTGAATAACTTTCTTTCCACTTCCTTACTTTACCCCTTTGGAAGCTGGAACAAAAAGCGCCCCTGGTTATTATAGTGTACAATTCGAATTCAGTATGTGTGCAGGCTAAATGACCAGGTGTGAAGTAACTATGACATTACAGGGGCTAACCATAAAGGGCAAGTTTTTCGCTTGATTAGGATCTGGCAATAAAGAGTTGTTGAGGGCTATTTCTTTGGTTATAGAGTCAAGGTTATTGATTAAGCGGAATTTTTTATGACTACTTTGGCATCTGTTGCCGACTCAAGTTCGAAGATCTTAGGACCAGGAGTGGCGAATTGGAGAGGGTAACAAAAGAGGAGTTCAATGAATTGAGAAGAAAGGCAAGTGAGGTATTCTCGCGAAACGAGGTAAATACCGGGACTTTATACTACCACATGCCATCTTCCAAAATTTATCCTTCCCTTTTTGCCTGGGACTCTGGATATCATGCTGCCGCGATGCTTTACATTGATGAGGAAAAAGCTGCAAGAGAACTGGAGGCACTTTTTTCTCAGATTGCTCCTGACGGACATATTCCTCACGAAACACTTGTACCGTGCAAGGAAACAAAGAGAAGCCCTTTGAAGAATTTCACAAGGTGGATGGTCCAGTGGGAATATGATATAGAGGGAAGGTCTCACCTTGTAGACCCGCCGATATTCGCCTATGCCGCCGAACTTGTCTTTTCAAAAACCGGGGATTCTGATTGGGTTTCTCGGATATGGGATGGACTTCGCAGGTCTCTTGATTATCTATTAGATGAACGAGATTTTTTCGGTGATGGACTTGTATCAATAGTCCATCCCTGGGAATCGGGATGTGACCTTTCACCTCAATTGACGGTACCACTTGGGATTGACCCAAAAAGAAAATCCCACCGACTTAAGGCTTTTCTCTCAGCACCTTCACTTTACCATTTCTGCACAAAGAACGGTTGGGATCTACAAACGCTAAAGGATGCGAACCGTTTCGTTGTTGAGGATTTGACAATGAATTGCATAACAATAAGGGCTCTAAGGAGTGCTGCAGTTTTAGGCAAGGTGATTGGAGAGGAGCAAGCTGTCTTGCGTTACAGGGCTCGAGCTCATTTGATGGCAGAGAAGATTGACGAGTTATGCTGGGATGATGATGCCGGGTGCTATTTTCCTCGTTGGGACTTAGAGGATCCTCAACTTTCAAAAGTTATGACGGCTCAATCACTCCTTCCACTTTTTGCAGGCTACATGAAGAAGGAGCGTTATGAAAGACTTGTAGAGGAGCATCTTCTTAGCCCCCATGAATTCTGGTTGGAGTATCTTATTCCTTTCAATCCACTCTGCGAACTTGTGGGTGCAAAGCCATGGGTTGATAGATATTTGTGGTCAGGACACTGTATATGGGTGAATATGAACTGGCTTATTGTAGTAGGGCTCTTGGAGAATGGTTTTTCGGATTTGGCTTGCGAGATTGTCTTGAAAACTGCGGAAATGATAAAAAGGGAAGGATTCTGGGAGTTTTATGACTCAAGAAACGGGAAAGGAAGGCGAGTTAGCGGTTTCAACTGGCCAGCACTTGTTCTTGATATGATTGCAAGAGTATGGCCCGATATTACAGAGTAAAAGGATTGATACCTTACTTCACACTTTGACTTTAAAGTATAATTTATTAAACGAGTTTCGATATTTGAGTTAGGAGGGAAAATGAAAAGGACAGAGATTGCTGGTAAGAGGGCACTCGTGACCGGGGCTGCAAGCGGAATGGGAAGATGTACTGCTATTGACCTTGCAAGGGAGGGAGCAAACCTCATACTTGTAGACATTTCCGCTGAGGCGATGGGCAATGTTGCAAGGGAAGTAGAATCACTTGGCGCCGAGGTTCACACTTTTTGCGTTGATCTTACCGACTTCGAGCAGGTTCGGAATATGGCAGAAGTAATCCATGCTCGCTGGGGAGCAATAGATATTCTTGTAAATTGTGCTGGAATTGCTCACATGGCTCACATCGTTGATACCGCACTTTCCGATTGGAAGAGGCTTTTTGATGTTAATGTCTTTTCGATTATCCATACTGTTAAGGCGTTTGCTCCTGAGATGATGAAGCGCAGAAGTGGGAATATCGTTAATATTTCAAGCGCTCAGGCCTTTTTTGCAGTTCCAACCTGGGGACCTTATGCAACAACAAAATTCGCCGTGGACGGCTTATCAGAGGCCTTGCGTTACGAACTCTTCTGGCATGGAATAACAGTTTCTACTGTATTCCCGAGCGTGGTGCGGACTCCCTTTTATGACCGTATTGTCGCAAAGGGGATCCATGTAAGGCTTGGGCTAAAACTTCTGCTTGGATTTGCTGCTAAACCTGAAACCTTGAGCCGTTTAATCGTGCGGGGAATCAAGAAGAATAAGAAACTTATTATGCAGCCTATAGTCTGGCCAATCTATCTTTTCAAGAGGATTTTCCCCTGGGCATATGATTTTGCTGGAAAGGCTGGAGCGTGGTTGTTGCGGAACGAGTCGGGAATCACATAGTGACCGCTGAAGTAATTATCTATTGCTTTGAATTCCTTTAATTTTAATGCTATCGTTATTCAAGGGATACCTGGATTATTCGCTTTCTGCGACCACGTAGCCTCAAGCCAAATCCTAAAGTTATGGATATAGTTGCCCGAATAATAAGTGTGTATTCTTGAGGTGCGGAAGCGGCAGAAAAGGGCGTGAAAAAATGAGAAGTTTAATAAAGTCTTATTTTGTCTTAGTATTTGTAGTTTTTTTGATTCTCGTCGGTTGTTCACTCGAGTTTGACGTTTATGCAGGAAAGAACGACGGACAATATACAGGTAAAAGTCATGGCCTTGGGCTGAAATTAAGTCGCCCCGACCCTTCAAGAAAGATTGATAAAGAGAGGTTGGGAGGATATGCCTCTATCCCGCTTGCAGCATCAGTAGACCTTACCGATGATCTCCCGCCGATCGGAGATCAAGGAGAGCACCCCTCCTGCGTTGGATTTGCGACCGGTTACTACTGTAAGACATGGTGGGAAAAGCAAGAGCATCCTACCTGGGATCTCACGAACAGCATGTACTACTTTAGTCCTGCATACGTGTATAACCAGATAAATGGGGGTGAAGACAACGGCTCGTCAATTTATGATGCTTTGGGTCTCATGCAAAATTATGGTTGTGTTGATTTCAAGGAGTTTCCCTATGATGGCGATTACAAGAAGCAGCCAACGAGTTCCCAGATAGAGGCTGGAAAACAATACAGGATTGACAGTGACTGGGGATATTTCTTTGCGGAGCAGGACTGGGGACCATACAACAGACAGAATGTCATAGATGATCTAAAAGCATGGCTCAATGCTAAAAAGCCTCTTGTTCTTGGAATTCCAATATATGATGACTTTCCCGACTATGGAAATCCACCTTCCTCTTATTATGACTCAATATATGGTCTTTCCAATCCTCCGATTAACAGTCCTCCGACGGCGGGTGGAAATCTTTATGGAGGACATGCAGTCTATATTGCTGGATATGATGATAACGCAGGTGGTGTTGGCAAAGGTGGCTTTCTCATGGTTAATTCCTGGGGTTCATCGTGGAATGGTAACGGCAGAGTCTATTTGAGTTACGATTTTGTCCAGGAACTCGTGCCAGAAGCGTGGTTCTTTGACGACGTAGATTCAAGCCCGACCATATCAAGTCTCAGTCCCACTTCACTTGGAGTGGGGGCAACGCTAACGATTAAGGGAACAAACTTTGGGACGAAGAGACGCTCTGCTAAGGTCTCATTTACCGGCGGTGTTAATGGAACTGTGAAGTCTTGGACTAATAGCGAGATTAAGGTTACTGTTCCAGGTGGAGCACAAACCGGAAACGTATATGTCTATGATTGGAATGGCGAAAAGTCAAACGGGAAAAGCGTAACCATAGGGGAACAAATAATCTCCTCATGGGGTTGGATGCTTGCCGAGGGTGCAACCTGGAGCGGTTTTGACGAATGGGTTCTTGTTCAGAATCCAAATTTGAAAAACGCAAGTGTTAAGTTTACTTTCCTAACCCCTTCCGGAAAGGTTGATGGCCCAACTGTTACGGTTGCAGCACAGAGTAGATTCACAATCCATGTGAATGAATTTGTTTCGCAGCAGGATGTCTCAACCATAGTTACCCCTCTAAATGGTGTAAGTGTTTGTGCAGAGAGGGCGATGTATGTTGATGCACCTGATGGAAAGTGGGGCGCGCACGACTGCGTGGCTGCCCCCGAGCCTGCCCCAACATGGTACCTTGCTGAGGGTGCGACATGGCCAGGTTACGATGAATGGATCCTCATCATGAATCCATATAACGATGCGGTGAACGTAAGCGTTTACTTTCAAACTCCATCGGGTGAGGTACCGGGCCCGTCTATGAGCCTTTCAGGCTGCACCCGTCGCTCGATTCACGTAAATGACTTTGTTCCAAATGCGGATGTTTCTGCAAAAGTCGTTTGTACCACTCAGGATCGCGGTGTTGTTGTAGAGCGCGCAATGTACATAAATACTCCTGACGGAAAAAGAGGTTGCCACGATTCAATAGGCGTAACTTCTCCCGAGCCTGCATGGGCTATGACCGAAGGTTGCACTTATCCTGGATTTGAAACCTGGGTTTTGATTCAGAATCCAAATAAGAAAACTGTTAGCGGTTATATTAACTTTGTCACTCCTTATGGATTAGAAGAAGGACCAGGCTTTCAAGTTGGACCGGGTGGAAGACTATCTGTCAGGGTAAACGACTGGGTTTGGGATGAGGATGTTTCAACAGTTGTGTCCACTAATAGCGAAAGCGATACACTTGTTTGCGAGCGTGCTATGTATATAAACGATGGTACAAGACGAGGTGCTCATAACGCACCAGGTTCTGCATATGTAAGCAATAAGTGGATCTTGCCTGAGGGATGCACGTCCCCTGGCTTTGACGAATGGGTACTCGTAGCCAACTATACAGACGATATTGCAAGAACGCGCCTTACTTTCATGACCTCAAGCGGACCTGTCCAGGGTCCAACTGTCGATATCGAACCTCTTACAAGGCTTAGTTTCCATGTGAACGTCTATGTTACCGGAGATGTATCGACAACTGTCGAAAGCGATAACTATGTTGTGGCTGAACGTGCCATGTATATTGATTCTTTTGGACGTGGTGGCGCAACCGATTCTCTTGGAGTTTATTTCTGGGATCTTGGAGGACCAAAAGGCTTGGGGGCAACGAAGGCTTCTCCAGCTACGAAAAAGCTTGCGAGTATTTTTAAATTCCGAAGGTGAGGGAAAGAAGGATTTTCTCATTTATTGCATTTTATAAATCCGCTTTTTTATTCTCATTTCTATAATGAATTTTAATGATGCACGACAATGCGTTAAAATACTTACTTCAGGTCTTCCCAAGGTAGGAGGAGTCTATGAAGGTAAAATGCGATGCATGTGGGCGTTCTTTTAATAAAGTTTATTGGGACATGACACCGCACCTCTGCCGAAGGTGCCAGGCTCTTGGCCGTGATGCTTGCATACGTTGCGGTGGGTGGTGTTGCGAGAGGCCAAATGAGGAAGGAAGGATTGCGCTTTTAGACGAGGAGAAAGAAAGATTTGGATTCAAAAGGGACTGGATGTGGGCAGAGCCGTGCAGGTGGCGTGATCCCAAAACTGGTTATTGCATGTTGAAGGTTAGATTTCAGCCTGTAGTTTGCCGGGAATATGTATGTGAAGAAATGGTAAAGGAAGCGAAAAAGAAGTTGTCGCAGATGCGTAATAACGCTGATTCACTTTAAATATGCGAATTTCTCTTGTGACATACTCTTTGCTGGAATGCCAACAAAAGGAACAGGTTTGATTAAAGGGCAAATAGATGCGATTGGGCAATATCGGAGTGTTCATACACTTTAATACCTATTGTGTGGACAGAAATTCCTGCGGGGACTTGGGGGAAGTTGAAGAATGAAACTTTTTCTTGGGGCATTTTTAGCGCTCATCGCAACGATTCTAATAAACTATAGCAACTTTCTTCAGAAGCGAGAACTTGAAAATCTTCCTCGCATTGGAAGTACATCGGCAATAAAGACCTTGCGCGCATTTCTTAACTGTCGTCCATGGCTTCGGGCTCAGGGATTGCAGATCACAGGTGCCTGGATGCACAACATTGCAGTAGCATTTGCTCCACTTTCTGTAGTTCAGCCCATCAATGCATCCGGGATATGCCTTCTTGTTGTGTTAGCGGTCTCAAGGCTTCGCGAGAAAGCTACTTTTGTGGACTGGCTTGGAATATTCTCTGTTATTTCTGGTGTTTTGATGTTAGGGGTGACCCTTTTTAGTACTGGCGGGAAAGCTGAAGGGTACAGGCCTGTGATTCTCTGGTTTTTCATAATCCTCATGTCTCTTGTTTCAATATCAAGTCTTGTTGCTGCATTTTCTCGGAAAGATGAGCGTGCTTCTTCTTTCCTTGGAATTGGCGTTGGCATGCTTGTTGGCTTGACGGCAGTTCTTACAAAAATGGCATGGAAGGATATTGGGAACAGATGGGGCGAGTTCAGGATTGCAGGATTTATATACTCTTCTTATTTCTGGCTTGCTATTTTCATAACTGTGATTTGTATGGTCCTATTTCAGACCGCGCTTCAAAGAGGACTTGCAATTGTTGTTGTTCCGCTGGTGACAGGCTTTTCAAACCTTATTCCAATAATAGTCGGCCTTGTTGCTTTCGCCGAGCCATTCCCAAGTGGTGTTCTCATGATCAGCTTAAGGCTTGCCTCGTTCTTTTTAATCATAGGTGGTGCGATACTTCTTAGCATGAGGAAGGAAGGGGCACCTGTAAAAAGGGTTTACGACAATGGAGAGAGGAAATTTGTTTTCACCGCGCGTCAGGTGGATAGCTCCTGAGTTTGAAGACTTTTTGGTTAACATAGTCTTTGTCACTTTGAATCTTTCATGAGTGTTTACTGTGATTAAGGATGGGAAATTGCATGGATGAAAGAAAAGTAGTTGTTGCGTTTTTTGATCTTGACCATACGCTTCTTGATGGGTCAAGTGGCAATATATATGCATTGCTGATGGTCAGGAATGGGCAGATGAGAGCCCGTTCTCTTTTCTGGGTTATCTGGTATTCAATCCTTTACAGGCTAAATCGTCTTCCAAAGAGAGAAGTGTACATGAAAGTTCTTGAGGTAATGGGTCAGTATCCCGTGCTTGAAATGATTGAAATGATGGATTATGGGTTTGAAAAAATGATAATGCCGAGACTTTTTAAAGGTGGCGTAGAAATTGTGAAGAGGCATAAGGAAATGGGGCATATAACGGTTGTGGCTACTGCTGCTGGAGAGTACGTGGCGGAGAGGGTTCGCGTGCAACTTGGTGCGGATGGCGTAATTGCAACTCCGATACCCATAAGTGGAGATCGCATCACGGGTAAGCTTGATGGTCCGACTGCATTCATGGATGAGAAGCTCGAAATGGCGCGTGCATATTGTGAAAGCGTCGGTGCAAATCTATCTGATTGCTACTTCTATTCGGACAGTGCAAGCGATCTCCCACTCTTAGCAGCAGTTGGCCATCCAGTTATGGTGAATCCTCACTTCGGTTTGAGGATTGCGGCTCGTGGAAAAGGCTGGCCCGTATTGAAGTTCAAAGAGCATGCAAGTTTCGACAGGGTTCGAAGACCGGAGCGCTTTCTTTCGCCTGAGATGGATTATTATTCAAGTTTATATGAAAAGGCTCGCGCAAAAGAAAAAAGCGAAAAAGCTATCTGGCAACAGGATTCAAGTATTTAGTCTCTTGAATACTTTTGGCAAAGTTCGGAAAGACTTTCTTCTGCTTCGTTCATTATTCTTTCGATAAGTTCGCTTACGTTCGGGATATCTGAAAGTCTTATTGCAACCTGACCGCACCAAATTGCACCGTTTTCAACATCGCCTGCTGGGCCAAATGCTTTGTGGCTTCCTTCGAGCTCATACTTCAGGATTTCAAGATCCGGTGCGCCACTTTTCTTGAGTTCCTCAAGGCCTTCGGAATATGGGTTTCTTAAATGCCTTAATGGCCCAAAAAAACCCTGGGTAACAAGTGTTGCACTCGTTTTTGCAAAGCGCTCGCCTGCACTTATTATCGCTTTCTTTGAAGCATCTGAGAAATCGGAATCACTCGTTACTATGAACCTTGTCCCCATGTATATTCCCACCGCGCCGAGTGCAAGAGCTGAAACAAGGCCTGCCCCATCACAAATTCCACCACCTGCGACAACAGGAACGGATACTTTTTCAACTACCGCTGGAACCAGAACCATTGTGTGAACTGGATGGAATGCTACATGTCCGCCCGCCTCATACCCAGTTGCAATAAGCCCATCGACTCCTGCTCTCTCTGCTTTCAGCGCGTGGTAGGAGGATGGGACATTGTGGAACCAGAGCATTCCGGATTCCTTTATTTTCTTAAGATGCGGCTGCGTGGGGTCTCCTGCGGAAGTTAGAAGCATGATGAGTTTTTCCTTGAGTTCTGTATCAGAATTTCTCATTTCGCAGACGATGTCGATAAGTTCGGGGACTTCCGGTTGCTCAGGGGCTACTCTTAAGTTCAAACCAAAGTGTCCGTCTGCTTTTGATTTAACTTCCTCAAGCGTTGAGCGAAGTTTTTCCTTAACGCTTTCAAAGGCCTCCTGGGGGTTGCCACCTGAAAGAACTGCTTTTATTGCGTCCTCGTTTGGCTCCGGGTGGCTTACCATTCCAAATCCGCCAGCATTTGTAACGGCAATGGCGAGGTTTTTCGTGTCATAAGGACCCATCGCAGCCTGAATTATTGGGTATTTCATACCCAACATATCACAAATTTCTGTTCTGATCATATTTATCCTTTATTATCAGTTAAATTAAATCCGGCTAGTTTTATTTCATTGTCGATTACAGGTTTAAATTGGCTCGAATCTTGCTATATCTCCGAAATTGCCCTGAGGCTCATCGACCCATACTATCTTTACCCGCATTCCGACTTTAACATCCTTCCAGTCAATTCCCATTATTCGACCAACAAACCATGTGTCTGCGCCATCGAGCTTAATCATTGCAGAAATTCTTATCTCCTCAAGAGGATTCCCCCTAACATCTGCCATTTCTACAGCATAACTCATCACCGTTCCCGTGTGCTCGACTTCAACGACTTCATCTATTTCTATAAAGCACTTACGGCAGTAGAAAGGACCTGGAACGTAAACGGTTCCACACTGGGGACATTTAATTCCTAAGATCTTTTTTTCCTTCAATCCTTCTGCAAGAAGTTTCACTCCTGTTGCTTCGGTTCTAAAGTTATATGTGGTAAGAGCCCATGTTCCTTGAACTTGCCTTGTTTCTTCGCCCATTTCGAAAGCCATATTACACACCCCCTAAAGCTTCCTTGGTTCGCCTGATAGCACCGTAACTGTCACGTACTGGAAAAGGCCACCCCAACCATGCGCAACAGCTTTCTTAATATCTTTTGGTATCTTGTGCTCCCCTTCGATTTTCTTCATTATCTGAAGGGCACACTCGGCTGGCCGATTCATTGCTGAAGAGCCAATTGCGTTTGTTGAAAAGACACCTCCTGATGCATTAACTGGAATTTCACCATCAATGTTAAGCGCCCCTCTATCGAGGAGAACGTGCGCCTCGCCTTCCTTGCAAAGTCCGAGTTTCTCAAGCCACATAAGCGACTGGTGAGCAAATCCGTCGTAGAGTTCAGCCATGTCGATTTCCTTCGAAGGATCTTTTATTCCAGCCATGGCATAAGCCTTTTGAGCAGCCATCTTGCAGGGTTCCTGCACTGCGGGGTCTGTTATCTGACCTTCAAGGAAGTTTCCGGAAGTTGGATCCGATGCTGCAGAACCAACACCCGTTATCCAGGCAACGTTTCCATCCGTGAGTTTCTTAACCTTCTCTTCCGATGCAACTATGCATGCAGTTGCACCGTCGCTTGTTGGACAGGTGTGGCCATACCTTAATGGCCAGGATATAAAGGGTGTTGCCTGAACATCCTCGACGGTTGTCTTTTTTCTTAGGTGTGCGTAGGGGTTAAGGGCTGCATTGCTTCGTTCAAGCGCAGCCATTTTGTCTATGTGCTCTGGACTTGCGCCTGAATGGTAAAGATAGCTCGTTGCCTGATATGCGGCAGCCCCGGTTGAGCCACCGCCCATTGCAGTAACACCTCCGGCACCGGTTAAGTCCATCCCATACTGAACCATTGTCATAACTTCGGGAGTCACGATTCCTGCTAATCCAACCTGCGAATCGCCTTCTGACTGCTTTTCCCAGGAAACTGCCATGACAACATCGTGAATTCCACTTGCAACATGGTAATAGGCGGCATGAAGTGTGGACATACCGGTTGTTCCGCCGGTTGCTATGCGCATTATGGGTTTACCAAGAGCGCGTATGTGATCAGCAACCCAGAGATGTGGCATGTTAAGTCCTTCGAATGTCTGCATGTTACCGAAAGTGAACGCATCGATATCATCTGGTGTAAGACCAGTGTTCCTGAATGCTGCCTCAACGCATTCGCTTATCATCTCTGCTATGTTTACATCTTTCCTTTTGCTTACAAAAACAGGTGTATATCCGACGCCAATTATCGCAACATTTCTCATCTTCTATCCCTCCTCCACGCTTAGAACCATCAGTGCGTTATGCTGAAGGCAGAATCCATCCTGCCCATGCGCTACCGCTGTTTTTGCTCCTTCCACCTGGATTTCCCCTGCCTCGCCTTTAAGTTGTTTCACGCACTCGGCAATTCTAACGAGGCCTGCGGCATTGGTTGCATATGCCCCAAGTCCGCTTCCGGATGGGGAGACTGGCATATCCCCATTTATTTGCGCTTTTCCTTTTTCCGCGACTTCTTTTGCACTCCCTTCCGGGAATAGACCCATTGCCTCACATATTATTGGTTCCTGATGGGCAAACTTTGCGCTGAGTTCAACGAGGTCAATTTCTGACGCAGGGTTATTTATTCCAGCCATTTCAAAAGCATGTTTGCTTGCAAGTTTCACTGAGTTGGATCTTGCAAGATCACGATCCAGGTAATATGAATCAATCGAGTTTCCAATACCTTTTATCCAGATTGGTTTATCTGTTAGTGATTTTGCCTTTTCCTCTGAGGCGAGAAGTACAGCACAAACTCCATCCGTTCTTGGATAGCAATGAGCCTCGCGAATTGGTTCATAAAGGTATTTCGAAGATGAAACATCCTCAGGGGTTATGCCACCTTTGCCGTTGAAGGCGTCCGGATTCTTTGCTGCATTTGCAAGAAGTCTTGCAGCAATCGCATCGAACACTTCCTCTTCGAGTCCGAATGCCGCAAGATAAGCACGCGCCTGAAGAGCAGCAGTTGCAGGTTCATTGAGAATGCCAAGTTGTCTATCGTAAACAGGCGAGAGTTCATATTCCATCATTAAGTATGGCCTGCATACAGAACCTTCCTGACTTGCACCAACTATTAGCGCTGTATCGTAATTGCCTGAAAGTATTCGCATCAAACCGTATGTGGCTGCCATGACCCCGTCTGCTTCGACTTTCGTCTCGTCTTTCATATATGCGCCTACCGGACTGTCCTCAAAAACGTTAGAAATTGTATGGCCGGTGTTGAAATCATTTGAGCACAGCACGAATGTGCCTATATCGTGGCGCGTAATCCCTACTTTGTCGTAAAGGCGCTTTACGAGGTCAAATAGCATGCGTTCGCGCGATTTCCCGATATCAGGGCTGTTATCCTGTTCACAAGCAACTATAGCAACTTTTCTTTGCATACATCTCACCTCCTATGGTAAAGGTTCGAATCCCTCGAGGTCGTTCAAACTATCCTCGGGTGGCTTTTTGAAGATTGCTTTCACTCTCATGCCCAGCTCAACCTTTTTTGGGTCAACCCCTAAGATTTTTGCGGCAAGAAGGCTTGTTGCGCCATCTAACTTTATGAGCGCTATGACTTCGGGCTCTTCTGTATCCTGAAGAAGTCCTTTTTCAAGGCGCACATGTCCGATCGTGTAGTTTTCCACTGTTCCTTCTGGCCCAACTTCAACCCACTCGCCCATGATTTGATTGCACTCGCCACATATTTTTCTTGGCGGAACAACCACTTTGCTGCATGAGGGACACTTTACGGCCATAATCTTTTCCTCGCTTAGGCCTTTGATGTACCTCTCGATATACTGCCCAACCCTGTAGTTGTATGGAAAGTCGAGAGGAACAACAACTTCTTGCACATGTGGTTCTAACGCAGCCATAACATCACCCCCCATAAAATTTACTTCATACTTTGACCGTCTTGTTTACAATGTTATCCTAAAACGCGTGTGAAATAATACACCAATTACAATGAATTGTAAACAAAACAATTTTTTATCCAAGGCTTGTTTTGCGGAGCAGGTTTAGGTGTTCGAGAGCTTCATGCCGTACCTAAGAAAGGCTAAGCCCGATGGGTACATATGCTTTGCAATAATTGTTATGCCGGGATATTTTTAACTGTAAAGTTGCGGTGTGTGAAGGCTTCAATTTATTTAGCCATGCCATATTCTTTGCTATATTTTCAGTTTTGTTGACAAGTAAGAAATTGAGCCAACGATTTTATAGTACTGTGAAGTAGTGCCTTAAAGGGTTATAGTTAAAGCTATAATTGAAGTCGGTTTGTGATCGTTCGTTGTCCTATCCAAGGAGCCACGCGGTCATGGTTAACGCTATAATTGAATTAATTAGTTTTTTGGGAATGAATCTATGGAAGGAAAATTAGGGAAAATCCTCATTATTGAGGATGAGGAGGCACTGGTTGAGGCTCTCAAATACACTCTAACCAAAGAGGGCTTCTCTGTTCAGATTGCAGTAAATGGAACAAAAGGTCTTGATATATGGGAAAGGGAGGGAGCTGATCTCATAATTCTTGATTTGATGCTTCCTGAGCTCGACGGTCTCGAAGTATGCAAGCGAGTTAGAATGAAATCCGACGTTCCCATATTGATTCTTACCGCAAAGGATTCTGAAGTTGACGAGATTCTTGGTCTCGAACTTGGTGCTGATGACTACGTTACAAAGCCTTTTAATATGCGGAAACTCATAGCAAGGGTGCGTGCACTAATGAGGCGTTCTCTAAAGCCAATTCGTGGAAGTGAAAGAATGAGGGCAGGGAACGTTATCCTTGATTCGGAGAAGTGCGAGGTGGAAAAGGAGGGGAAAAAAGTTCCGCTAACTCCTCTTGAATACAGAATTTTGGAATTCATGATGAGGAATAAAGGAAAGGCTTTAACAAGGGAGCAAATTTTGGCACGAGTCTGGCCTGATGGATTCTATGGTTCACCAAAAACACTTGATGTGCACATAAGGCACTTAAGGGAGAAAATAGAGAATGATCCATCGTCCCCAAGGACAATCTTAACGGTCAGGGGACATGGCTACAGGATTGAGGACAGGTGAATCTTTCCATGAAAAGCCTTGTGCGTATCCTTTTCGTTCGCTACATTGTGGTGGTTGTGCTTGTCCTTCTTCCCGTTTCAATAGGGGTAATCTATGTGCGTTCGAGATTTGCAGACGCAGTGATAATAGCAACTGGTGGTGCTGTTCTCATTGGTGCACTTTCAATGGTCGCTGCGTGGACGAGAAAGTCTCTACTTCTTGACTTGCAAGAGTTTGGCGAAGCGCTCCAAAGGCTTGTTGTTAGTAATGAAATCAGGAAAATGCCACTGCCTGCTCTTCGAGAGCTTTCGGCACTTGCAGGTGACATGGATGAAGTCGGCTCAAAGGTGAGAAGGAACTATCGTCTTCTTGAAAGAGAACGTGACACGCTAAAGGCGGTTCTTGAAAGCATAGATGCCGGGATCGTCTTGCTTGGGAAAGATGGGAAGATCAAGGGAATCAACTCATCTGCGGAGAGAATCTTGGGCACCTCGAGGGAATTTGCAACCGGAAGGGCTTTTATAGAAGTTCACCATGCACCGGCATTTGAGAGGCTTATTGAAAAGGCAAAAAAGGAAGCAGTAAGAGATGTTGAGGTCAGGACAACTTATCCAAAAAGAAAAATGCTCAAGGTTTCTGCTTGCCCGGTTGTCAGGCGGGAGACAAAAAAGAGTTCGGGGACTGTTCTTGTAATCGAGGACATTACTGCGAGGAGGAAACTGGAAAGAACAAGGCGCGATTTTGTTGCAAATGTCTCACATGAATTGAGGACTCCCACCAGTAACCTTCGCGCTGTGGTTGATGCACTGCTTTCTGGCGCGTCTGAAGAGCCCGAAGCGCGTGCACGTTTCCTTGGTGATCTTGATAAGGAATCGAGCAGACTTGCGCGCATCATCGAAGATTTGCTTGTTCTTTCTCGGATGGAATCCGATGAGATAAGTATGGAGGAAGAGGTATTTGACATTGGACAACTCCTTGATGATGTTTCTCAGGAGAAGCAAGAAATCGCTATAAAGCATGATGTCGGACTTAGCTTTATCCGGCCTGAGCGCGAAATACTCATTCGAGGCGACATGAAGCTCTTAAGAACAGCATGTTCGAATCTCATTGACAACGCGATCAAATACAACAGGCCCGGCGGGAAAGTGGAAGTCAATCTTGTGGAAAATCCCGGTGAAGTGGGAATAAAAGTGGTGGATACGGGTATCGGGATTCCAGAAAGGCACCAGGCAAGGATATTCGAGAGGTTCTACAGGGTTGACAAGGCGAGGTCTCGCGATACAGGAGGGACAGGTCTTGGGCTATCAATCGTGAAGCATGTTGCAGAACTCCACGGAGGATATGTGGATGTTGAAAGCAAAGAGGGAGAGGGCTCTACTTTCAGCCTTGTGATACCGCAAACCCCATCGCTATTCTAAATGCTTTCCAATTTTAAGAAAATCTCATCCTTTTCTTAACCCCAACTTAAACTTTTAGTGGTTAAATAAGCCAAGATGAGAACTATTGCTTTAGCTTCAACAGTTTTGGAAAGAATGAAAGGCCATCTGTTCATCTTCCTAATCTTTACTCTTTTAATATTCGGAATTCCCGGTTGCGGTTCACAAAGCATCAAGGGAGTCAAGGGGAGGGTGAAGGTTTCAGGTTCAACTACTGTTCTTCCACTCGCTCAAGAGGCGGCGTTTGAGTTTATGGAGTCTAATCCAGGCGCTTCTGTAGAGGTTCAGGGAGGCGGTTCGAGCGTTGGCATTTCTCAGGTAAGGCAGGGCATAGTTGACATAGGAATGAGTTCTCGTGAATTAGAGGGAAGCGAGAATGATGGCTTGCTTGTTGATAATAAAATTGCCTTTGATGTAATTGTAGTCGTTGTGCATCCAAGTGTGGCTATAAGAAATCTATCCGGTAGTGATTTAAAGCGCATTTTCACAGGAAAAGTTGAAAACTGGAAGGAAGTGGGGGGACCTGATTTGCCAATAGTGGTTGTTGTTAGGGATCAGGCCTCCGGTACTCGTGAGATGTTCGATAAAAAAGCACTTGGCGCCACAAAAGAAAAAGCAGTTGAAATTGTTCCATCTGCAATTGAATGCGCAAGTAACGGTGTGGTGAGGGAAACAGTTGCAAGCACAAAGGGTTCTATTGGTTACCTATCTTACGGTTATGTTGATCGTAGAAGAGTTAAGCCTGTGAAACTTGATGGCGTCTTACCTGATTTGAAAAATGCGAGTACCGGGCGATATCCACTTGCAAGATATCTTCACATGTTCACAAAGGGCAAAGCAAAAGGAATTAAAAGGGCATACATTGATTTCATTCTCAGCGAGAAATTCCAGAGAGACGTGGTTTCCCTCGAGTATATTCCGGTTAGATTGGTTGAAAGGATTTGAATGGCGAATTCTCGAGGCAGCGTTGGGAAAACTGAGGATTAAAGGAAGAATTTAATGAGAGACGCAAGGACAATGTTGACTGATTCAAGAAGAGAATTCATAGTAAGGACTGTTCTTCTTGCTTGCGCTTCCGTTTCATTTCTTGCTGTTTTTTTGATTTTTATGTTCATCTTGAAGGAGAGCTTGCCATCAATTGCAAAAATAGGTGTTAAAAACCTCTTTTTCTCTGCCGATTGGAGGCCGAGTGTTTCAAACCCTGATGCCGGTCACTACGGAATGCTCGCCTTCATAGTTGGAACAATAATGACAACTTTTTTTGCAATGATACTTGGTGCGCCTCTTGGAATAGGAACTGCGATCTTCATAGAGCAGATTGCACCTAAGAAAGTGAGGGAGATTACGAGGCGTGGGGTTGAGCTGCTTGCCGGAATCCCATCAGTTGTGATTGGATGGTTTGGCCTCACAATGCTCGTTCCCTTCATTGCCAAACTTACCGGCTCTGCCGGCTATGGAATTGCAGCTGCGTCGCTTGTCCTTGTGGTAATGGTTCTTCCAACGATTACCGCTCTTAGCGCTGAGGGTTTAAAGGCAGTACCAGTTGATATAAAGGAGGCATCAGTTGCAATGGGTGCGACTCGATGGCAGACAATCTACAGGGTCATTCTTCCTTCGGCAAAAGAGAGCCTACTCGTTGCGACGATACTCGGCATGGGAAGAGCCATAGGGGAGACAATGGCAGTTCAGATGGTTATTGGAAATGCAAAGCAACTTGCGTTTTCTCCATTACAGCGCACAAGTACCCTAACATCTCGTATCGTTACCGATATGGGAGAGGCGCCGCCAGGAGTATTCCGCTCTGCACTTTTTGCTCAGGCTCTTGTGCTTTTGATATTGGCAATGGTGCTAATTACTGTAATTAAACTTGTGACCCGCAGCCGAGGAGGTAATACATAATGGATTCAAGGAAGACTGACAAACTCGCTACTTTTGGATTTTGGGCGCTCGGAATCTTGACCCTTGCAATTCTTGCGTTTATTCTAATTGAAATTCTTGCAAGAGGTTTTACTACTGCTTTGAAGCCTTCTTTTTTCCTTGGAAAGCCAGAAGCTCTAAAGGCCGGGGGAGGGGTTCTCCCTATGGTGATTTCTACAATTTATCTTGTGGTTCTGACAATGGTAATCTCAGTCCCAATATCACTTGGTGCAGCTATTTACCTTGCTGAGTTTTCAAAAGAGGGACGCATGAGCCGCTTGATAAGATTTTGCCTTGACAGTCTTGCTACTCTCCCTTCGATTGTTTTCGGCCTTTTTGGAATGACTTTTTTTGCGATTTACTTTCGTTGGGGGTATTGCCTCCTTGCAGGCGCGATGACTCTTTCAATATTGAATCTTCCAGTCTTTTTAAGAAGCACAGAGGATGCGATAAGAAAAGTACCAATTGAATATAGGGAGGCATCTTTGAGTCTTGGCGCGAGCCGCTGGGCGACAACAAGGAAGGTTATTCTTCCAAGCGCGATGTCAGGGGTAATCACCGCGACAATTCTTCCAATAGGAAGGATTATGGGAGAATCTGCTGCAATCATATATACTACGGGCTTGTTTATCAGGAATATTCCATTAAGTCCGTTTGACACAGCAGCACCTCTTGCTGGTTACATCTGGTATGCACAGACTGAAGCCCAGGTTCCGGACTTCAGGAGGATAGTTGATGGAGGTGCAGCTCTTCTTCTTATCATGGTTCTCATTGTTTTCATGCTTGCAAGGTATTTAGGAAAGAGATATCAATTGACTCAAAGGACATAGGGCGAGTTATAAGAATTTGTTTTCTGATTCTTTAGTGTTTGCTCGGGGGAAGATGAGATGATGGAGGCAGAAAATAAAATCACCATAGAAAATTTGACAATGTGTTATGGAACATTCAAGGCAATTGAAGACATTTCACTTGATATTCCTGCAAAGCATATTACCGCTCTTATAGGGCCTTCTGGCTGTGGTAAGAGCACACTCCTTCGATGCCTTAACCGGATGAACGATTTATACGAGGATGTTCGAGTAGATGGTAAAGTATTTCTTGACGGTGAGAATATTTATGATGACAATTACGACACAATTGGATTGAGAAGAAGAGTTGGGATGGTTTTTCAAAGGCCAAACCCATTTCCGAAAAGTATTTACGAGAACGTTGCATATGGACCAAGGCTTATTGGCATTAAAGACAAAGAAAAACTTGATTATATAGTAGAAGAAAGTCTGAAGAGGGCAGCACTCTGGGAAGAGGTAAAAACAAACCTGAGGGAATCGGGCTTGAATCTATCAGGAGGTCAGCAGCAGAGACTTTGCATTGCGAGAGTAATTGCAGTGCAGCCTGAGGTAATTCTGTTTGACGAACCTTGCTCTGCTATTGATCCTGTTGCGACCCAGTTAATCGAGGATTTGATGGCTGATCTGAAGAAGAATTACACGATAGTGATCGTCACTCACAACATGCAGCAGGCTGCAAGGGTTAGCGATTTTACTGCTTTTATGCTTGTCGAGAAGCAAGGCGAGCCCGGAAAGCTGATCGAATATGGGGATACGAACACAATGTTTACGAATCCCTCGGACGAGAGAACAGAGCGGTACATAACGGGGAGATTTGGTTAGGGGAGATTAAGTAAGGGGGATCTATGGAAAAAAGGAAAACCTTCCATGAGCACCTCGAGGAACTTTACCTTGATGTCTTGAGGATGGCAAGTTTAGCGGTTGAAACTGTTGAGAAGACAAAGCAGGCGTTTGATGCTCTCGACCTGAAGATTGCGGATCAAATCATCAAAGGCGATGACAACTTAGATGATTATGTTGTAAAAATCGAGGAGAATGGAATTGAGCTCGTTGCAACGCAGGCGCCTGTTGCTATTGATTTGAGACTGATAATGGTGATTATGAGGCTTGCCCAGCACCTGGAAAGGGTCGGGGATCTTTGCGTGAACATATCGAAGGCGATAAAAAATCTCGAGGGATACAAAATTCCCCCTTGGATAAAGGAGGACATAGGAACTATGTTTGACCGTTCTTCAAAGATGCTACTTCGTGCAGTCGAAGCTTTCAAGAAGAAAGACATATCAATGGCAGAGGAGCTCTCAAGTATGGACGACACTGTTGACAGGATAAATAGAAGGTTCCTTACCAGTTATAAAGGAGAGAGTGAAGAGGAGTTGGAATTTGCGATCAGGGTTGTAATGATTGCAAGATTTCTTGAGCGTATTGCTGACCATGCAGTCGATATTGGAGAGCAGGTCTACTATTTGGTGACCGGGCAATTTGCAGATTATGAAAAGGCGTGAAATTGAAAAATCTCCTATGACGTTAGTATCCTCTTTAGTCTTTCTTCTTTGTCCACTTTTGTTACTGCTATGACCGAATCTCCCGGCTTGAGAACAGTCTCTCCCCTTGGAACAATAAGTTCTTCGCCTCTTAGGATTGAGACAAGCACACATCCTTCAGGAAGTCCAAGTTCCTTGACGCTTTTTGAGCAGGCGAGGCATCCTGGTTCAGGTATATCTACTTCAACGATTGCAATCCTTCCCTTTTTCATCATGTGAAGAGTTATGAT
>Ga0315298_1003138_pt1 | contig 26738 bp, 20 predicted proteins | sample WHS_1_MG_FD_203077 | JGI IMG/M metagenome (GOLD analysis project Ga0315298, IMG submission 203077) | Extremophilic microbial mat communities from Washburn Hot Springs, YNP, Wyoming, USA - WHS_1_MG | ecosystem: Environmental > Aquatic > Thermal springs > Hot (42-90C) | place: USA: Wyoming... | reverse complement strand
TACAACAGCGGTATTTTCTTCCGCAACAGCGCCGACGGCGCCATCTGGCACCAGGCCCAGACCGGAGCAGGCAACGGCGGCTACATCTTCGCCAACACGCTGGTGGGCGGAGCGCCCAAGCGGATCAGCCTCAAGGACACGAGCACCGGCGGACTGGAGAAGCCGGCGGGCGAGTGGAATACCTTCGACATCCGCTGCGAGGGCCGCAAGGTGACTCTCACGGTGAACGGCAAAGTCGCCACGGAATTCTCGGACTGCGATGTGCCCAAAGGCTACATCGGCCTCGAGGCGGAAGGCTACCGCATCGAATTCCGTAATCTTCGGGTAAAGGATCTGAAATAGCCGAGCGCCTTCCCGTCTGCGCCGGGTGCGGAACCATCCCAGTTATCCCGGTGTCTATAAGTCCGGGTGCGGAAAGTGAGTCAGTTCGCAGCCGGGGAAGACGAAGGAGGCGCGTCATGTTCGAACGTTGCTTTCTGGAACAACCGGGTGATACGACATCCAGACCGTGGGCGGTTCTGGCGTCTTTCGCGGGCCAGATTGCCGCGGTTGGATTTGCGGTGCTGCTCCCGCTGGTTTTCACCGATTCGTTGCCGAAGGCCCGCTTTCTCTCCATATTCGTCGCTCCCGGGGCTCCCCCTGCGCGTCCGAATCAGGCGCCGGCGCCCAAGGTGAAACCGGCAAGGATAGCGGCCCGTACATGGTCCGGGCACGGCTTGCTGGCTCCGCAGGTAATTCCGCAGCGCGCAGCCATGATTATCGAGGAACCCGTCGCTGCGGTGACCGGCAATTCCGGTGACGTCGCCGGGGTTTTCGGAGCCATCGGAGAGCCGTCCCTCGCATCGCAAGCCGCTTTCCGGCGTCTGGTTTCCGGACTGCCGGAGTCCGCCGGGTCCCCACCCAATGCCGCGCCGAAGCCGGCTGAGCCGGCGCCTCCCGCCCGGTTGAAGGTTGGCGGCGTCGTGCAAATGGCCAAAGCTGTCAGCCGCCCGCTGCCGAAGTATCCGGCGCTGGCTCTCCAGGCCCGGATCAGCGGCATCGTCCGCGTGGAAGCGGTCATCGGCGCCGACGGGGTCGTCCGCAACCTCCGTGTGACCAGCGGTCATCCGCTGTTGATCCCCGCGGCGGTGGAGGCGGTCCGCCAGTGGCGCTTTCAACCCACTCTGTTGAACGGCGTTCCGGTGGAAGTGGAAACCCAGCTTGACGTGGTTTTCACTCTCAACCAGTAGGCCCGGCCGGCGAGAAAGAAGTCCTCGCCTCCCCACTATGTTTCAGGCCTATGTCTTCAGCACGCCTGTTGTGCGCTTCATCACTTCTGCTGGCGGGAGCAGTGTCGCTGCTTTCGGCCAGGACGGTGGCGTTGACCCTGTCCCCGCGCCTGGCCGGCCGGACGCTCTGGATTGAGGGAACCACGGACCTGCCGGACCGCACCATGCTGGACTGGGAGTTGCGTCACACGCAACGCTATGAGCTGATGAAGACTGTACCGTTTGAGCTCATGACCAACGAAGGCCGGGTGATGGTCCGTAACGGCCGCTACTCGACCGCGGTCCGCCTCGCCGATTGGCCGGAAGGCGACATCGAAGTATGGGTCGGCTTCCAGCCGGTTGCGTACGGGGGCCCCCAACCCGCTTTCACTACCCGCGTTTTCGGCGAGAACGGCGAGCGGCTGGAAGGGGACAATATCGAGACGAACGGCCAATTCAGGAATATGTTTCGAGCCTGGACAGCCACTTACGTTTGGATCTCGAATCCACCCCGGGGCAGGGAAAGCGAAGCTTTGCGGCCGGTTATGCGGATTGAGCTGCCATTCGCGGCTCGTCCAGCGCGTCACCGAGTTCGCTGATCATGGTTTCCAGGCGGCGCCGTTCCGCCTCACTGACAGTGTAGATCCTGGGCAGCAGGAGCAAGGCTTCCGCGTAGGCTCGCTCGGCCTTGACATAGAGTTCGCCTGATTCCATATTTGCGCCCAGCCGGGCCAGAGCGAGGCCGAGCTTCAAGCGGTTGCAGACCAGAGCGGCGAGTTGCCGGTCCGTCTTTTCCCTAAGCCGCTGCAATTTTTCCGCTTCTGAAGCGCTGTTCACAAAACCTCCTTCCCGGTGTGCCAGTTTCGATGGTGTCTTTTTCTATATACGTAGGGAAACGTCTTCCGGTACCGGGAAAGTTGAGGGAATTTCGTGATGCAGATTACTTACGCTCCGAGGAGTGCGGCTGTTAACCAAACTTCCTACCGGGAAAGCGAACGAAACGAGACCAGGCGCCACTCATCTTCCAGTGCGTTATGCCGCAGAATATACAGGTTACCGTCGTCGGCGCGCACCTTGAAGAAGGTGTCATCCGGACCGTACCACTGGTCCTGAACCTCCTCGATGAGGTACTCGCGATCACCCAACTGAAAGCGGACGGGGCGCTCGTCGGCTTTGCGGCCCGCGTAGCACTGGACCCGCAATCGCATCCACCCGATTATCGCGCACCTGGAGGGCGGTATGAAGAGGTTTCCGGAGCCCCTTCAGGCCTTCAGCGCCCCGGGCTTGCGCTCCACCGCTTTGGGGCCCGCCGCGCCGGGAACGAAGAAATCCTGCCATCCCAGGTTACACTCCGCGACCATTTCCAGGCCGTACTCGCACCGCCCCAAATCGTCCGGTCCCCCGTTGTTGGTGCCGAAGGTGAACTTGCATCCGGCGGCTTTGGCGGCTTTGAGGAACGCCGGGCGCGGCAGGCGGTAACGGCTGTTGATTTCAATAGCCACTCCGTTGCGCACAGCCGCGGCGATGACTTTGTTCATGCGCTCTTCGGTCCAGAGCCGGTCGTAGTCGCCGGCGATGGAGTCCGGCAGGAAGGTGGGGTTTACGTAGATATCGATGGGTTCCTGCTCGAGGATGCCGACGGTCCGGGCCACCAGGGTATCCATGAACTCCTGGGGATCCGCGATAGTGCCCACCTCCGGGGGAATCCACAGCCGCATGCGGCGGCCGCGGTTATCGGTCCAGGTCATCGAGTCGGTGAAAACGTAGTCGAACAGTCCTACCGAACGCGGGGAGAACATCTGCGTCCACTCGCGGCCCTCGGCCTGCATCGCCACGAACACGGGCTGAGCTTGCAGGCTTTCCGCAAACCGGCGGGCTCCTTCGTCGTCCTGGACGGGGAACCCCTTTCCGCAGTTGACGGCGATGCCGCACTGGATGCCGTCGCGGCGCGATTTGGCGAGCACTTGCTCCAGCGACAGGCCGGCCTTGAGGTGCACGTGGTAATCGACCATGGGCACATTGGCGGCTCCCAGGGCGATAATCCGCCGGTAGACGTCGTCGACTACCGGAGTCTCGCCGGGTGGCAGATTATCGGGGAGAGGTCTGACCCGGATGCCGCGGAAGAGGACCTTGGATCCAGGGTCGTGGCACTGGAGGGCAAACGTGCCCCGGTCGAGGAAGCGCTCGCGTTCGTTGCCGGGAGGGATCACCGGCGGCGTGGGCTCGGTGTAGTCCACCAGCAGGACGCCGTCAAGCCGGACCTGAATATTCTTTCCCCGCACCGCCACGCGCAACTTGAACCACCGGTCATCGGGGACGAGTTGCTTGTAGATATTCCGCAGGCCGTACAGGGAGCCGGTTTTCTTTCTCTCGCGGTAGTCTCCCTCGCCGGTAGCGGTGTTGTTGATCTGGACCTCGAAGCCCTTGCGGGGGAAGCCGGTCTCCTGGTAGGCAGTGTGGAAATAGACTCCCGAGTTGGCGGCAGGGCGGGCGAGCGCCTCCACCTCCAGTTCGAAGTTGCGGAAGCTGGCGCTGCGCACAGGTCCGGTGTAGAAGAGGTGCGATCGCGGCCCGTCCGCGGACAACAGACCGCCGGCCACCTTCCAGGATGCCTGGCTTTCGCTCGGGCGCCAGCCTTGAAGCGTCTTTCCATCGAACAGTTCCACCCAGCCGTCTTCGGCTGAGAGAGGCGCCGCCAGCATTGATCCTACAAATGCCCGGCGGGTGACTTCCCATTCACGCATTATCAGACCTCATTGCCTAGTATAGAGGCGCGCCGGTGATGTTTTGGGAGGCGGCATGGCGTGGGCTGAGCCGGGCTACTCGCCTGAAATGTCGATTCCCAGTCCCGGACCGCCGGGCAACACGGCACAGCCCGCATCAAACCGTATGGGAGGATTCCCCACCTGCCGGGCATGATAGAGGGGTCCAATAATGTCGTGACTTACCGAGGAGGAGAGATTCGGAATAGCGACGGCGACGTGGAGCATGGCCGCGGAGCCGAGATTCCACTCCAGGTTGCTGCCGATGACGCATTCGAGCCCCGCGGCTGCGGCCATCTGCGCGATTTCGAGCGACCGGCGCAGACCGCCATTCTTGCCCGGATAAATGCTGATGAGATCACAGGCATCAGCGCGAATCGCTTCCAGCGCGTCCTGAGGGGAGAAAATGGATTCATCCAGCATGAGTGGGATGGCGGTTCGCCGGCGCAGACGGGCGCAACCTGCGAAGTCACCGCGCCGCAAGGGCTGTTCCAGGACGTTCACGCCCAGCCGTTCGAGGTGGGGAAGCGCACGGGCGGCTTCATTCTCCGTCCAGCCTCCGTTGGCGTCCACGCCCACCGGAAAGCCCTCGCCGACGGCCTCCCGGACCGCCCGCACACGGGCGACGTCGTCCTCCACGGAGAGACCCACTTTGACTTTCACGGCGTGCAAGCCCAGTTCCACGGCGTGCGCAGCTACCCGGGCCGCCTGGCCGGGCGGGAAACCGCCAATCGAGAATTTCAGCGGGATGCGCGCTTCCCTCCGGCTGCCGCCCAGCAGGGTGTACACGGGCACGTTCAGGAGCTTTCCCGATGCATCCAGCAAGGCCATTTCAACAGCCGCTTTGGCAAACGGATTTCCGATCAGGGCGCGGTCCATGGCGGCCGCAAGGCCGGCCACGCCGGTCACTTCCTTGCCCAGCAGCACGGGCGCCAGGACCTCCCGGATGGCCACCAGCGCACCTGCCTGGGTCTCGCCGCTCCACACCGGGACCACGTTGGCCTCACCGAACCCCAGAGGTCCTTCGCTGGTGCGCACGGTCACCAGGACGTAGTTCGAGACGCGGTGGGCGCCGGCCGCGCTGACGATGCTCAGCTCGGGCCGCACGTCCACGGAAACCGGGCGCGCTTCAATGGCGGTAATCATGAGGTGGGCATTTCTCCAGGGTGTACCCTCAGACAGGATATCGTGCCCGGAGCGAACTGTTACAATGACTCTCGTCCACCGCCTGGACAGAGCCCTTGGGGGGAGGGCGCTCCATGACACCACAACGAACGAACTCGGTGCCGGCGCTGGAGCGAGCGCTGATCATCCTGGAATTTCTCGGCAAATCCAAGCACGGGCTTACCTTGTCGCAGGTGACGCGTTACCTGGGATTACCGAAGAGCTCGGTGCACAGCCTCCTGCTGACATTCGAGCGCTGCGGATACCTGCATCGCGAGGTCAGCTCCGGCCGGTACCGGCTTGGGCTGCGGGTTTGCGAACTGGCCAACATGGCTCTGAACAGCATCAGCCTGCGCGAAGATGCGGCCCCGGCGCTGCGCCGTCTTGCCGAAGGGACCGGCATGACTGTGCACCTGGCTATCCTCGAGCACGGCGAAGCGGTTCTGATTGACAAGTTCGAGCCATCCGGTTGCGGCCTCAAGGTAGCCACCTGGCCAGGCAAGAGACTGAGCCTGCACTGCACTTCCGTAGGCAAGTCCCTTGCCGCCTACCTTCCCGAAGAGCGGCTCGATTTGCTGATCGCCAGGCAAGGCCTGCTGCGGCACAACGACAACACCATCGGCTCGGCGCGGAAGCTCAAGGCGGAACTGGCCCTGACGCGCCAGCGCGGGTACGCGCTGGATGACGAGGAGGAAGAGATCGGGTTCCGCTGCATCGGCGCCCCGATTCTGAACTCGCGCCAGGAAGCTGTCGCGGCAATCAGCATTGCCGGAACGACCGCGCAGATCGATTCCGAAAACCGGCAACGGCTGGCAGGGCAGGTCATGGCCGCCGCGCGGTCGATTTCCGAGTGCGTACAGGTATCGCAACGGAGTTCCGACGAGAGTCCTGCCCCGGCGGAGCTCCACGCGGCGGCCGCGTCAATAGGACGCGACGATTGAGTGCTTCGCGGCGGGATTCGGGATTCGCACCCACTCCTTGCCGGCGTCGAAATCGGACCAACTCCGGCCATCCACGGTGACCGAACGCAAGAGCTTGCCCTCGGGATGGCGGAGTCGAACCAGCAAGGTGCGCGGACGGCGCTCCGCGGCAAAAGCGACCTCCGCGAGCAACCGCCCAGAGCGAACCTGGCTTTCGATCCGGTAGGACACCGGGCCGAAATACGTGGGCGCCCGCTCCACCTCAATCTTCTGCCCTTCCGCGAGCCACCTCCGCGGCGAGGCCTGTGCGATCAGCAGCGTGTCGTCGCCGGTTTCACGCAGCAGCATGTTGCGGTAGAGCTCGAACCAGGCGCCGTCGGTGCTGGGCGGTCCGAAGTACTGGCCGTGAGTCCAGCGGTGCTCGACCGGTTCCAGGGCGGAGTGGCTGAAGGCGCAGGCCATGTAGCTATAGAAAGCGCGGATGGCGGCTTTCACGTCGTCGCGCAGCAGGTACGCCGTGGCGTGCTGGTTATAGACGGGCTCGTTGGCCATTCCCCATCCGTGCAGGTAGAGATTGTCTTCGTGGTCGTTGAGGAGCGCCTGGCCGAGTTCGCCGGCCGGGTCAAGCGCGTTGAGGCGCAGCAGATGGACTGCGCCGGTGTCCACATCGGTGACGTACCACTGCTCGAGGATGCGGCGCCAGGTGAGGGCCTCCGCGGGGACATACGGGGACCAGGTATGATCGCGCAGTTGAACCACGGTTGACCGCGCGGAGGCTTCCCCGAATCCGCGGACAATGGACTCGCGCAGGGAACGGGCGGCGGCCGCGGCTTCGCGGGCCCGCGGATGGCCGGCCAGTTCGAGCGCCCTGCCAAAGCGTTCCAGACCGGCGTAGATGTACGCCTGGTTGAAGGCCCAGATGCCTTCCCCGGTCCCGTCGTTCAGGGGGCCTGTGACCAGGCCGCGGGCCGGTCCCGGGTGCGCCGAGGACTGGCGGAGTTGCGCCAGACACCAGTCCAGAGCCTTCAGGCTGTACGGGAGGAGTTTCTCGAAGGCGTCGCGATCCCGCCAGAGCAGGTACTGCTGCGCGACGGAGTACAGCATTCCCGGTGTGTACACCACCCAGTTGGCGAATCCGTTCACGCGGCCGCTGGCCTCCTGGTTGTTCCGGAATTGGGCAAGCAGTTCTTCGGCTGAGATGGCGTGGTACCCGCGCAGATCGTAGAGCATGTAGTCCACGTAGACGGCCTGGTTGACGGGCCAGGGCGTGCCGGTCTGGCTGTAGGCGAAGTTGGAATAGGGCAGATCGATCGCTGCGCCGGCGCCTCCGTGCCGGCGGGGCAGGCGCAAAGCGTGCCAGAGGCTGGCGCGGAACAGGTCGTTGACGGTCTTTTCCGGCACTTGAAACCGCGCGCCGCGTTCCAGGTATGCGGCCCAGAATTTCTCCGTGGCGGATCGTGCGTTCTCATAATGAATGCCGGCGAGAACTCCGGCCTTCGCCGCGGGCACGGGCGGGGAGGGCAGCTTGACGATGACTTCGCGGGAACCGTTGGCCGGCAGATCGACGAAGATGTTGGCGTCCAATCGCCTCAATTCGCGCTGATAGTCGCGTGTGCCGCTGAATTCCGGTGCGCCGGCGGCGCCTTCGACGGCCAGAATCACATCCCCGCGCGCGGCCGTACGAAACAGAGCGTGGCCTGCGCTCGAATCGACGCTGATTGCGTGATCCTCGTAGGGAGGAAACTGGCGGCGGTGGGTCATGCTGAGCGTCACGGTGCGCGCCCGGCCGGTAACCTCGGTCAGTCTCACCTTCTGGAGCAGGACCATGGGAATGTCGCCGCGCCGCTCGGCCGGCGGCCCGTCCAGCGGATATGCGAATTGCTCGACCTGGTAACGAACCCCGTCTTCTTCGAAGATCGTGGTAACGACCGGCAACCCGTCTTTGAGCGACTGGCTCTTCCAGGTATTCGCAATGCCCCCGGTCAGATCACCGAAGCCGAACCAGAACCGGAAGCGGTCGGGGTTGCCGTAGTCGTTCCACACCCCCGCGCCGCGGTCGATGCCGAACTTTGGAATGGCGCTATCCCAGGTGAGACCGACGATGTGGCCGGGCGCCGGCTGGTTGGGATGGGTGTAGAGCGGGCTGCCCATGTCCTCCCATTTCGCGGTGTATTCGGCGTAGGAGGCTTCGGGGTCCTGCTGGAGACGGTCCAGAATCCTGCGGCCTTTCCAGGGAACTAATCGCTTGCGATGCTCCGCAAAGGGCTCCGGCGGTTCGCCGGCCGTCAGATAAACATCGAGGGAGGGAATCCAGAGAGCCTTTTCGCGAAGGAGCTGGTCAGTGCTGACGGCAAAACCGCGGGTCGCGGCGGCGTCCAGAAAGATTGCGAATTTTGAGGCGTTGGTGCGAAAGGCGGCGTCCGCCCGCAGCCGCCGGGCGGTGTCGGGGTCGCTCAGCGCGATCAGGTCGGCCCAGATGATGTGCAGGTTATCCACCCGCCTCCCGGGTTCATCGGGGTAAACAAGCGTGAAGGCGAGGCCGTCCACGTCACCGGCGCCGGCCGTGGTCTGCCAGGCCCCGCCGCTGGCCTGTTCGCCCGCCTCGAGATTCTCGCCCTCCACAGCGCGAATTTCGACGCCGGGCGTCAAGGCCTCCAGCCGCACATAGCGGGCCGAGCGTTTGGCCGACTCGTGGCCCCAGGAAACGTGTACCCTCAATTCCGCCGCGCACAGGGTGGAGGCGGCCAGAGCGGTGCAGAGCATATGTCTTAGCATCATTTCCTCATTGCCGGGAAACGGTCACCGGCTAAGGCTCTAGTATCGGACGACTACCGTCGCCTGCGGGGCAGCCGCGGGCAGGGTCACCCACTCGCCGGCGGCATCGAAATCCTGCCACGGCTGCCCGTTCACCAGCACCGCGCGGATTGGCCTGTGGCCGGGCACGCGAAACCTGATTCGGATCTTGGTTGCGGGAGCCCGCGAGGGCGCGGTGATACGCGCCTCCACATTGCCCGAAGCGAGGTGCGATTCCACAGTGAACGTCAGCGGGCCGAACTCGGTCTGAAGCCCGCGGACCTCGATCTTCTGCCCGCCGGCGAGCCAGCGCCGCGGAGTGGCCTGATTGAGCCAGAGTTCACTGCCCACCGTGCGCGCCAGCATGTCGGTGAAATTGCGGTTCCAGTAGCCGGCCGCCCAGCCGGTCAATTCGAAAACCCGGTCCTTGCCCCAACTCCGGTGCTCATAGGTTGTCAGGGTGCGGCGGGCCATGGTGGTGGTGGACTGGCTGTACAGCACATAGAGAAAGTGATTCACCCGATCACGGTGGAGATAGTCGGTGGCGTGGCAGGCCCACTGCGGCTCGTCGGGCAGGCTGGGATTCATGGGCGAATAGGTATCTTCGAAGAAGTTCACCAGCCACTCGTTCTCCGGCGCGCCAAGCGGGAATACGTGGGTGTCGAGCAGGCCGCCCTGCCAGGGACCGTCCACCACGGCCGCGTACCAGGTGGTCGATTCCATCTGGCCGGGCACTTTCTCGAGATACGCAGGCAGATAGGGAACCCAGGTGTCGTCATTGAGCCGCACGAGCGGTCTTTCAGCGGCAGCCCGCCGCATACCGTCTTGAATCGCCTCGCGGTAGTCGTCGGTTTCGCGGCGGAACCCGGCGGCTCGCGCATGGCCCGTCGATTCAAGCACCTGGGTCATGTACTCCATGCCGCGCCAGATGTTGGCATCGGAAAAAACACTCGTGCCGTGGCTGCCGTCGGTCACCCTGCCCGGAGGGAACCATCCGTAATTGAGCGGCTTGCTTCCATCCGGGTTCAGATTCTTTGTGCTCGCGCGAATCTTCGCCACCCATTCCATGCTCTTCAGCAGCGCCGGGAGTTTCTGGTCGAGCCAGGCGCGGTCGTGCGAAAGCTGGTAATAGCGCGCTGAGGCCCACTGGATCATGCCCTGGTACATCAGCCACACCAGGGGGCACTGCTCCGGCGGTGCGCCGAAGAATCCGCTCCAGTCCTTTACGGCCGGCGAATCCGGCGCGGGAATTCCCTGCCAGTGGAAGTAAGGCTCCAGGTAGCGCTTCGCCAGATCGAAATACCCGCGCCGCGCCAGGTAATCGGCTACGGCATAAGCCGTCACGTGGTGCCAGACGCGGTTGTAAACGACCGGGCCGGTTTGCAGCACGGAATACCCGTTCAGGTCGAGATCGGAGTTGATGGTGATGCGGGGCAGCAGCGTCCGGTACAGATTATTGAGCAGAGGGTCCGGAACAGTGATGGAAGCACCCTGTTCCTGGAGCCTGCGCCAATAGGCCAGGGTTCTCTCAAGCGCCGCCGGAAAGCCCAGGTTTCGCACGTCGCCGATTCGCGAAGGCGAGGCGCCGCGGTAGAAATTCGCGAACGTGAAGGCGGCGCTTGCGGATGCGTCCACGCGAACCGGCGCGCGAAACCGCCTGCGGTTTCCAGTGGCAGGCATCTCCTCGAACTGGAGGGCGGGGCCCGCCACGGCGAAGAGATTGCCCAGAATGTAAAACCCGCCGTTGCGAAACACGAGGTCTTTCAGACCGGGGAGGGGCTGCGAGCCGCCGAAATCCTCGTTGGTGAACTCGATGCCGAGGTAGGTGTCGCGCGGAGAGTCGCCTGCGTTCGAAACCTCCAGGCGGGTCCAGGCGAGCAGGGGCTCCACCCCGCTCCTGACCTGCTCACCGTCCAGGGGGTAGGCGAAGTTGGTCTGGGTGACATTCAGACCATCGTCGCTCCACTCAGTGACACCCACCAGGTCGTAGCCGTTCAGCAGGCGCTGGCGCACCGCTTCGTCACCGTACTCGCGGAACCGCGGCGAGTCTCCCACCCCGAACTGCACGGTGTAGCCGGAGGCGCGCGGTTGCCAGGGCGAATCGGGGAAGCGCTTCGGATCGCCGCCGACCGAGTGAGAGGAGACTCCGATTTTCCCATGACTCCAGAGAATGAACTCGTCGTTGTGGTCCGGCCATCCCAGGTACATGCGGGAGTATTTCAGGTCGGGGAACCGGCGGGTGAAATAGGAGGCGTCTACCTCGGGCATGGCGGCGATATGTTCGGCGCTGCGGGCCTCGACAGGCCAGCTCTGCTTCTCGCGCACGAAGTCCCAGATCTTCTGGTCAAGCTTCGGCTCGTGTTCGGCGAACCCGGTCCAGGAAAAGTATTTCTCCGCACAGGAGACGAAGGGCCGGGCAAGACTCTGTTTGATTGCGGCGGCCGTCGCTTCGCGCTGGCCGGCGGTTTGCCGCCACGTGCCGAGCCGGCTGATGTAGATGCCCATGTCGCGCACCCAGAGATAGGGGCTCCGGTCCAGCATCTGCTCGGAGATGGTGAATCCAAACCCTGAGCCGAGGCGCACCTGGATCCATCCGGGTTCGTCGCCGGTGTTGCGCAGCGTCACCCGCAATCCATGGGGGAATTCAGGCTCGGAAGGTATTGGCGCCGTTTCCAGTTTCAAAGCTTCACTGAAGGCTCTGATCTCGCAGCGCGATAGCCAGGGCGTGGAAGGTGTCGCGTCCTGCCATTGAATGATAAAAGAGCCGGCGGCTGCCGCCGGCTGTCCGAGAAATGCCAGGAAGACGGTGAATGCCGCTTTCCACATCGTCAGCTCCCCGCACATAGGGTGTGCGGGCTTGATTGTAACCAGGGCGGGTCGATGCTACAAGCCTGGACACCGGGCCGGCAGGGGTTATGTCCAATATGCGGGACGCAACCAGACGGCGCGAACGCCGGTGGCTTGTCTGCCCGGCCCCGGCTTATCTAAGCTGGGTAAATGGTTAAGGACCAGGTACGTCCGCCCGGGACTCCGGCGACCACGCCGGACCTGGAGATGTTTGCGTGGATCGAGGCGAACCTGTATACCGCTGTGGTGGCGGACTCGCTCGACGAGCTTGGATACCGGGATCAGGCATTGCGCGAGAACATCCGCCCGCTGGCGCCGGACTGCCGCTTCGCAGGCTGGGCGCGGACCATTGCATACGTCGATGTATTTCACGTCTCCAACGATCCTTACGGTTTGGAGATCGAATCCGTGGACAGCATTCTGCCGGGAGAAGTGGTGGTGGTCTCCACCGCCGGCTCCAGGCGGAACGCTCCCTGGGGAGAGTTGCTCTCGACAGCGGCGCGCGCGCGGGGGGCAAGAGGCGCGGTGATTGATGGCCTGGTGCGTGACGTCGGGAAGATCCAGGAACTGGGGTTCCCCGTCTTCGCGGCCGGCATCAAGCCGGTGGATTCGAAAGGGCGCGGCATCGTGATCGATTACAGTGTCCCGGTCGATTGCGGAGGTGTGATGGTCTCACCCGGAGATCTTGTGTTCGCGGATTTCGACGGCGTGGTTGCAATACCCAGACAAGTTGTGCCGGACGTGATCCGCATGGCGGGGGAAAAGGTAACTCGCGAAAACCACAGCCGGGCGGAACTGTTGCAGGGCGCGTACCTGCGGGACGTCTATCAGAAGTACGGGGTGCTCTGAGTCCCGGCTATTTCGCGGTCCAGCCGCCGTCCACCGGGAGAGTGGCTCCGGTGATATAAGAGGCCTCGTCGGAGGCCAGGAAGAGAGCCGCATAGGCGATCTCACGGGGATAGCCCACACGCCCCAGCATGGTCTGGGCGCACTGCCATTGGTAATGGGGCTCGCCGGGCTTGGGGGAGATACGCGTCTGAATGGCGCCCGGACAGAGCGAGTTCACGCGGATATTATGGGGACCGTAGTCATAGGCCGCGCTGAGGGTATAGCCGAGCAGGGCGGACTTGGTGGCCGTATACGCGACCGACGTCATACAGCCCACCATGGCCTGGATCGAGGCAATGTTGACGATGGAGCCCTGCCTGTGGGCGATCATGTACGGCAAGGTCTCCCTGGTGAAATAGTGGGTGCCCATCAGCGCGACGCGCACGCACCGGTCCCATTCCTCGGCTGTGGACTCGATCACCGCGTGAAACTTGCCGATGTATGCCGCATTGTTGCACAGCACGTCGATTCGCCCCGTCTCGGACGCGGCAATCCGGACGGCGTCCGCCACTTGCCCGGGCACGGAAACATCTGCGTGACAGAATGCGGCGCGGCCTTCCTTGCGGCGGATTCCGGCTACAGTCTCCTGCCCGGCATCATCCTCCAGATCCACCACCAGCACCCAGGCGCCTTCTTCGGCGAACAGCTCGCTGATGGCCCTGCCGATTCCGTTCGCGCCGCCGGTGACGATGGCGACCTTGTTCTTTAGCCTGTCCATGCGCTACCTCGCTATCGTAGTTTTGAGATACTCTAACACGCACCCGTCCCCGACTCGAAGGAGGAAATCGTGAACTCGGGTTATTTTTACATGGCCATGGCAGTGGTGAGTTTCAGCCTGACCGGCATTTTTGCCAAGGTCGCCGACACACGGCAGTGCCGGCCCACCGCCATCTACACGCTGCTGTACTTCTGGTCGCTGGTGCTGGTATCCGTCTTCGGTGTGCTGGGACGGGGAGCCAGCTTCGGCGCGCCGGCGACCGTGGTCTGGATCGCCCTGCCGTTTGGCTTCGCGGCGGTGATTGGCGGTCTGGCGTTTCAGACCGGAATCCGATACGGCAAGTTGTCGTCAAGCTGGCTGATTATCAGCCTCTCGGCGGCCGTGTCCACCGTCTGCTCGGTCATTGTGTATCGCGAGCCGGTGAGCACTCGAAAACTCCTTGTACTGGCCCTGGTGGTTGCCGCGGTTCTGCTCCTTTGGAAGGACCGGGCAGATGAGGAGCGCCGCAGTCGGGAAAAGGAGGCGCGGACATGTGGTACCGCCTGATGGCCCTGGCATTCTTCGCGAACGGACTGGGCCCGTTCGGGCTGAAAATCCTGGCGGAGAAAGGCCTGGCGGAGTCGTATCACTACCAATACCTGGCTTGGTGGTATGCCGGGGGCCTGGCTCTGGTTTTGGCGGCTTTTCTGACCCGGCGCTCCAGGCCGAGCTGGCCGGAGATCTGGATCGCGGCCGTGATGGGGCTGGGCAGTTTCGGCGGCCAGTTGGGCACGTCGCTGGCGCTCGAAAGCCGTATTCCCGGATACATTGCGTTCCCCATAACCAACGGCGGGCATTTGTTCCTGGTCTCAGCGGCGGGAGTGCTGCTATTCCGCGAGCGTATCGGACCCTACGGTATCGCCGGAATCGTGACCGGCATGCTCTCCCTGGTGCTGTTGAGCGTCGGGTGATTTCCAGTGCGTGTCCGCTTCTTTGCTCCGCTCGTCATCGCCCTGTTTGGGCCGCTGGCCGCCGGTCAGAACCAGGCGGCTGAAGAAGGGATTCGCGAACTTATCCGGAAGGCCCAGGCGGCGGAGCAGGCCGAGAAACTGGACCAGGCGGCGGAAGCCTACCAGGAGATCCTGAAGCTCCGCCCCCACTGGCCCGCCGCCGAGTTCAACCTGGCGCTGGTCTACCATTCCCAGAAGAAGTACCCGGAAGCTATCCGGCTGCTCGACGAGGTGCTGCGCCACGATCCCGCGCTGGCCGACGCCTACCTTTTTCTCGGCGCTTCCTATTACTACACCGACCAGTATGAGAAGGCTGCGCCGTCTTTGGAGCGCTTCCTGAAACTGCGCCCCGGCGACCGGCAGGTGCGCGTGTTGCTGGCCGCGGCCTACCGTGAGATGGAGAACTATCGGGACGCCGCTCGCCTGTACCTGGAACAGGCGAGGCTGACGCCTCAGGATGGAGACCTGTACTACTTCATCGGCCAGTCTTTCGTGGAGCTGGCGCGCGAGGCGGTTGCGAGGCTGATGGAGGATAAGCGCGCCGAATACTACCTGTCGCTGGTAAACGCCGAGCAAGCGGCCAGCGCAGAACTGGCCGAGAACAAGATCCGGTCCGCCATCAAGTTGAACCCCAATAGCGCGGAAGCACACCTGAGTCTGGGCCAATATTACCTATCGCGCGGGAAGCCCGCTCAAGCCCGCACCGCATTCGGCGAGGCAGCGGCCAGGGCGCCGGGGGACTGCCGGCCCTGGGAAGGCACGGCGGATTCGGAACTCGCCTTGAACCGGATTGAGCCGGCTCTCGACGCCGCCCAGCGGGCTCTCGGGATTTTTCCGGCGTGTTTTGAGATGCCGCCGGTCCGGTTTCTGGGCCTGAGCCCGGGCGAATTCGGGTTGCGTCTCGGGGAACTACGCGGCCGGGCGGCGGCATCGCCCTCCGCTGCCGCAGCGCGGTTCCTGATCTCCCGCTATGGCGGCGCGTCCTGGGGAGATCCGGCCGCGGCGGCAGGCCCTGCCTTCCCCACCCGTTGCGAAACCGCCGCGGCCGCGCGGAGCTTTCCGTCGGAGCGCGATCGGCTGCTGGTTGTGGCCAGTTGCCTGGCTGCGCGGCGCGAAATCGACAAAGCCGCAGCGGCGCTCGATCGCGCCCAGAAGGCGGCGCCGGAGGATCCGAAAGCCGTCTACTGGGCTTTCCGCACTTTCGCCCGCCTGGCGGACGCGGCGACCGTGAAACTGGCGCAGATTGCGCCCGCATCTCCTTTGCTGGTGAAACTTCGGGCTCAGAGTCTGGAGCAGCAGGCCCGCTATGACGAAGCCGAAGCCGAGTTCCGACGCGCCATCGCCCTGGCGCCTTCAACAGCCGACCCTCTGATTGAATTTGCGAAATACAAGTGCCGTCTCAGCCAGTTTGATGAAGCCATTCCTGCGCTCCGGCAGGCGCTGAGCCTGGATCCGTACAACATGCGAATCAAGGCCCAGTTGGGCGAGATCTTCATGATGAAGGACGAACCGGAGGCTGCCATCCCGTACTTGCGGGATTCGGTGAAGGCCAACCCGCGGGACCGGCGTTCCCGAATGTATCTGGCCCGCGCCCTGGCCGGCGGTGAGCATGTCGATGAGGCCGTCGCCTTGCTCGAAGCCGCGCCTGCCGACCCCGACGGACGCGTGCATTACCTGCTGGGACGCCTTTACTCGCAGCGGGGGGACAAGGAGAAGGCAGCGCGGGCTTTCGCCATCTTCAGAGAGCGCAAAGCGGCTGCTGCCCGGCAAGCGGCACAGTAGCCGCAACGTCCCCCGGGATGTTCTGTTCAATAGGCTGGACAGAGCGAGCCATTCCGGATTTCCTCCGTTGACAACCCTTCAGCCGCACTCCAGAATTCTGCTTATAGGAGTCGCAGGCCGGGGGACCTGGCAAAAGGGGGTCAGGGTGTCCCACATTACGCGACAGAAAGTGAGGAGTACCGTGAGGAGAAAGGGTTGGATCATCTCTCTGCTGTTTGTATTGGCGTCGTTTCCCGGTTTGTTCGCGCAACTGGGTTCAGAGGGCGCCATTCTGGGTGTAGTGACAGACGCGACGGGGGCGGTCGTCGCCGGCGCGGTGGTTACGGTCACGAACCTCGACACTGGTCTCACCAGGACCGCCACCAGCGACAGCGCGGGGAACTTCGAGATCCTGGCTCTGCCCATCGGACCCTATTCGGTGACGGTTTCAACCAAAGGGTTCAAGACCTGGAAGCTCGAGCGGACTCAACTGACGGTCGGTGAACGCAGCCGCCTTTCGCCCTCGCTTCAGGTGGGCGATGTGACCGAACAGGTTTCGGTGGAAGCCACGGCGGAGCTGATCCAGACCGAGAAGGCATCGGTCGAGGGCGTAGTTCAGACCCGGCAAATCACCATGCTCCCGCTCAACGGGCGAAACCCTGTCCAGTTGGTCAGCCTGCTGCCCGGCATGCGCTACCTGGGCAAGGGCGGACCGGAACGGGGCACCACGGTGCAGGGTGTCGGTAACCGCACAGACCAGACCCAGTTTACGCTCGACGGCCTGAACGCCAACGCGGGCATGGATGAGACGGGTTTCGCCATTCCCAACGTGGACACCATTGCTGAGTTCAACGTCCAGGCATCGAGTTTCAGCGCCGAGTATGGCCGCGACCCGCTGCACGTGGTCATGGTCACCAAGTCGGGCACCAACGAGTTCCACGGTTCGCTATGGGAGTTCCTGCGCAACTACAAGATGGACGCGCGGAACACATTCGCGGTGACCAAACCGAAGTTGATCCGGAACCAGTTCGGGGCCGCGGTAGGCGGGCGCATCATCCGGGACAAGACGTTCTTTTTCAGCAGCTACGAAGGAACGCGCATCCGGCAACAGTCGATCTACAATTCAACCGTAGTCCAGCCGGCCATGCTGCAAGGCGATTTCTCCGCTTTGTCCAAGACGATCACGGATCCACTCACCAAGCAGCCGTTCTCCGGCAACACGATCCCCCAGAGCCGGATTGTGGATTCGGCGAAGTTCTTTTTCCCTTACATGCTGATGCCGAATTCCCCCGACGGCCGTTTCCGGGCGGTGGCGCCGCGGAGCGACGATCTGTTCGAGTTGACCAACCGCATCGATCACCAGATCACGGGAAAGCAAAGGATCTACGGCCGGTACGTGGTGACTGACAATCCGGTGAAGAACCCCAACTACAAACCCGACGTAGTGGAAACGAATTCCACTCGCCAGCATAGCGTCGGACTCAACTACACCAACACGATCACGCCCACGACGCTGTTCACCATGAATGCCGGTTACCAGCGTTCCGAGAACCGGTTTACCAGTCCCGTGGTGGGCATTGAGAATCTGACCCAGAAGGCAGGCATCCAGGGTTTCCCCACCGAAGGCCGTGCGGGTTCGACCGGCCTGCCGAGCGTGGGCATTACTGGCTACACGGGCTTCAATGCGCCCTGGGGAAACCCGGGACGGCTGTGGATGGAGAGCTGGGGCGGCAAGGCCAGCGTCAACCTGATTCGCAGCCAGCATTCCATCAACCTGGGATACGAGTACGACAACCGCACCACCTTCGGAGCGCATGCCTCGTTTGCCACCCGTGGTTCGTTCAGTTTCAACGGGCAATATACCGGAGACGGATTCGCCGACTACCTGTTGGGATTGGTGTCCAGCGCCGGCCGCAACTATCCCCTTCAGACCTTTGGCATGAAGCGATCTCCGTACTCGGCGCTGTTTGTGCAGGACTTCTGGAAAGTGAGCAACCGCCTCACGATCAATCTCGGTCTGCGCTATGACCGCTGGCACGAGAAACGCGCCGTTCGCGGCAACGTATCCAGTTTCAATCCAGTGACCGGCAAGGCGGTTGCCGGTGAAGATCAAAACGGCAAGGTGGATCTGACCGCTCAGCCTGTGGCCAAGTTCCTGGCCGCCGCGACGGCGGGATTGTGGCAATCCGCGACCGAGGCGGGATACCCGAGGGGTTTGTTCCAGGCAACCGGCTATTTGTCCCCCCGATTGGGCTTTGCCTGGCGCCCGCTGGGCAAGGAAGACTTTGTCATACGAGCCGGTTACGGCATCTTCGCCAGCGGCTTTATTGGCAACGTAACCGCATCGTCCATCGTGGGTCCACCCTATTGGAGTTACGAAAACCCGAGCTACTCGGCGGCGTCGCTGCAACGCTGGGAAACCGCCTTTCCGGCCGACCCCACGGGGTTCATCGCTCCTTCCGTGCTCGCGCCGGCCTATAACGTGAAGCCGCAGAAGGCGCACGAGTGGAATTTCTCGCTTCAAGTGGCCACTCCGTTAAAGTCGGCCCTGACGCTGTCGTACGTGGGCAACCACATCTTCGACGCGATTTCGACCAAGCCGCTGGATGAAGTTCCCCCGGGCGCCTACACAAATATCCAAGCGGCCCGCCCTTACCCGGGGTTCAGCTCGGCGTCGCTGTACATGAATACCGGCGATACCTGGTACAACTCGCTGCAAGTGAAATGGGAGCGGCGTTTCGCCCAGGGGTTCTCGTTTCTGGGATCCTATGCCTGGGGCAAACTGCTCGTAGACGGGGTTGGCTCGAGTATTTGGACCACCCTGACGCCGTTCGCGCCCTCCTGGTACCTGCGCGGCCGTTCCGACAACGACCGCACGCACATCATGACGCTGAACGGCATTTGGGATGTGCCGGTAGGGCGCGGCAAGAAGTACATGGCCGCAGTCCATCCCGTGGTGAACGGGTTTCTGGGAGGCTGGCAGTTGACGGCCATCTACTATTTCACCTCCGGTGCGCCACTCAGCTTTGGGGCGCCGGGAGCCACGCTGGGTAACGGATGGGGCACCCGGGCCGACGTGATCGGGAATATCCGGGTATCGAATCCATCGCCCGCCGGCTGGTTCAATCCCCAGGCCTTCGCGCCGCCCGCCAGGTACACGTTCGGCAACTCGGGCATGGGATTGATGGACGGGCCGGGCTCCCACACCTTCGATACCGGGCTAATGAAGAACTTCCCCATCACCGAAGCACGGTATGTCCAGTTCCGCTGGGAAATGTTCAACATGCCCAACCACGTAAACCTGAGCAATCCGGATACGACGATCGGCCTGTCCACCACCGGGAAGATCTTCGGCGCCGGATCAGCTCGTTCCATGCAATTCGGCCTGAAGTTCATTTTCTGAGGCCCGCCGCAGACCAGGTTGTTGAGGCTCCCGGATTGCATTACGCCGGGGCAAACGCTGGAAATCAGTCAGGCAGGGGGACGTCATGCGCTTTGTTGTTCGTATGGCTCTGAACCTGGTCGCGGCTGCCTGTTTGACTGCGGCAGCCGCGGAGCCGGGTTGGGAGCAGGCACTGGCTCGGTGGCCCGACATGCGCCGCCCGATCGCTTTTCTGGGCTGCAAGGACCATCCCGACGAATTCGGCGTCATGTGGAATGGCAACCTCAGCCTGAGGTCCCCCACATTGACAGCTGCGGACCGAAAGCTCTTCGGCTCCCGCCGGGATGATGCGCTCCAGGTGAGCTTCTCCGTGGGCAACAAGCCGGATTTCGCCAATCGCGATGCGGACGACGGGAGCACCGAACCATCCCTGCTTGATGGCTACCTGCCGGTCGCCCGCATCCGGCTGAACCGGAGCGGCGTTCAACTCATCGAGGAGGCCTTCGTTGCCGGCGCAGAAGGGAACTGCGCCGGTCTCGAGTGGGATGCTCCCGTGTTTCTGAGAGTGCGCTTTACGGTCGAACAGGCTGCGCCGGACAAAGGTCCGGTGCGGCTATGGGCGCAGTTCGCCCGGAATCACACCAGCTATGCAATGAGCACCCGGCGAAACGTGCGCATTCAACCTGTTGCTCCGCTCTATTCGCGCCCGCTGCACGTGGCCGCGAATGGGCTGCTGGATTCCCGCAATCTTACCGTGCTCGCGTCGAACCAGCCCTTCCGGTTTCACGAGCAGTTGCCGGAGGCCCTCAGTTCCATTGCGCTCCATGAATGGCAGATGGACCGGAATGTCGCCGAGTTCGAGATACCCGGGCAGCAGGGCGCTGGGGTGGAGTTGATCTTGCCGTTCCTGCCCGCCTCGGAAGCCCTGATAGCGGGCGCGCGGCGGCTCAGCCACCAGGCCGCGCGTGAGGCGGTGACGAGGTGCTGGAACAATGAGATCGGCCGCGGCATGCAGGTGCAGGTGCCGGAGCCGGCTCTCAACAACATCTGGCGCTTCACCGTGCCGCTTTCCTTTATGACGGCGGACCGCTACCCGAATGGGGACCGTGTGCTCAAGACTTCGTCCCACCACTACGAGGCTTACTGGCCTACCCCAATGAGCATGAACGTGGTGGACCTTGCGGCGCGTGGATACGGCGAGGCGGTTACCGCCTACCTCACGCCATTTCTGGACAAGGAACGTTACCGGCCCGTGCCCAACACCGGCGCCAGTTTCTATTCGACGCGGGGCTTCATCAGCGGGCCGGGCGAGCACCTGCTGATCAGTTGGGTCGGTGACCACGGCGCCATCCTGTGGGCCGCCTCAGAGTACTACCTGCTGACGCGCGACCAGCGGTTTCTGGAGCGCTGGCTGCCGGCCATGCTGGAGGGACTGGAATGGATCGCCCGCGAGCGCGAGTACACCAGGGTGCGGGGCGGACCTGCAGCGGGCCTCATGCCGGCGGGCCGCGGCACCGACGACGAGCGGCAGGCCAACTTCGTGTGGGTGGACGCGTGGATCTACCGCGGCCTGGAATCCGTGTGCCGGGTGCTCTCGGCCACCGGCCACCGCGACGCAGCGCGCTGGGCCAGGGAACGCGACGATTATCGCGCCACATTCCAGAAGGCGCTGCGTGCCCAAATCCAACGAACGTTTACCTGGACCGACCGGACCGGCGAGCGGATTCCATTTGTGCCCTGGGAGCTGTCTCAGACCAACGCCGATAACCTGCACATCTTTTACCTGGATGGAGGCCCCATGTTTCTGGGTGTCGCCGGGTTGGAGGACCCCGACGCCGACACCATGACCTGGGCGATGAAGTGGCTGAATGAGGGCCCGGATGCCGGGACCGCCAGCCCCGACTGGAGCGATTTTTCCGACCGGCCCAGCTTGCGGTTTGAAATGTCGAGCGTCGAGCCGTGCTACTCGTGGAACGTGTTTCTGCGGTTTCTCCGCAATGAGCGGGAAAAGTTTCTGGAAGGCTTCTACTCGCTTGCCGCGGGCGCCGTCTCACGAAGGTTTCTGGGCGGCTCCGAGCACCGCGATGGCATTCAGAACCTGCCCGTCATGAATGCGGTGGTCTGCACCCACCTGCGCAACATCCTGTTGAGAGAAAACGGCCGCGGCCTGGAGTTGTTACGCAACGCTCCATCGACCTGGTTTCTGCCGGGCAGGGAAATCCGCGTCTCCGGTGGGGAGACCTACTTCGGCGCTGCCGGCTATCATCTCAAATCTGTGAGCGCCCGCCGCATGGAAGCCGAGATCGACACACCTGCCCGGGAACGGCCGGCGTGGATTCGGCTTCACCTGTTCCATCCGGAAGGGCGAGCCTTGCGCAGCGCTACGTCGAACGGTGTGGCGGCACGTGTGCTGAGCGCCACGGCGCTTGAGATTCCGGATCCCTCCGGAAAGCTCAAAATCGTGGCTGAATTCTGACCATGACCAGTTCACTGATGGCGGGACAGGCAGGGGCGATCGAACCCGCAGAGCGATTCCCGCTCGACAATCTGCTCATGCGTCCGAACCTGTACACCTACGAAGGCAACTGGCTGTTCTGCGCCTTCCCCAATTGCGAAGTGCGCGCCGCGCGGATGGGTTTCGGGCAGGGACGTTTCCGGTGGGAGGACTACGGGCTCGACCCGCCATCCGGCGCCAGCATCCCACTCGCGTACCGTCTCGAATTCATCACGTTGGAAGGCGTGGAGGCCTGCCTGTTTTCCGGGCATTACCCGGAGCGGCCGGTGGCGTCTGATCCAGATCGCATCGCGATGAGCTTCCAGCGCCGCCAGCGGGAACTGTTTCGCATCGATGGCTGGCCGCGGATGCGATGGCGCTTCCGTTCACCAGATGAGAGCATGTCCGCCGACCTCGCCGTCTCGGCGCAGGCGCTGGTAGTCTGGCCGGATTACGTTATGCCCCATAACACATTCTCGATGGCCATCGGCGCCTGCGGCATAGCGGGATCAGTACGGATTGCCGGGCGCGAGCTGCCGGTAAGCGGAGCGGGCTTCTTCGATCACCCGCGGGTGCTGGTCGAAGAGAATTCGGAGGCCCCGTTATTCGGCTGGTATCTCTATGCCCCCATCAGCTTCCCGAGCGGATGGATGCTGGCTGCCTATCACGCCGAAGACGGCGAAGGTAATTGCGAGAAAGCCTACTCGGCAGCGTTCTTTACGGCCGCCGGCGGCGCCGCCGGGTGGCTCCCCCAGTCGCGATTCAGCGGTCTCCGTTTCGATCGGGAAGGGCTCCCGTGCGCATGGGATATCAGCCTCAAAGGGGACGGGATCGAGGTACGCTGCCGGGTGCGCGTCCAGGCGCTCGAAACGGTGCGGCTGTGGACTTCGGAGCCGCGCCCGGAACCCGGGCGATACCTGGCGTATCCGCTGTTGATGTCCGTGGAAGGTGAGCACAGCAAAGACGGTGTCGTTACCCGGCTGGAGGGTGGCTCTGGTATTGCTGAGTTTCTGGTTCGCAAAGGATACGAACCGCGCTATCCATAACAGAAGGAAACGACCATGCGCACTTTGCTGTTCTTGTTCGTACTCGTCATTGCGGCTCCGGCTGCGCCCGCGCAGAGCCGCCCGGTCACGGTAACGGTTCACCTCGACCGGGCGCAGGGGCCCATGGAAATGGACCGCTTCGCCCTGGGCCAGGGCGGTCAATCTGAAGAGCCGATTTTCGCGGACCGCATCGCGGAGGTGCGCGCGCTGCGCCCTCGCCTGATCCGCCTGTTCGTGCAGGAGTACTTCAATGTGCTGCCCGAACGGGGCCGCTACCACTGGACCACGCTCGATGCATCGGTGGACGCGATTCTCAAGACCGGCGCTACGCCGCTGATGTGCATTGCGGTCAAGCCGAAGGCTCTGTATCCCCGGATCGACCAGGATATTGTGGATCCGGTGAGCTACGAGGAATGGGAGCGGCTGATCTATGAAATGGTCCGCCACTACCGGGAGCGGGGCGCCGGCATTCGCTATTGGGAGGTCGCCAACGAACCGGATATCGGCGAGGACGGCGGATGCCCCTATCGCTTCAAAGCGGACAATTACCCGCCCTACTACGAGCACACCGTCCGCGCCATTCTGCGCGCCGACCCTGAGGCGCGCGTGGGCGGTCCGGCGCTTGCCAATCCAAACTCACCGCTTCTGCCCGCCCTGCTCGACTACTGCGAGCGCCGGAAGACGCCGCTTCACTTCGTTTCCTGGCACATCTACTCGAGCGATCCGGTGCGCATCCGCGGCACGATCGACCGGACCAAGGGTTTGCTGGCCAAACATCCCTCGCTGAAAGTGGAGACGTTTCTGGATGAGTGGAATATGTCGCTGTCCGACCCCGTGCTGGACCGGCGCTTCCAGCCTTGCTACGTGGCTGAGGTCGCGTGGCAGATGAAGGAAGGTGGGCTCGACTACTCGTGCTACTACCACATTCGGGACTACCACGTCCGCCCCGAGACGTTTGCCGGCTTCACGTCTCCCGCCGGAGTCGCGCTGATGGCGAAGTGGTGGAACCAGATGTCGCAGTTTGACGGTCTATTCGACTTCCAGAACCACGTGCGTCCCGCTTACTACACGTTCCGGCTGCTGGCGCGGCTGGGCGGGAACCGGCTCGCACTCGAATCGCCCGACAGCGCGGCACACGGTTTTGCCACCCACGATGAGGCGTTGGGCCGCTACAACATCATGCTGTGGAACTACTCGAAATCGCCGGCGACGGTTCAACTCGCGGTGGAAGGCGCTCCAGGCAGGCTGGCGGGCAAGAGGCTGGTGCTGGACGCGCTCAACCCAATTGACGATGAGAACATCCGGCTGCGCCCCGAAGGCTCCGTTGCGCTCCAGACCGGATCCAACCGCCTCGAGTTCGCCTTGGAACCGTACGGAGTGACGTTCCTGTTTTTTGACCGCAGCCGGTGAGATCCGCGGTCTCGCGGACGGGACTACACCCGCACGCCGGCGATGAGGCGCCTTGCGTTTTCGCCGAAAATGGCCCGCCGCTGCGCTTCCGACATGGGAACCGAGCGGACCTTGATGATGTCCCAGCGTCCCGCCGCGGCGCCTCCGACCGGCAGGTCGGTGCCGAACAGGATGCGCTCTGCCGGGATGCGTTCCAATGCGTAGGCGATATCCGCGACCTGCGCGCCGGAGGTTTCCAGGTAAACGTTCGGGCACAACTCGGCGGAGCGCACGGCATCCAGGAACAACAGCTTGCCGAAGTGCCCGATGATAAACGGCGCCGCGGGGAAGCGGCGGGCCTGCTCCATCACCTGAAACGGCTGCGAGTAGGGGGGTGTTCCCGTGTGAAACAGCACGGGGATGGAATGTTTCGCGCACACCTCAAGAGTTGGGTAAAGATAGGCGCTGTTGGCTGGAAAGGATTGCAGCCAGGGATGGAATTTGAGTCCTTTCAGCCCGAGGTCGATCGCCCGCAGCATTTCCTGCGCGGACTCCTCGGGATCGCGGTTGGGCCAGGTGGTGGCGAAGCCGGTGAAACGATCCGGAAACGTTCGCACCGCGGCGGCTATATCGTCGTTTGCCAGCCGCCAGTCGTTAAAGCCATAGAGCCCTGAGAGGGTGAGCAGAAAGCAGTGGTCCACCTCGAGCTCGTCGAGCAGACGCACAATTCTCCCGGCATCCCAGAGTTGGGAATCATAAGCGCCCGCCGACTTTTTGTACGCGTAATATCCGGTGGTGTCGGTGATGAGGTGGACATGGCTGTCGACGATCATGCTCTTCCCTCCAGAAGTTCGAGCGCGTTCAGTCCCAGGATGCGGTCAATGTCGTGGGGCGCGACGCCCGGCAGCAGGCGAATCTTGGCGATCTCGGATTCATAGCTGCTAAAGGGGTGGTCGGAGCCGAACAGCACGCGCGCCGCGCCCCGCGTGCGGACGATGGAGTCGAGGTTGGCGATTTCGTTTTTTGAGGTCTCCACCCAGAGATTCGGACAGGCCTCGAGGCAATACAGGACGTCGAAGTGAAAGTCCCACCCGGCATGGCCCATGATGAAACGGGCCTCGGGGTAGCGGCCGGCAACGTCCGCGATTTTGTAGGGCACGGCGAGCAGAGGCGCGCCGCCGGTGATGTAAACCGGCATTCCCAGGGCGATGGCCTCCTCCACGACGGGGAAAACCAGGGCGTCATTGGCATCGTGACCGTGCAACATGGGGTGGAGCACCAGACCGCGGAGAGAAAGGTCCTGGCGCGCCCGGCGGAGTTCCGTCAGCGCTCCGGCGCGCATCCATGGGTTCACGGTGGCAAAGCCCACGAAGCGTTCCGGATAGCGGCGCACGGCCGCGCCGACTTCGTCGTTGCCCTCGCGGACCGAGTAGGCGGCGTACTCGCCCGCCGCCGAGATGACGGCCCGCCCGACACCATGGCGCTCCATTTCCGCCACCAGGCCTTCGAGCTCCATACGGCAGGCGCGGTAGCGGAAAAAGGAACGCGAAAAATGGCAATGGAAATCGAAAATCATAGCTGGTCAATAGTCTGCCACCACGGTGACCTGTTCGCCGGCCGGCAGCCTGATCTCTTCGCCCCGGAAATCGGTCCAGGCCTGCCCGTTGGCGGTGACCCGGCGAAGCGGGCGCCCCTGCGGGTGGGGTAACCGCAGCACCACCTCCCGGGCGCTGAATCCCGGCGATCGCGTCACCCTGGCCGTAACGGAGTCTTTCCTGGCTTCGGTGTCGAAAGAGACCTTGCCGAAAAAGGTGGCTGCGTTGCGTACGGCGATGCGCTTGCCCGCCTCGAACCAGTGCCGCGGCGCGCCGTCGAGCAGGCGCAGTGTGTCCTGCGGGCTCGATTCGACCGTCTCGCGGACCAGCGCCATGCGGAGTAACTGGAGCGCCATCCCCGGACCCGCCGAAAGCGGCTCGCCTTCCGAGTTCAGCCACCCCTGAAAGCCCCAGTCCCAGATATTGCGCTGGTGCTCAGCCCACATGGCTGCATTGCTGGTGCGCAACGGGAAGACACCCGCAACTTCGGGAAAGCTGTACAGGTCCTGTGACATACCGTGAGCGAAGATGCCGTACAGCGACGTGATGAACTCGTCGCGTTTGCCGCGTTCGAGCAGGTTTTCGTAGTAGCCTTTGCCGTAGATCTGGTCGAGGCCCAGGGTGAACCGCACCAGTCCGGCGAGCACCCCGCCGCGAGCATCCATGTAGTCGGCCACCCATGCCGAACGCCGGTCGCTGTTTTCGAAGAGCTTCAGTTCCAGGAAACAGGGCGCAAACAGATT